>Ga0209212_1003309_pt1 | contig 21471 bp, 19 predicted proteins | sample RifGroC2_FD_183996 | JGI IMG/M metagenome (GOLD analysis project Ga0209212, IMG submission 183996) | Groundwater microbial communities from Rifle, Colorado, USA - Groundwater C2 (SPAdes) (version 2) | ecosystem: Environmental > Aquatic > Deep subsurface > Groundwater | place: Rifle, Colorado... | reverse complement strand
CATAATAGTATAGACATTGTAGACCCTCGATAAGGTTACGGAGTATTGCTGGAGCGGAATTGTGGATGTGTGCAACTGCACGATAAACGTAAGTGGCAAACGCTCCACTTTACACGCAACGTGAGCGAAGCTAAAGGACTGCAAGCACACAGACACCTGGAGCGGAAGCAATGCTCCGTAACCTTAACCTCAGACCAGACCTGTTACAATGTAAATTCTATTATGAGACCCTTAATAAAATATGTCTATACAATTATGGACTCCCTTATAACTAATCCTCTAATTCGTTGATTCTCTAAGTTATAGATTCTGCAATTCATCAACCCCTAAAATACTTATCTGACTCAAATCTCTACCCGGGAAAAATGTCTTGAGGTGGTGAACAACCACATGTTTTGGCGCAAAGCTTGCAAGGAATACAATTATCTTTCCATTCGACATCTTCCTTATAGTTTCGAGAAACGCAAGCTGATGTTCCTTTTCTTTTATATACACCTTCACTTTAACCTCATAAACCTCTCCAGACTGCGCAACATAATCCCACAAACCAACATCAACCTTCTGCCCCTCATCCTTGGTCCTGTGTTTGCGGCTGTCCCACTCATCTACCACAACAAAGCATTCCCGTTGAACTTTGATTTCGGGCCTTCCACTGTATTTTTCCTTTAACCGATGATATATATATGCCTCAGGAATTACACTCCTGCGCTTGCCGAGTTTATCCCATCCTTCATAGGTCTGAACAAAACCTGAGTAAAGGGAAAACAGGTGTTTAAAAAATGTAAAATAAGCGGGGTCCTGGTCAAAGCTTTTTCGCTTTATCCAAGCCTTTACCTTATTGGGAAGGTGCTTCACATCAGGCAAATTTACGAGGTCTTCTTCTTTATAGCAAAAGCATATTATAGATGCATAATTGTGAAAATCTTCCTTTCGCTTATCTAAGAGAATTGAGATTATTGCATTTATATCAGGGTCATTCTCCATGGATTCCACATACCTCAGGGATCTTTCATCTACTGGAAACTCAACATGCAAGGCTTTATCCCTCCTGATATAAATCGTCTCTATTTTTTCTTCCTCCCATGTAAAAGGTAGAAAGATCGGGGAAACTTATCATGCCTTCCCTCCCAAAATGGGAGATTTCGGGGCAAGGATAAGGGGGTTAAAACCCATTTTGTCTGTAAGATAGGCGACAGCAGAAGAAGAATGAGGCAGGCATTGATTTATGAGAAAATTTTTGTTTTCGTTATCCTTAAGGAGGGCCTTTAGTGTGGTTGTCTTTAATTCTTCTCTAAGAAAGACAAAGCCCACTATCTCTATCTCTACATCAAAAGGTCCTATGCCTGGATGAAATGAGACCTTGTCTTTCACAACAATAGTAAACTTATTATTGTTGGGTCCGGGAGGGATGTTAAAAGAATGCTTTATCTCCCTCTTCATTTCTATACTACCAGCCCTTACCTTAGCTGGAAGGATAGAATTCCTATTTGCACATATCTTCTTTAAGAGGAAATCAATGCCCTTGAGTTTCTCTTTGATGTGCAAACCTTAACCCCTTGAATATGTCTTTTTTTCTTTTGATTTCTTGCTGGGTAAGTAACTTTTCTTTGCTACTTCTGATGATAGGTGTGCATCAATATTGATGCGGTGGTCGAAATGCATCTTTTCAAAATCAAAGGCTTCCTCTTGAAGCGATTCGCTCCAAAAAGAATCAATATGTGATTCCAAACTATATGTGTCTGGAAATAAGTCAAATCTTGATTTAACGAGACCAAGATAACTTAAATCCTTTTCATAAAAATATGGCATTGACGACAGCCATAGGTTGAACTCATCATGATTGGACTCCTTCATATCCTTCAGGGAGTATAAAAGATAATCGCCTGTATGGGCTACCTGTGTCAAACCCTCCAAGGTCTTGATGTCTGTTGAATCTAAGAACTTTTTGAGAAGACGGGCAGTTTTCTTGAAGCTATCAGCAGTCTCTTTATTGGAAAGTCGTGATTTTATATCCTCTATCAAATCTTTATCAGATAAATCAAATGCAGTAATATTATGCGTTACCTTATTCTTCTCTTTGACAAGTTTATTGATATACGAAAGATACTCTAAGCAGAACATTCCTATCACGACCTTCGAAGCTATCTGCGACATAAGCTCTTCTGATTCTTTGTCAATGTGCCAGAGAGCAGAAACCTTGTCATAAACAATTTGAGATAAGCTATGAACAAACCTTTCTTTCATAACCTGTTCAAGGGTCTTATTTATTTTTGAGGCATTATTTTTTGGAGATGACATATGCTCCAACTTTTAGATGTGTTATTTAGAGACAAGAACTACTTTTGAATTATAATTATATTATGAATGATATTCCATATCTTGAAAATACTTTTTAACTATAAGCCAAGATAACGTTATTGTCAAGCTTAATTGAGGAGTCAGTTTTAAAACATCAGAGTAAAATTTTAGTCCAATAGTTTATTATAGCACTCTTCTCCTGATGTTATATTCGTTATCTTTACTCCCATCCCGCTCTTTTTTGCCGTTCGCAGAAGGGCGCTCGGCACTGCCTTTGCCCACATTACAACCCCTTTCATATTCACTAATTCATCATCCTCAATTGAAAGGAGTTCTATCTCAAGGTTTGTATTCGGCGGATAGACACGTGATGTCCTTATAAAGAGTCCTGATTCAGATATATCCTCAGTAAAGGCCATGTGGGCGGGGCCATTTTCCCCAAACCGCAATTGCAGTCTTTTGCGGTATCTGTTAATATTTCTTTTTTCTGCCATAACACCTCCTCTTTATTAAAAATAAGTGTCTTACAGCTTACTCTATTTTATATACCAATAAATTAATTTAAGATAATGCGCTAATAATACTGTAAAGAAAAGGAATCTTCAACAAAAAAATTCCAACCCTTGCCTCACTATTGTTTTTCTGTTAATATATACAATCTATGATAATAAAAAACACCACAAACAGATTAAAACAGATTATTTTAATTTCCATTATCTGTGTTTTTACCATGGTAGCGCTGCCATTCATCGTGTATCTCTTTTTTTCGCACGGCCTGCCTCCCCTGAATTCATTGCATGAATACAACCCTAATATCATCACAAAGGTATACTCAAATGACGGCCAGGTCATCGGTGAATTTTATATAGAGAGAAGGATTGTTGTTCCGTATTCTAAGATCCCGCCCCACCTTGTAAAGGCGTTTCTATCTGCTGAGGATGCAATGTTCTTTCAACACAAGGGCGTAGATTACTGGAGCATCCTGAGGGCATTCTACAGAAACATCTCAGCAGGCAAGATAGTTCAGGGCGGAAGCACTATTACCCAACAGGTCGCCAAATCATTCTTCCTTACCCCTGAAAGAAGCATCACGAGAAAGATAAAAGAGGCGTTGCTTGCTTACAAAATAGAAAAAAATCTGTCAAAGGATGAAATACTTTATCTCTACCTGAATCAGATATATCTTGGAAACGGCGCATATGGAGTCCAGGCAGCAGCAGAGACATACTTTGGAAAAGAGGTGCAGAATCTCAATCTATCTGAATCAGCGCTCCTGGCAGGTCTCCCCAAGGCGCCAAGCAAATATTCCCCTTATTATTATCCTGACGTTGCAAGACAGCGACAGGAGTATGTGCTTAGGAGAATGCTTGAGGAGAGTTTTATAACCCTTGAGGAGCACGAAAAGGCATTGCGATATTCCATTAAACTGAAACCAAAGGAGATAAAGAGCCTGTGGGTCGGGCCGTATTTTACAGAGCATATCCGCAGATATATAGATGAAATTTATGGCGAAGACCTGCTGTATAGAGGCGGGCTTCAGGTATACACAACACTGGATGTAGCATTCCAGAAGGCAGCAAATGAGGCAGTAGCCTTTGGTTTAAAAGAGCATGACAGGAGAAGGGGTTATAGAGGGCCTGAAAGAAGCCTGGCTACCAAAGAAGAGATAGATATTTTTATCAGTGAAACAGACACAGAACTGAATGGAAAGGAGCCGGAACAAGGAAAGATATATGAAGGACTTATTACAGAGGTAAATACGAAAGAATATTATTTTTCAGTTGCAATCGGAAGTCATAATACAAAACTTCTCTTCGAGGATGCTAAATGGGCAGAACTTTATAACCCCACTCCCGAGCCTGATGCAGGAAAATTTCAGTTTCTTACAAAGACTTTAAAAAAGGGCGATGTAATAAAGGTAGCTATTAAATCGCTCCCTGAAAATACTGAAGAGCCTATACCGGTAACCCTCGAACAGGAACCTCTTACCCAGTCATGTCTGATTGCCATGGAGCCTCAAACAGGCTATGTGAGGGCTATGGTAGGCGGCGCTGATTTTACAAAGACCCAGTTTAATAGGGCTATTCAGGCAAAGAGGCAGCCAGGCAGCGCATTTAAGCCTATTATTTATGCTGCTGCCCTTGACAAAGGCTACACACCAGCGACTGTTATCGTAGATTCTCCCCTTATATTTGAAGAGACTTCAAAAGGCGCAGTAACAGGCGTTGAGACCGAAACAGAATGGAAGCCGAGGAACTTTGATGAAAAATTCTATGGCCCGATAACATTCAGACAGGCACTTTCCCGTTCCAGAAATGTTGTTACAATAAAGATATTAAAGGATATTGGAATTGATTATACAATTGAGTATGCAACACAACTTGGCATTCAGTCTCCTCTATCTAATGACCTTTCCCTCGCATTAGGTTCATCCAGCCTCTCTTTAATGGAGATAACCAGCGCCTATTCTACATTTGCAAATATGGGCAAAAAGGCTGAACCAATATTCATAACAAAGATCACAGACAAGGAAGGACGTATCATTGAAGAAATCTTACCAAGCGCGCAGGATGTCATAAGCCCGCAGACAGCATATATAATGACAAACCTTCTGCAAGGCGTCATCGAAGAAGGCACTGGCCAGAGGGCAAAGTCCCTGGGAAGGCCTGCTGCTGGCAAGACAGGCACTACCAATAATCTTAATGATGCGTGGTTTATCGGCTTCACCCCTGATATCATTGCTGGCGCATGGATAGGATATGATGACGAAAGACCTCTCGGCCACATGGAGACAGGCGCAAGGGCAGCTTTGCCGATATGGCTTAAATTCATGCAGAAGGCAGCTGCTGATACGCCTGTCAAAAACTTCCAAACTCCAGAGGGAGTGGTCTTTGCAAAGATAGATAAACTCACTGGTATGCCTGCGACAAATGCTACTGAGAGGGTGCTCTTTGAAGTATTTAAGGAAGGCACTGCGCCGACAGCCCCTGCAAATCTGACAGGAGATGACAATGTGCCGGTTTCTGAAAGGTTTTTTGAGATGGATAAAAATAGCGCTTCATCCGAGGAAAGGCTGCCTGCGCTTGAACAATTTCCAGAAGAAGAGATAGACTGATGTCAAGGCTTATAGACTCATATAATCGTCCCATTGATTATCTGCGGATATCAGTTACAGACCGCTGCAATTTAAGGTGTGTGTATTGTATGCCAGCAGAAGGCATACCACTATCTGAATCAGAGAATATACTGCGTTATGAAGAGCTGTTAAGGATTGCAGACATTGCAGTAAGGCATGGAATAACAAAGATACGGCTGACCGGTGGAGAGCCTCTCGTCCGCAAAGGGATTGTGGAATTTATAGAAAAACTCGCAAAATTAAAAGGGCTTGAAGATTTGAGCCTTACAACAAATGGCGTGCTTCTAAAGGAATTTGCATTTCAGTTGAAAAAGGCCGGTCTCAATAGAATAAACGTAAGCATTGATTCTTTAAAACCTGACAGGTTTTACAAGATAACAAGGGGAGATTTTCTAAATAAGGTCATGGAAGGCTTGGAGGAGTCAGAGAAAGTGGGTTTAAGCCCTGTAAAGATAAATTGCGTTGTAATAAAGGGATTTAATGAAGATGAAATCTTAGATTTCGCCCTCCTAACAAAAAAGAAACCTTATCATATACGATTTATAGAATATATGCCGTTTGAAGTAGAGGAAGGCTGGCAAAAAGAAAAGTGTATTTCAACATCTGAGCTTGTAGGCATTATCAATAAGTTTCAGGAGCTTATCCCGTTGGGAAATCAGGAAAAGAGGACAGGCCCTGCAAGAAGGTATAAATTCAAAGATGGCTTAGGAGAGATAGGTTTTATAAGCCCTATATCAGACCACTTCTGCGGCTCATGCAACCGATTGAGGTTGACTTCAGATGGAAAACTCAGAACATGCCTTTTTTCTGACGAAGAGATAGATATAAAGGGCGCTTTGCGAAGTGGTTGCAGTGACAAAGAACTTGAAGATATTCTTTTTAATGCTGTAAGAAAAAAACCCGAGAAACATTTTATAAATGACAATATCTTTAAAAAATGCAGCAGGACTATGAGCTTTATAGGAGGATAATGGTCGCTTTGCTCAATTGCAAATTGCAAAATGCAAAGTGCAAAATGTAACAGATTGAGAAATTTAAATGATTCTTAATTTTGCAATTTGCATTTTACATTTTTCACTTTGCAATAATACCTTACCACCCTACGGTTAGTCTCTCTGCCAGTTCAATATGTAAACCAGCCCTTACAATCTTTTCACAGGTCTTTTCTCTATCATACTCAACCCTATAAAATTCCATAGTCTTAACATTTGTATCATATATAAGAAATGATGCCCCTGGGTCGCCGTCTCTTGGCTGGCCAACGCTACCAGGATTTATAAGATATCTCACGCTATCTTCTATCATTATCTTATTTTCATAGAATGGGTAGATATTCGCATTTGCCTCCTTATATCCTATTCTCACATGGGTGTGCCCGAAAAAACAGATATTTACGCCAGACTCCTCACCCATCATCCTAAAATTGTCAGCAACATCACTCAAAGAAAGGATGTAGTCATCAGTAGAATTTACAGAGCCATGAACAACAACTATTTTATTGTTCTCTATGTAAAGTTTTCTTGGAAGGGTTTTAAGAAATGTAAGATATTCCTCTTTCAATTGTTTGCGGGTCCACAGAATGGCATCTCTGGCAAGATAATTGAAGTCATCAGGCTCTTTAAGACCAGCAGCCCGTGAATCGTGGTTACCCATAATGCATTTTATGTTACGGGTTTTTATTATTTCGACACACTCATTGGGATTGGCATTGTAGCCAACGATATCGCCGAGGCATACAATTTCATCTATAGCGCTGCCATCGATTTTTTTAAGAACAGCAGAAAAGGCTTCGAGATTAGAATGGACATCAGAGATAAAAGCATATCTCATCAGTGTATTGAGCCTTTAATCTCTTTATCAACGTAAAACTGTTGTGTTGATTGAAAAGGATTTTTATAAAATTTATCCCTGCATTCTTTGCACAGGACAAATATCATTTCCTGATACACATCATCCTCTAATACCTTCGCATCCACATCTTCCATTTCTTCGAGCAATTCCATCATCCCTTCCTCTACATCGCCGGGATAATCTTCAAGAAAACAGTCAAAATCCGCAAAGCTTTTTATCTCTACGACATACTTGAGGCTACCCTCAGGAAGCTGTTTTTCACAGCAAAAGCATCTTATATCGTCCATTTGTATTTATCCTTTCCCTAATAATTACAGATAGATGGCGACAGCAAAACCCTTAATCCATTAGCCATATTGAATCTGATTGCATAATAACCTTTAAAACCACACCTTGTCAATCTAATAAAAATATGATATAAAATATCTCTATGTCAAACCTCGAAACTCTGCTGTCCAGAGACGCATTCCTTCTTTCTGTTGATATAAGGCTTTTCTGGTTCGTGGCTCTCATCTATGGAGCCTCTCTTGTTTTATATATTATCCACCTCGTTACTAAAAAAACAGGGCCTGGAAAACTTGCTACGAATATTTTGTGGTTTGGTGTTATTACCCATGCAGGTCTCATACTCTTACGGACATTTGAAGGCCAAAGGGCGCCCTTCCAGACCCTTTATGAAAGCCTCTCATGGTTTGCGTGGTCAGCCGCAGTTACGTATCTCTATGTTGAAAGAAAATGGAAGGATATCTATCTATCTGGCATACTGGTAGCAGCGCTCTCAATGGGCGCATGTTTATATGCCCTGCTTACAAGAAGTCCTGCTGTCGAGCCCCTATCGCCACCACTTCAGAGCTGGTGGTTTGAATGGCATGTTGTTCTTGCATTCTTATCCTATGCCGTCTTTGTAGTAAGCTGTTCGATTGAGATAGTTTATCTTGCTATAAAACCTTCTCTTAAAAAAGGCTTAGGCACAGATTTTGGCATTAATATGGATAATCTCGAATCATTTCACGCGCAATCATTTCGTCTCGCGTTGTTTGGATTCCCTCTTCTTACATTCGGCATTTTCTCCGGGGCTGCATGGGCTAATGAGGCATGGGGCAGATACTGGGGCTGGGATCCTAAAGAAACATGGTCGCTCATTACATGGACTGTATTTGCTATGTATCTCCACTCTGTGTCAATACCGAAATGGCGCGGGATGCCTGCGTCTATCTTTAATATACTTGGATTTATCTGCATGATTATGACCTTTATTGGCGTAAACTGGGTGGCAAAACTTTTAGGAATACCGAGCCTGCATTTATATGCGATGTAAATCCAAGAGAGATTCAGGTTGAGAAAATATAAAAACTCTAAACCTCAACCTTATCATTAAACTGTATTCACTATGACTATCCTCAAAAAAATAAGAGAGTTTAACTGGCAAGCCATCCGTGAAAATAAGCTTTACTGGCGCTTTGCATCTCTCAAAACATCTGTTATATTCCTGGGTATTCTGGTTTTCTTTTATATTATCGGCACTATATTCCCTCAAGGTGGCGAGATTGACGACTATATAAGGGCAGGCGGCAGATTTTCCTCATTTGTCATATTCTTTAATCTTTTAGAACTATTCACCACGCCTATTTTCTTACTATCTGCGCTGCTTCTCTTTATTAACCTCGCAATATGCACATTTGAAAGGTTCTTATTACTTTTAAGTCAGAAAACTCTTAAAACAGAGGAACTGCAATTTATTCCTTCATATATATTACCATTAGATATAAACCCTCAGCTCGAAGACGCATTTGAAGGCGTAAGAGAGATATTCAAAAAAGAACTGAGATTTCGGGAACAAACAAATGGGTCAGATAAGGAACAAGTCGGCTCTGTTCGGATTATTGAAAAAGGCTGGTCATACAAGTGGCTCACATGGATATATCATGTGGCTATTGCGTTTTGTTTTGTGGGGTTCCTGCTGACCTATCTCTTTGCGTTTGAGGATGGAATTACCCTTTATCCAAACGAGCACACAAAAATAATGCCAACCGCAGTAAGCAGATGGAATGGAAGTTGGGGGAAAGGCCCACAGGAGCTTGATTTTAAGCTTATCCTTGATGAGTTTATAACAGAGCACAATCAATTCCCGGCGCTCGATTATCCAAAAGACAAGCTCTCACGTCTTGCAGTTGCGATGGGATGGAAAGAAGTAAAATACCTTTTAGATAATGAATCATATTTTCCCAAGGACTGGAAAAGCAGACTCAGGGTCATAAAAGGGAACCATGCGGTCTTGGAAAAGACAATAGAGGTAAATGACCCGCTTTATTTTCAAGGAATAACATTTTATCAGGCTGCGTATGAGCAAAATCTAAAGATACAGGTAGATGATAATCCAATACTATTGGAAACAGAGGTGGGAAAGGAATTAATTGTCCCTGGCGTTGATGGGATGCTCAAGTTCGGCACCCTCAAGACAGGGACGCTTTTTAAAAAGGACGGCACCACTGAAAAGATAAAACCATTCGTTGAGACAACACTTGTGAGGAAAGACAGCAGCGGCAAAAGCGAAACAAAAAAATTAGGCAAACTTGTGCAGGACGAAAGTTTAGTTGTAGATGACAAGAGGATTATCTTAAAGGAGTTTAAAGAGGCATCCGTACTAAGCTATCGCTATGACCCCGGCGTCCCAATACTGTGGATATCCGGAATACTCGCAATGCTCGCCATGTCACTAAGAATATTCGGCGCATGGCACAGGATAGCATACAGGATAGATGAAAAAGATAGAGTCCCTCGACTCCTACTCAATATTAAAACAAAGGGACTTATGGCGAATGAAGAAAAGTTTATAAAGAGACTAAAATATCATCTTAATAAAATGACAGAGCCAATTGACCTGGACACGCCTGTATGAGACAAATCCTAAATTCGAAATCCTAACCCCCGACAGATTCAATCGGGGGCAAAACAATTAACAAAATCAGTAAATCTGGAACTGTAACGGAAAATATGTGACTGGGTGAATCAGAGAAGTCTTTTGTTGCCATTTCGCTGTTTTCCCGTACCCCGCGTTTATTTATTCTGTTTAGGACTTAGGTATTAGCAATTAGAATTTGTCTTAAATCACTGGCCTCACTGCTATATTTATCATGAACTCACCGAACTTTGTTGTAAATGGGACGATAAGGGTCTCGATACGGATGGCGCTGCTCATGACAGCGTTGCCGCTAAAAACCATTGGCGGCGTAAGTTTGAAATTAAATCCTTTATCATTCAGTATCGTGAGGGCCTTTCCCATAATCATATTGACAAGTTCTCCAATGCTGTCCATAACCATAGGCTGAATGGAGTCGAATTTACTTTTATTCATAATGCAAGCCATCTCTACAGCTGTCTCCGGCTCCATATCAAATAAGACCCTACCCTCTACATCTCCAGTGAGCCCTATCACAACAACAAGCCCTTTACTTGTAATAGGCTCGCTGTGGAGTGACAATTTCCCTTTTTGTGCAGGCATCTTGAATACATCCTCAAGGATGCAGTTGGTAGCCTCTATAAATGGTTCTATATAATCAAGTCTCATTTAGTCGCTGCGCTCCATTGCAAAATGAAGATTGCAAAATGCAAAGTGTAAATTTAAAACTTCTCTCAATTCTGCATTTTTCAATTTGCAATCTTCAATTTACCTCCACACCAAAATCTTTGGTGTGGAGGTTTACAATACAGGGCTAACGCCCTGGTTTTATCTCTTTCAGCACAAATTTTATAATCTCTGCTGCCTTATCAGACTGAAATGGTTTTGATATAAAGTGCTTTGCGCCAAGGCTTAATGCCTTCTTTACAAGTTCCTGATAACCAAGGGAGCTTATAATAATCACATTAGCGTTTTTGTCTTTTTCTCTTATCTTTGCCAATGCTTCGAGGCCCTCCATTTCAGGCATGGATATATCCATAATCACTACATCCGGTTTAATCTTGAAATACAAGTCAATGGCTTCTCTGCCTGTAGTTGCCTCCCCTTCCACAACACCCCCCATCATCTCAACAACCTTAGCTATATTCTTTCTCGCAAATATCGAGTCATCCACCACAAGGAATCTATATTTAACTGACACATCTTTTTCTTTATTAATCTCCTCCGGCTGCATATAAGTCACCCCCTTTACTTGATGCTACCTCTGTAAGCACTTCTGTCATATCTTGCAACGATACGATGCGATCAACATAGCCTCTATCTACAGCAACCCTTGGCATTCCATACACAACACAGCTCGCCTCATCTTGTGCAATGGTCAAACCACCGGCAGCCTTTATCTGACCAAGGCCTTCTACCCCATCTTCCCCCATACCAGTCATTATAACCCCTACTGAATTGCTGCCGCACTCTGCAGCAACTGAATTAAACAACACATCCACAGATGGCTTATGGCTGTTAACAGGCGCTGTATTGCTGACAATAACCATGTAACCAAGATTAGTCTTTTTAGTCTTTATATGTCTGCCGCCTGGCGCAATAATAGCCCGTCCTGGGGCAACCATATCGCCGTCTCTGGCTTCTTTAACCTCTATTTTGCATATATTATTGAGACGATCTGCAAAGACCTCAGTGAAACCAGGAGGCATGTGTTGGACTATAAGTATGCCCGCAGGCATTTCTGCTGGAAGCATTGGTAAAAAATATGAGAGTGCATTCGGACCACCTGTGGAGATACCTATTGCAATAACCCTGTTTGCCTTTTTGTCAATCCTCTTAGTAGGCTTTCGCAAAGGATAATGCTTAGGGCTCGGAAGCAATCTGGCTGGAGAGACCTTTGCAACAGCCTTTATCTTTTTTATAAGGTCATCGGCAATATCAGCTATATGAACAGATATGGCGTCATGTGGTTTTGCAATGAAATCCATTGCGCCAAGCTCAAGCGCCTTTAGTGTGAGTTCAGCTCCGGTTTCTGTAAGAGAGCTCAACATTATTACCGGAGTTCTGTATTCTGCCACAATATGCTTTAATGCGGTTAGGCCGTCCATTCTCGGCATATCAACATCAAGGGTAATAACATCTGGCCTCAGATCCCCTATTTTTTTCAGGGCAAAGAGTCCATCAACTGCTGTAGCAACCACCTCAATAGCCGGGTCTTTTTCCAGAATCTGGGGTATAAGCTTCCTCATCAAGGCAGAATCATCTGCGACAAGCACCCTTATCTTTTTTTCTGATTTTTTGTCTTCCATACTCTTCTGTGCATCAAGCGCTGACCGAGGCTTGTTCATTACCAATCGCCCTAACACCCGCCTTCTTTACAATGGCAGACGGATTTAATATAAGCACTACCTGTCCATTGCCAAGGATAGAAGCCCCTCCTATCATGCTGGTATTTACCAAACGATGACTGACAACAGACTTGATAACAAGCTCTTCTTCACCAACAAGCCTGTCTACAATTATGCCAATATCCCTATCCTCTATATTTACGACAATAACATAAAGTTTATCCCGTCTTGTCCCTCTCCTATCAATATTAACAATGCGTTCAAGTCTTATCAGCGGAATCACCTTTTCACGCAATCTTAAAACCTCTTTGTTGTTTACAAGAGATATATCTTTCACAAATACACGCGTTATCTCTTTCACAGAAACAAGAGGTATCGCAAAGAGTCTATTTGAAACATTAAAGAGAATAGCCTTGATTATAGCGAGGGTTAAGGGAAATCTTAAAATAAATGTAGTCCCAACCCCCAACTCTGATTTTACCTTTATGCCTCCTCTTAAACCCTCCACCACTGTTTTAACAACATCCATTCCTATACCCCGGCCTGAAACCTCACTTAACACCTTTGCAGTTGAAAATCCTGGAAGGAATATAAAATCAATGGCATCATCGTCACTTATCTTTTCCAGCTCATCATTACTTATTAACCCCTTCTCTATAGCCTTCTCTTTTATTAGTTTTGTATCAATGCCACGGCCGTCGTCTTTCACTTCAATAACTATATCGTTTCCCTGATGATAAGCCTCCAAAAATATCGTCCCCTGAATATCCTTGCCGAGGGCATTTCTTTCCTCAACAGTTTCTATGCCATGATCTATTGCATTACGCACAATATGTATCAATGGCTCACCAATAACATCTACAAGTCCCTTATCTACCTCAGTATCTTCACCGTGTATAATAAGTCTTATATCTTTGTCGCCTGCCTTTGCAAGGTCTCTCACTACTCTTGGAAATCTTTTAAAGACCTTGTCAATTGGCATCATCCTTAAGTTCATTACACTTCTTTGTAAATCAGAAAGACTTCGTTCAACAAATGAGCTGGCAGAAGCAAATCTTCCAAGCATCTCTTCCCGCGGAAAACGTTCCTCAAACTCCAATAAAAGCTGCGCAATCATAGAACGACCGATAACAAGCTCACCAACCAGGTCCATTATCTTATCCATCTTTTCTGATTCCACTCTGATCGTAGCAGCGGGAGATATGGTCTTTTGTGTAACAAAACTATCTTGGGTAGGAGACAAATCTTTCGGAATAATAGCAATGTCCTGTTCTTTAAATTCTTCTACTGTAACATTGCCAACAACGCCAGGGATACTGCAGAATTTTTGTATCTCATTCCTTGCCATGGTGCTTGCTATTACGACTTCTATAGCATCTGCATATTCTATTTCCTTAGCGTCCTGCGGAGGAGATGTCCTGATAATATCCCCGATACCAGTCAGGTGTTGTAAAATAAGCACAACGCCTGCTGACTTCATATGGCAATCCTCGCTGAATGATAGTCTTATATTATATACTTTCCTGCCCTGCTTCCTGTAATCAGCCAAGAGAAGCCTTTGGTACTCTCCAAATATAGAAGACGCATTTGTATCAGACTTGTCATGTTCACCGCTCCTTTCGTTGAGAAAACTATCTATATTTTTCATCATAATAGGTATATGAGGTGTGTCTGCGCCAGCAAGGCTTTTATCTATCGCCTCATGAACGCAGTCAGCTATGTTTAACAAAATATCTGTTAAATCACTGTCAATCTCAACAAGTCCGCTTTCAATCGCATGCAGCAAGTCTTCAGCTTTGTGCGTAAGACTTGAAAGCCCTTTAAGGCCAATAGAGGCAGAATCTCCCTTAAGTGTATGAAATATCCTTTTAATGGTCTTCAGTCTCTCGCCCTTATCCTTGCTGCCTTCAAGCAAAAGCACATCTTGGGTAAGCAACTCCACAAGCTCAACAGCCTGGTGATAAAAAGTCTCTTTAAGGCTCTTTATATCTTCTTCGCTTAATTGTAGTGAGCTAAGGTCTTCCATATTATAATTATAGTAAGGAGTAAGCAGTAGGGAGTAAGCAGGAACTACCTACTGCATAGTGCTTACTGCTTACTGCCTACTGTTTACTGTCTTTATGTATGCAATACCTTCTTTATCTCAGAAAGCAGTTGCTCTACTGAAAATGGTTTTGTAAGGCACCTCATTGCGCCAACCCTTATTGATGCCGCAATGTCGCCGCTTCCTGCCACTCCTGAAAATGTTACAATAGGCATGCGTGAATCAATCTTCTTAAGAATCTTTACTGTATTTATGCCGTCGAGATTTGGCATCATTATATCAAGCAGGGCTATATCAAATTTGTCATCGAGGGCCTTCATGACTGCTTCAACGCCATCTCTCACGAGTGTAACACTATATCCAACCTCCTCCAATTCGCTTTTCAGCACATCCGCAAAATTCTTTTCATCATCTGCAAGCAATATCTTTTTCTGCATCAATCTAAACCTCCCTTTTCAAGCTTTTACACCTTTTGATATACATGACATCTACTCTGAGAGCAAACCTCCCTTATTTCTTGTTGCCCACTTTATCTGTGAAATCATTTGAGATACTGTAAACGGTTTATTCACACAAGCTGAAGCGCCGGCCTTTGTCACATCTATCATAATACTTTTATCTATCATGCCAGAGCAGGCGATAATGGCAATCTTGGGGTCAATCTTTTTAATTATCTTTATTGTATCTGTGCCCTTTAGATTAGGAGTTATCATATCAACTATAAGCACATCGAATTTTTTATCGAGCGCAGCAATAACTGCATCAACGCCATTGGTCACCCATGTAATGTTGTATCCATGGGCTCCAAGTTCTTCCTTCAAGAGCTCGCCGAGCTCCTCTGCGTCCTCTACTAAAAGTACATTCTCCATAATTCACCTCATTTGATACGCTGTTCCCTTATTTTTATGGATAAATATAAAGCTCTCATTTATGCCTTGCAATGATTCTGCATGACCCAGGAAAAGATACCCCTTCGGCGCAAGACACTGATGAAATGTTTCTATGACCTGTTTTTGAGTCTGGCTGTCAAAATATATCAACACATTTCTGCAGAAAATTACATCAAGATTGGAAAAACCGTTATCATACATTAGATTATGAAAATCAAATATTACTAATCTTTTCAGTTCATCTTTAGCATAAAAATGTTCATCTTTTTCAGTAAAATATTTTTTAAGATGGCTCGCTTCTACCCCCTCCATCTTTTCTCTCGGATATGCGCCCTGCTGAGCTGCCTCTAACGCAGTCATGCTTAAATCAGATGCCAAGATACTTACCTTCCACCCTTTAATATCCGTCATTAATTCATTTAGTATAATTGCGATTGTATATGGCTCTTGTCCTGTGGAGCAACCTGCGCTCCATATCTTGAGAGTAAAATCATTTTTCATTCTTTTTTTCGAGATTATCTCCGGAAGAATTGAATACTGGAAAAGGTCAAGCTGAGGTTTATTGCGAAAAAACGAGGTTTCATTTATAGTAAGGACATCCAGAAATGATAGCAGTTCTGCCTTACCGGTATTAGCATCAGTGATTAGCTTGTAATAGCGATAATAACTCTTTACATCAGTAGCCTTCATCCTCTGAATAGTTCTATTTTGTAAGAAGGCCTTCTTCTCAGGTTTAAAATTTATACCGCACTCATCATAAACCAATTGTTTGAACAATCTAAACTCTTCATCGGTCATATCGTTAGCAACCGACAGCTGGAGAGGATGTAACATTTATATAGCCTCACTTTAGATATATAGAGCCAATAAACAACTTTAGCGTGCGGGAGTCTTGAATGCACTGCTTTTGTCAATCTCTTTCTTTACAGTCTGTATCTTAGGTCGCGCTGTTTCTTCATCAAGGATAAATCTTCCTGCAACCCCTGTTAATGTATCAGATTGCCTGCTGAGTTGTTCTGCTGATGCCGCAAGTTCTGTTGCGCTGCTTGCATTCTGCTGCACCATATCCCGAAGCTTTTCTACTGCCTTTACAACCTGTTCAGTGCCTGACGCCTGTTCATCAGCAGATGCGCTCACCTCTTGGGTTATTTCATTCAATTTGACGAGCGCCTTGCTTATCTCATTACAGCCGCTTGCCTGTTCCTGGGTTGCTGCGCTAATCTCTTGTGAAAACTTTGCAAACTCGGTCACGCCAGACTCTATCCTTCTCAACGAGCCTACCACTTCGTCAGATAGTTTTAACGCCTGGTTGATAATGCCAACATTCATATCTACATTATTAACAGCCGATTGAGTGTCCTTCTGTATTCCATGTATCAGCTCACCGATTTCCTTTGTGCTCTTTGCCGACCTCTCCGCTAACCTTCTCACCTCTTCCGCAACTACAGCAAAGCCCATCCCATGTTCCCCTGCCCTTGCCGCCTCTATGGCTGCATTAAGGGCTAACAGATTGGTCTGTTCTGCTATATCATCTATAACCTCCACTATCTTTCCGATATCTTCTGCCCTGCCCCCAAGCGTCCGTATCGTATCTGCAGAGCTTGCTATAGCCTTGCTAACGTCGTTCATACTGTTAGATGATTTATCAACTGCGCTATTGCCTAAAAGGACTGTTTCACTGGACCTTTGTGATAGCTCAACAAGCCTCCTTGCATTTTCAGCCACCCTCTGTATAGATGCTATAAGCTCTTCAATAGCGCTTGATGTTTGAGTAACAGCAGCAGATTGTGATTGTATGCTCTTTGCAACATTCTGGATATTGGCGCTCATCTCGTGCATTGTTGAAGTAATCTCTTCGACCGCTGTTGCCGCGCCTTCGCTGTTTCTGCTTGACTGTTCGGCAGTTGCAGCTATCTCTGATGAGGCAGATGCAACCTGGTCTGAGCCGTTCCGAATCTGACCTGTAATGCCCTTAAGCCCTGCTATCATCCTCCTAAATGAGTTTCCAAGTATATCCTTTTCAGATTTCGGCGAAATCTCACTTCGCAAATCGCCATCTGCTATAGATTCTGCAGTAGAGGCCATAGATTTTAAATAATGAATCATTTCCCTAAATGAATTGGCAAGAACACCGACTTCATCTTTTTTATCAATATCTATAGACTGTTCAAGATCGCCGTTTGATATAGCCTGCGCCGCATTTGCTATCTTGCTAATAGGACGGGATATGGAATGGGCAAGCACAACAGCTATGACAAAGGACACAGTTAAGGTAAGTAAAGAGCCAATAATAATTGTAAAGTAAACTGCCTTTTCAGCGCTTTCTGCTACGGCATTTGCCTTAATGCGCTTTTCTTTTATCATTTCAAAAAGTTTTGCAACTCGTTCTGAACCTGGTTCAGCATATTGATAGTCCATCTCCTCCATCATCTCTGCCGCCTTTGGATTGCCGACAGGGTTTTTGATTTCAAATATTGAATGTCCTACCCTTTTTACCCCTTCAAACGCTTCTCTAATATTTTTTACAATATCACGCTCACTGTCACTAAGGGGAAGCGCCTCTAACCTCTGGAAATTATCTTCCACAGTAACAGCTTGTTCTTTAAATTCTTTTAGATATTCCTCTTGTTTCCCAGTAATAATGTAATCATTAGCCGGCATCGCCAACCACGAAATATTATATCTAAGCTCTCCAGCAACCACCTGTTGAGCCTCATATTCATTCAGTCTATCCAAACTATCAGTCAGTCTCGACACAGAAGTATATACAACGAGAATAAAGACGCCTGTAAAGGCAATTATCAGCATAAAACCCGCGATCAATTTTGCGCTTAATCTTTTCACCTCTTTGCCTCCTTTAAAATTTTAAGGCGTCTGTCTGCCTGCCCCTTCTTCAAGGGCGCCCTTTGCCTTGCCGCTCAACGAATCTTCGCCAGTCGCAAGACGTTTATGCATTACCTCAACTTTTTTCATATCTTCAATTGATAAAAGCCTTGTGAGATCCAATAATACAATGAGTTTATCAGAAAGCTTCCCAACACCAGTCACATATTCTGCGCCTATAGAGGAAACCAATTCGGGCGGCGGCTCTACCGCTTCTTCAGAGAGCTTGAGTATCTCAGAGGCAGCATCAACGATAAGACCCACTATCTTCCCTCCAAGTTCAAGAATCAAAACCCTGCTCATTTTTCTTTGGTCTTCTTTTAACGACTCATCAAGTGGAAGGCCGAGCCTCTTTCTCATATCTATTACCGGAACAATTCTTCCCCTCAGATTTATGACACCTTCTACAAAATCTACAGTATCAGGGACTGGTGTAATTTCTGGCATCCTTATTATTTCTTTAACTGATGTTATAGGCACTCCAAAGAATTCTTTGCCAACTTTGAATCCCACAAGCTGAATTGTCTTTGACATTGCTGTCCTCCCTTCAACATACTCCTGCTGTGGATAATAATATATTTTTCTTCCAATCTGCAAGCTGTATTTAGTTGGAAATCCTTGCGAATTTATGAACATCGGCTCCGCTGGCAACATCTGTCTTTGACGCCTTAGCATGCATGGCCTTATCCTCATCACAGATAAACTTGCCAGAAAGGGCAGTAAGGGCGTCAGACTGCCTACTGAGCTGCTCAGCTGATGCAGCAAGCTCTGTTGCGCTGGATGCATTCTGCTGAACCATATCGCGTAGCTTCTCAATAGCCTTTACAACCTGTTCTGTACCTGATGCCTGCTCATCAGAAGCAGCGCTCACCTCGTGCGTGATTTCATTCAGCCTGATGACGACCTTACTTATCTGGTCGCATCCGCTTGCCTGTTCCTGAGTTGCAGCATTGATTTCCTGTGCATACTTTGAGACATCCGCTACCGCGCCTTCTATCTTCTTTAGTGAATTAATAACTTCATTGGATAGGCTCAGTGTCTCGCCGACAACGCCGACATTTTCCTCGACCTTATCCACAGCGCCCTCAGCTTCCTTCTGTATCCCGTATATAATCTCGCTTATCTCCTTTGTGCTCTTCGCAGACCTTTCTGCTAATTTTCTGACCTCTTCTGCTACCACCGCAAAACCCATACCATGTTCGCCAGCCCTTGCTGCCTCTATGGCCGCATTGAGGGCCAAAAGGTTGGTCTGCTCAGCTATATCATCTATTACCTCTACAATCCTTCCAATATCCTCTGCCCTGCCTCCCAATGTGCGTATCATATCTGCTGAACCAGTTATAACCTTGGTTATCTTATTAATCCCATTTGATGATCTATCAACAGCGTTTATACCCAAGCTTGTTGCATCAATGGATTTTTGTGAAAGCTCTGCGAGTCTTCTCGCATTTTCAGCAACTCTTTGTATGGACGCTATGAGTTCTTCTATGGCGCTTGATGTCTGCGCTACTGCCCCAGCCTGACTCTGGGTATTTTTTGCAACATTCTGGATATTTGCATTCATCTCATGCATGGTGGATGTAACTTCCTCAACTGCCGCTGCAGCAGCTTCGCTATTTCTGCTTGTCTGCTCAGCTGTAGCAGCTATCTCAGATGACGCAGAAGCTACCTGGTCAGAACCACCCCTAATCTGACCCACTGCATTGCGAAGACCTACAGTCATCTTTTTAAATGCGTTTCCAAGTATATCCTTATCTGTTTTTGGTTTTACATCTTCTCTCAAATCACCCCGTGCTATATCTTCGGCTTTTGCAGACATTGATTTAAGGTAAATAGCCATATTTTTAAAGGCATTACCCAATATATCCCTGCTGGATTTTGGCGACACCTCAATATTTAACTCTCCTTCCGTTATGGCATCTGCTGTCTTTGACATATCTTGAATATAAAGGGTCATCTCCTGAAAGGCATTTCCAAGAACATCTTTATCTGATTTAGGAGACATACGAATAGTTAAATCTCCCTGTGCTATAGTTTTTGCCCTATGGGCCATATCTTTCAAATAGCTGATCATATCCCTAAATGCATTAGCAAGAATGCCTATCTCGTCACGAGATTTTACATCCAAGTTTACTTCCAGGTCTCCCGCGGCTATCTTTTCTGAGGATTTTGCTATTTCTCTTAATGGATTGGTTATGCTGCGCATAATAACTAAGGCAAAGGCCAGAGCAGCTCCTGAGACAATGATGGTAATGAGGACAAAAAACACTAAGGCAGACTCTGCCTCTTTCTGAAGTTGACCAGTCCTCCCATTCAAGTCACTGGTAAGTCCATCTTCAACATCCTTCAATAGGTTAATCTTACCGGTTATCATCTTAAACCAATGTTCTTGGTCAATGCCAACAAAACTCTTCTTATCAGAATCCTCTAAAACGATTTTTCTCATCCTCGCCACCTCATCTATGAATATCCCCTGCATCTTGTTCCTGTAGAAATTTCTCTGTCCAGATGTGGCAAAAAATAAAAAAGTGTTAGTATAGGTTTCCTGCTCTGAGATTATTGAATTGAACTGCCTGAACATGCCGATTCCGAATTGGTTCGCGCCAAAAACACGAGCTAATAAGGCGCGCTCCTTACCCGCCCTTTCCTTTGCAAGCAAAAAGTTAACATATGCGCTTGCCATTGAAGACATTTCAGCGATAGTACTCAGCTTAACTATATGGGCAGCAACATTCAGAAATAAATTATTCGTATTCGTGAAAAAGTCAAAAACCTCGGCAGTAGAAATGGCTAACCTGTTTACACTCTCCCTCATACTTTTAATATTATCAAGACTGCCTAAGGCGCTATTTAAATCGTTGTTAAACTCAACACCGAATCTATCAGCATGTAGCCCATTTAAAACACCCTGCAATTCTGTTATCTTCCTGTTTGTCTCTATCCTTTGCTCAGAGAGTTCAGAAGAGAATTTGGCCCCCTTACCGCCTAAAAACACAATTGTTATCCCCCTCTCTCTCTGCAATTCATGAACAAGGGCGCTCATCTTGATGGAAAGGGTGGTTAATGAGTTGATTGCCTTCATTTCATTTACCATGCTGGACTTTTGCCATATTTCAGTAACT
>Ga0209212_1003306_pt1 | contig 21482 bp, 12 predicted proteins | sample RifGroC2_FD_183996 | JGI IMG/M metagenome (GOLD analysis project Ga0209212, IMG submission 183996) | Groundwater microbial communities from Rifle, Colorado, USA - Groundwater C2 (SPAdes) (version 2) | ecosystem: Environmental > Aquatic > Deep subsurface > Groundwater | place: Rifle, Colorado... | reverse complement strand
GGGCGGCGAAGAGAAGGCGGACTGCGAACCCTTCACGATACAGGGCCCGCAAGGTCCCGGCCGCCTTCTGGAGAAACTGTTTCGCGAAGGCAATGTGGATGTCGAAATCGTCGCCACGGTCGTCTGCGGCGACAGCTATTTCGTCGAACACCAGGAAAACGTCCTTCGTGAACTGATACCCGTGATCCGGGGATACCATCCGGACCTGGTCGTTGCCGGGCCGGCGTTCAACGCCGGACGATACGGCATGGCCTGCGGCGGCATCTGCTCGTCGCTGCAACCGTTGGGCATCCCTGCCGTCACCGCCATGTACAAAGAGAACCCTGGCGTGGATCAATACAGAAAGACGGTTCTGATCATCGAATCCGCCCACATCGTTACCGGGATGGAGGAGGCGGTCCGGAAAATGGTTCGGCTCGGTATCAAAATGCTGCGCGGCGAGAAGATCGAGTTCCCCAAAGCCGAGGGGTGCTTCGAACAGGGCATCAGGAAAAATTATTTCCATGCCGAGCCGGCGTATGGACGCGCCATCGCCATGCTTCTTCGGAAAATCGACGGGGATCTTTTCGAAACCGAATATCCGATCCCCTTTTTCGATCGTGTCGATCCGCAGCCGGCCATTGCCGACCTGAAAGGGATAAAGATTGCCCTGGTCACGTCCGGCGGCATCGTTCCCACGGGGAATCCGGACCATATCGAAAGCTCGAGTGCGTCCAAATACGGGAAATATTCCCTGGAAGGGCTGGAGACGCTGGACGCCAGAAACCATCAGTCCGCTCACGGCGGATACGACAACACCTATGCCAACGAGGATCCCAACCGGGTGCTCCCCATCGATGTGATGAGGGATCTGGAAAAGGAGCTCGGGTTCAAGCAGCATCCGTGGTATTACGCCACGGTGGGAAACGGAACCTCGGTGGACAACGCCCAGAAATTCGCGAAGGAGATCGCGGTCGAGCTGATCCGGGACGGCGTCCAGGCCGTCATACTCACTTCCACTTGAGGAACCTGCACTCGTTGCGGGGCAACGATGGCAAAAGAGATCGAGCGCGCCGGGATCCCGGTGGCGCACATCTGTTCCATCATCACCATATCCCAGACCGTGGGCGCCAACCGGATCGTTCCGGCCGTCGCCATACCTCATCCGTTGGGAAACCCCAGGCTGCCTCCGGAAGAAGAGAAAGAACTGCGGCGGAACCTGGTGAAGAAAGCGCTCGCCGCGCTTCAGACGCCGATCGAAGAGCAGACGGTATTTTCATGACACCGGCGAAAGGCGGGGGTCCTCCCAGATGAGTCGGGCAGAGCATCTCGTCGAAGTAAACGAGGGGGAATTCGAGAAAGAGGTATTGGAGTCGGGGATTCCCGTTCTCGTGGACTTTTTCACTCCTCCGTGCGCCCCCTGCAAAGCCCTCGTTCCCGTCCTGGAAAGAGCAGCCAGGAGATATCCGAACGTCAAAGTCGTCAAGGTCAATGCCTGGAACAACCAAGGACTCTGTGCAAGGTGGAAGATCGTGGGCGTTCCGGCTCTTCTGTTGTTCAAGTTCGGACAAAACGTTCTTCGGATCGACGGGTTCGACGACTCGACCGAAAAACGGATCGAAGACGGCTTGGACGGTATCCTGGAGAGTTGAAGTGAATGCAAGCCATGTCATCATCCGGGAATGCTCCAATATCCTCGTACATCTTCCCGATTTCGTCCGTCACGGCTCCAAACCATCAAGGGAAATCAAAAAGCATCCGGACCTCGAGGGAAAAATACGAAGCCGATTGAGGACCTACCGGGAAGCCGTGGGTTACGCTCCCAACCAGGTCTTCATCGGAAACATGGAGCCGGACACGCTCCGATCGTTGAAACAGCCATGGTTCCAACATCTCCTGAATCATGACGGCGCGTTCGGCCGTACCGGCCCGTTCGGGGAGATCATGCCCCAGGAGGAGTTCTACGCTCTCTTGAAGGCGGCGACGGACGAATCCTCCTACGACCTGGTCTGGCTGGAAAGCCGGTTTCTGGCCGAAACCGTGTCGCCGGCGATCGCAAAGCATCGCCTGTGCAATTCGGGCGATCCGCTTCAAAAGGAGCGGAACGGAAAGTCGATGGAGGAGATCCGGAAGAAAATAGACCAGGACCGATCGTTGCCTCTCTACCATCAGGATGTCCTGGTGGGATGTTTTCAGCGGCATCATGACGAAGACGAGTCGCTGCAGGCGCTCGTGCTGATGGAAAATCTGATGACCAAGGCTTCGGCATACCTGGCGCTCCGGCATCTGCTCGACCGCGCGAACTGCGGGGCGTCGGAGATCGATTTCATCATCAGCTGTTCGGAAGAGGCGGCGGGCGACCGGTACCAGCGAGGCGGCGGCAATCTGGCCCGCGCCATCGGCGAAATGGCCGGGTGCCGCAACGCCATTTCCTGCGACGTAAAATCGTTCTGCGTCGGCCCCCATTACGCTATTCTCCATGCGGCCGCTTTGGTCAAGGCGGGACTGTTCCGGAAGGTGGCCGTCGTGGCCGGAGGGTCGCTCGCCAAGCTGGGGATGAAATTCCAGGGCCATCTTGATAAAGACATGCCGGTCCTGGAAGACATGATCGGGGGAGTGGCCTTCCTGGTGACCGAAGACGACGGCGATTCACCCGTCCTTCGGCTTGATCTGTTGGGAAAATACCCGATCGGCGCGGGAGGGTCGCAGCAGCGCATCCAGGAGAGCCTGATCCTGGAGCCGCTGAAAGCCCACGGATTGAAATTGACGGACATCGACCGCTATGCGACCGAACTACAGAATCCGGAGATCACGCTGCCGATCGGCCAGGATGATATCCCCCTGAAGAACTACCGGCTCATCGCGGCGTTGGCCGTTCAGCAGAAGGAAATCGATAAGTCCCAGATGAACGAATTCATCGAGAAGAGGGGGCTGGTCGGCTTTGCACCGACGCAGGGGCATATCCCCGCCGGGGTCTCCTATATCGCGCATGGAATCCGGGAAATTCTGGAGGGGAAGAAAAAGCGTATCATGATCGTAGCCAAGGGAAGCCCGTTTTTGACACGTATGACGAACTTGTCGGACGGTCTGTCATTCGTCTTGGAAAAGAATCCCAATCATGCGGAGGAACAGAGAGATGCTTGAAGGGAAAAATGTGATCGCCTTCGGGGACGGCCAGGAGATCAAGGCAGAGTCACTGAAAAAGTGCCTGGAGGCGGCCGGGGCGCAGGTTGTACTGGTTCGGGATGCCTGTTTCGTCTGAACGGCCGCCCTGGCGCTTGACTCGGCGAGTCAAGAAGAGATCAAGAAGGCTGCAGAGGATCATGGGCCGGAGAACCTGATCGTCGTATGGGGCGTCACCAACGAGCAATTTCTCGAAGTCGGCTCCAGGACGGTCATGGAGGGCGACCCCAGCTGGTCCGGCCCGTTGGCGGGAGAGGCTTTGGAACTGAAGGTCTTTCATGTGCTGGAACCGGAAATTAAAAATCACATTCCTCCGGATGTGTACGAGGCGGAGCTGATGCTTCTGGAACTTGCGATTGGTGACGAAAAGATCAGGAAAACGATTGCCATGATGGAGGGGTTCCGCGCTCAACGGGTAACCAGATGAGGCGGTTTCGTTTCGGTCCTTCATAACCTGAGAACACGCTTTCAAATTGGATTAAAATCCGGGGTGCAGATCACCGGAAGGCTTGGAGAAATTCAGCCGACTCCAATTCATTTCTGTAATTTCGCCTCCTCCGAGGCCCGCCGAATCGCGGCGCCCACCAAGCCCGGTTTGGTCCCTTTGATGGCCTGTTCGTCGGGGCCCGCCGGAAACCGCTATCCCCCGCTGCACCAACGGCATTTCGTCGGTTCCGGCCCCGTCGCGCGAAAGGCTGCGGGAGTGCCCGGACGACTCGCCGACTTCGAAGTGGCACGGAAGTTGAACCAACACGCGGCATGGAGCAGTCGTGCCGCACCTTGATGTCGCGTGCCAACACACTCGGTTTCCCGCTGCTCATCCTCCTTGCCCTATTGCTTGGAACGGCTTCCACGGCGGTGGGCGCGGAGAAGTTTTGCAGCGATCCTCCGTACTTCGGAGTGATTGACGGTAATATACGTCCGGTTCCTACCCAGATCACGATCGACAGGGATTGCACGTTCAAGAACTTTCCGCAGTCAAACCCGCTGACCTCCACCATCAACTTTCAAACGTTCGACCCTTCGATATATCTCATTATCTTCGAAAACGTTTACTACACAGGCAACATGGCGTGTGCCAATGTCGAGCACAGGATCTGGTTTGCCAACAGCTCGTATTACGGTTCCAATAATGCCTGTCAGGATCTTTTCATACCCGTAGAAACAATCGACAAGAAGAACCCCGCGGGCCAGACCACGGCCGTCGTCGGCGTGCCCTTCACCTACACGCTCACGCTCCCGGCCATGTCCCTGGGGGGCGGCCCGTCGGTCAATGACCTGCACTCCATCATTATCTGGGACGATCTCACCGCGACAGGGACAGGGGCGGACCTCACCTATCTGAGCAACACCGCCTACCTGGTGAACGGCGGCACGACTACGCCGCTGGGCTCACTGGTAAACACGGGAGATAACAAGCACATCGAGTTCAACAAAACCGCCAACCCGACGTTGGCCTTGATCCCGACCGGATCGCAGATCGTGATCCATCTCACGGTCGTTCTCGATGCCACGGCGACGAACGTGCCTGGGACGCAGTTCGTCAACACCGCCAAGTGGCAGTTCGGGAGACTCATCGAGGGCACGTACTATGAACCCCTGCCGGGCGAGTGGGGGCGAACGGAGCCGATGACGATCGTCAGAACCGATCTCGTGGTCACCAAAACAGGCCCGACCTCGGTGGTCAACCTCGGGGAGTGGGCGGAGTTCACCATCGACGTCTCGAATGGCGGGACCTGGACCGGCAACGCCTGGAACGTCAATATCGTCGACCTGCTGCCGAGCCAGCCGTCGAACCCGTTCACTGGCGGGATGTGCGATCTGACGCCGGAGGTGACCGGCGTCACGCTCGCGGGCAGACCTCTCACCCTGGGGACCCACTATTCGCTCAGCTATGTCGGCTGCAGGCTCAGCCTCGCCCTTCTCGAGGCGGCCGGCCCTATCGGGCAGAATGAGCACCTGCTCATCGCCTACCGGACCAAGGTCGACGCCGACAGCCAAAGCGGCGCCGTGCTTACCAACGTTGCCGCCGCCACCCAGTGGTCCAGCGAAAAAGATACCACCATCGGCCAAACCTACGCGTGCACCCCGACCAACGGCACGGAGGGTACTGCCGACTGCCAGGACGCCCACGAGTTATTGGTGGCGCTTTCGGGTTATTTCTTCGAGAAGACCGCCGCGAACCCGGCGACCGGTGCGATCGTCTCCACCGCTCTGTCGGGGGAGACGCTTCGCTACACGTTGCGCCTGCGGAGCATCGACAAGTCATTCACCGGCATTCGTTTCCACGACGACCTGAAAACGTCGACGGCATTCGTGCCGGGCTCGCTCTCACTCGTAAGCTATCCCGCGGGAGCGGACATCTCCCAAACCCTCAACGGGATCCTTGACATCCGCAACCTGAACGTTCCGGTCGGCGGCGTGGTCGAGGTCAAGTTCGATATCACGCTGCTCTCGACCCTCGCTGAAGGTTTCGTGGTCCTTAACCAGGCGGACCTCTTCGAGGGCGCCGTCGATATCGCGGACAGTGACGATCCCACCATCAATGGCCAGGCCGATCCTGCCGTAGCGGGCGACGAGGACCCGACGAGAGTGGTGATCGCCTTCCCCGCGGCTCCGCCGCCGACGAAGGCGCTGTTCTCGCCGGCTACCCCCGAAGCCACCATTGGCCAGGAGGTGGCGTACGAGATCAGGGTGCCCGGCACGGTGAGCATTCGCCCGCTGTACGACGTCGTGGTCACCGATACGCTTGACACGAACCTCGAATATCTGGGTTTCACCCAGACCAGCGGCCCGGCGGTCACGGACAACAGCGTCGCTCCCGCCCTGAGCTTCGGCGTCTCCCAGATCCCGGCCGGCCAGCAGGCGGTCTTCAAGGTGCGCGCACGCGTACGCAACGTCCTGGGAGCCCAGCAGGGCATTGCGATCAACAACACGGCCTCCACCACATATGCCAACACCCCGGGCGGAATCCCACAGCCCGCGCAGACCAGTGGGACCGTGACGCTCCATGTCGTCGAGCCGCACATAACGAATATCACCAAGAGCGCCAACCCGGCCACGCCGGCTGCCGGTGAGACCGTACGCTACGGTGTGACACTGACGGCGAGCGGCTCCACCTATTCGTCGGATGTGTTCGATGTAACGGTTACCGATACCCTGGGTCTCGGTTTGGTCTATGCCGGCAACCCGACCGTCACCGTCGGAGGCGGCGTCAGCGCCAACAACACCATCGGTGCGCCCGTTATTACCGGCGACGGTATCAACCAGGCGCAAACGCTGCTCTGGAGTCTGAGCAGCGGCAATGCCGACATCGACATCGCCGAAGGCGCGTCCGTCACCATCTCTTACGACGTGCGCGTGCTCGGCGGCGTGCTCGCCCAGGCGCTCGCGAACAGCGCCGTCGCGCAGTGGACCGGCATCGACGGTCCGAGCGCATTCGAGCGCAACGGCACGGACGGCATCGGCGGGCTTAACGACTACGTAACGGCACGGGCCACGGCCACGATCGGCAACCTGCCGTTGCTATACGCCCACAAGACCGCACGGATCCACCAGGATTTGAGCTCGCCGGGTATCGTCGACCCGGGCGACGTGCTGCGCTACACCATCGTCCTCAGCAACTCCGGCGCGGTCCCGGCCACGGGTGTCGTGCTCACCGACAACGTTCCGGCCAATACCACCTACGTCGCCGACTCCCTCCGTCTGAACGGCGCGCCGGTGGGACCCGACGGCGGCGTGTCGCCGCTGATCGCCGGCCTGTCGGTGCAATCCGCCGACAATCCGGGCGCCGGCATTGTTTCGGCCGGCAATAGCGCCGTGGTCACTTTTGAGGCCAGGGTCAACGCCGGTGTTCCCACGGGTACCCTCATCGTCAACCAGGGCCGTATTACCTCCGGCGAGCTGCCGCCGGTAGCTACCGATGCCGACGGCGTGCCCTCAAACGGCAACCAGCCGACCGTGGTCGTCGTCGGTGCAGTGCAGTTGCTCTCCATCACCAAGGAAGTATCGGTGGTCGGCGGCGGAATCGCCGAAGCCGGCGGCCGGTTGGAGTATGTCATCCGGGTGAACAACATCGGCAGCCTGCCCGCCACCGGGGTGGTGGTGACCGATGACCTGAATCCGCCCTTGGGCAATCAAGTCGCCTACGTCGACGGGTCGGGCACCTTGAACGGTTCGACAAACGGGGTTGTTTATGCCGGCGCGGTGCTCACCGCTGGTTTTGCCGACAATCTGCTGCCGGGCGCCGCCGCCATCGTGCGCTTCCGCGTGCAGATCAACTCCGCTCTCGCCGTCGGAACGACCATCACCAATACCGGCGTGGTCCGCTGGAACGATCCGGCGCAGACTGCCTCGGCCAGCGTATCCATCGACGTGGGCGGGGTGCCGGGCAGCGCCAATCTCAACGGATACGTCTGGCACGACGCGAACCTGGACAAATCCTACGACAGCGGCGCCGAGACCATGATGGAGGGCTGGTCTGTCGAGCTTTATCGTAACAATCAGTCGGTCACCACGGCGCTCACCGATGCCAACGGCTTCTATCGGTTCAGCGGCCTGGCGCCCAACGCGGGCACATCCGATCTTTATGAGCTGCGCTTCCGTGCGCCGGGCGCGGGCCCGAACACGGCCTCGATGGGTTATGCCGACTCGCCCTTCACCAACGGTCCGCAGCGGATCAGCGCCATCACCGTCGCCTCGGGCGCCAATCTGCAGAACCTGAACCTGCCGCTCTGGCCCAACGGCACCGTGTACAACTCCGTCGCGCGCGTACCGGTTGCCGTAGCCAGGGTGACGATGCTGAACGCCGCGACCGGTGCGGCATTGCCGAGCCAATGCTTCACCGACCCGGCCCAGCAGAACCAGATTACGGCCGCGAACGGCTTTTACAAGTTCGACCTGAACTTCAGCGATGCCTCCTGTCCGGCGGGCGGCGGCTATCTCATCGGGGTGACCCCGCCCGCCACCGGCTACATGAGCATGCCGTCCCGGATCATACCGCCGGCCAGTGGCGACAACACGGCTCCGTTCTCCGTTCCCGCCTGTCCCGGCAGCGCGGACGACGCGGTGCCGGCTACCACCGAGTACTGCGAGGTCGTGGCCTCCGCGGCGGTGCCGCCGACATCGGTTCCGCCGGGCACGGCCGGCACCACCTATTATCTGCACCTTCTGCTGAGCAATGGAACCATGCCCGGGCAGAGCCAGGTTTTCAACAACCCGATCCCCATCGACCCGGAACTGAACGGGGCCGTGGCCATCACCAAGACAGCCTCTTTGACCAACGTGTCCCGGGGGGCGCTGGTGCCCTATACGATCACCGTGACCAACGTGTTCGGCGCGCCGCTGGCCGGTATCCGCATCCTCGATCGATTCCCGGCCGGGTTCAAATACGTGGCCGGTTCCGCCCGCCTGGACGGCAATCCGGCCGAACCGCCGGTCAACGGTCTGCAGCTTGTCTGGGACGGCCTCGAACTGCAGTTTAACCAGAGACGCACCATCCGGTTTCTGCTGGTGGTGGGCTCCGGCGTCTCCGAAGGCGAATACGTAAACCGGGCCCTGGCGCTCAATACCACCACCGGCGGCGCTGTTTCGGGAGAAGCGACGGCCACCGTGAGGGTCGTCCCGGACCCGGACTTCGATTGCACCGATGTCATCGGCAAGGTGTTCGACGACGGCAACCTGAATGGGTGGCAGGATCAGGGCGAGAAAGGGCTGCCTGGGATCCGCATGGTGACGGCGCGCGGTCTGATCGCCGCCACCGATAAAAACGGACGCTTTCACATAACCTGCGCGGTTGTCCCGGAAGAGGATCGCGGCAGCAACTTCATCCTCAAGCTGGACGAGCGCAGCCTGCCCACGGGATATCGCCTGACCACCGAAAATCCGCGCGTTCAGCGGGCCACCCGCGGCAAGATGCTGCGCGTAAACTTCGGCGCGACGATCCATCGCGTGGTGCGCATGGATATCGCCGACGGCGCCTTCGAGCCCGATACCACCGACATCAGGATGCAGTGGACTCAAAGAATCGACCAGTTGCTGGAAGAACTCGGGAAGGGGCCGTCCGTGCTGCGCCTCTCGTATCTTGTCGATGTTGAACCCGAAAGCATAGTGAAGAAACGGCTTGAGGCGCTGAAGAAGGAAATCATCCAAAAGTGGAAGCAGTCGGGCGGCGGCTACCGGCTGGACATCGAAACCGAAATTTTCCGGCGACGCGGCGCTCCGCTTGCCGGTCAGAGATAACAGGATGATGAAGTCCATATCCTCTGACCTTTTCACGTTGTTGAGGTTCTTCCCCGGGCGCGGTGTCGCCATCTTGTGTTTGTGCATTTTCATCGCACAGGGCGCAGAGGCCGCTTCCGATGCGAAGACGGGAGTCAGGGAAACGGTTGGCTTCGGAGAGGCGGCCGAGATGCACCTGCCGGCCGACCTGTCTTTTTCCCCCTGGGTCCATGATCCTGCCATCTTCGGAAAGGATGAGGGGGATCGAACGGAGTTGCGCAAAGTGGTCGAACGGGATGTCAAGACCATCAAGCTCGACAACCTCGTTCCGCCCGTCCATTTCGGCCTGGGCGATATTGAAATCACGCAGGATTATCTCAAGGTCCTTCGCGAGGTGCTCGACGGCATGCGCGGTCGCGCCAATGTACGGCTCCACTTCGTCGGTCATGCCGATTCCCTTCCGCTCAGGGGCGAGCTGATAAACATCTACCGCGACAACATCGGGCTGTCGCGCGAACGGGCGGGGACCGTGGCCGAATACTGCCAGCGCGCGCTGAACCTTCCCCCCGAAGCCATCTCCTACGAGGGGCTTGGCGACAGTCGGCCGGTCGCAAGCAATGCGACGGAAGAAGGGAGGCAGCGCAACCGGCGCGTGGAAGCGCAGGTCTGGTACGACGAGATCGGCGAAAAGGAGACCGAAAAGGAAGTGATCGTCCCCCGCGAGGGGAGCCGCATCAAGGTCTGCCGGACCGAGATCGTCTGCAAATTGCGCTATAAGGACGGCCACTCCCATCGCGCGCGCGTCAAGAACCTGACTTCCCCCCTTCATTACGACAAAGGCATGCTGAGCGTGCCGGAGGAATTTCTGCAGCAGGTCGGGCAGGCGATGAAGAATCTCGGCGGCAAGCAGAACCTTGTGGCCAGGTTCATCGGCTATACGGATGACATCCCGCTTATGGGACGGGACGAACGCATCTACGGCGACCCCGTAGGGCTCACCAAGGCGGTTTCCCGGCGCGTTGCACTCGCCGTTCAGGATGGCCTGGGCTTGCCCAACGCCGCCGTCGAGACCGAGGGCCGCGGGGCGTCGCAGCCCGTGACCTCGAACGATACGCAACAGGGGCGCGCGCTGAACCGGCGCGTGGAGGTGGAGTTCTGGCACGACGATCCGCTTCAGGATCTTCCCGACGAGCCCCAACTGTGCCCTGACGCCCTCGGCGCCGAAACCGTCACCCGCGTCTACGATTCGCCGTCGGGCGGCATCGACCCTGTTTTGTTTGAAAACGGCAAGCCTGTGATACCGGCCGGTTACACCGATCATTTGCGGCGCATCATGGACGAGATCAGCGACAGGACCAATGTCCGCCTGCGTTTTGTCGGCTATACCAGCAACAAGCGCCTCGACCGGCGGACGGCCGCGGTGTACGGAGACGACATCGGCTTGTCCATGGCGCGTGCACGCCGTTCCATGGCGGCCGTCGGCGATCAGATGGGATTGGCGGAAAAGAAGGCGGAGTTCGACGGCCGCGGTTATGTTCAGTCCGACGATGTGGTAAACGCCGGTTTTGTCGAGTCCGATACGTCGAAAGTCAAGGTGCAGGTGGTCTACGATGAACCGATCCTCCGCGACGACTACGAGGGTGTGGAAGTCACCCCGCTGACACGCGAGGTGAGCACTGCCAATCCCTTCGCCCTGAATCTCATGCGCATCACGGTGGACGGCAAGCCGGTCGATGATCCGGGCAAATCCAGCTCCGATGTGCAGCGCTGCACCGACGTGGCCCTGAAAAACGCCCAAATCCAGTTCAAGTACGACAGCCTGGGGCTGAAACCGCGGTTGAACGTGACCGCCTGGCCGATTACGGTCCGTTATCAGGACGTGCCGGATACGGCGTTTGCCGAAAACCTGGTGCATTTCCGCCTGTACGCCAACTACCGCAGCTTCATTGAGCGGGCGGAGGTCAGGATTTTCGAAGAGGAGCAGTCCGTCCGCGATACGCCCATCGCCGTCGTCGGGATGGATGCCGACGGCATGGCCCAATGGCAGCCTGCGTTCGAGTCCTTCTCCGCGCCGGTGCACAGGCTGAAATACCTGGCGCGGGTGTACGACAAAAAGGGGCTCTTTGACGAGACGGGCACCCAGGCGCTGTGGGTTGTCGACCAAATCGATCCGTCGGTTGCCGAAGCGAATGTCGACGAAAAACTGCGGGCCGGTTATGGCGAGAGCCGCATCGCCGGACGCAATATTCTCCTTCACGGCGGTACGGTTGAGGCCCGCGGCACCGCGATTCCCGAAGGACACGGGGTGTGGATGGCCGGACACCAGGTGCCGGTGGACGGCGCCGGCCGTTTCGTGGCCGAAGTGATCCTGCCGGAGGGGATGCATACCGTGGAAGTGGCCGTGCTCGACAAGTCCGGCAACGGCGAGCTCTTCCTGCGTGACCTGGCGCTGAAAAGGAGCGACTGGTTCACCGTGGGGATCGCCGACCTGACCCTGTCCGGAAACAAGACGAACGGGCCGGCCGAACTGCTCGCTCCGGATAAACCCCGGTACGGCGAAGACGTGAGCCTCCAGGGTCGCCTGGCGTTCTATACAAACGGCAAATTAAAAAACGGATGGTCGCTGACGGCGAGCGCCGATACCCGCGAAGGCCCCCTGGACGAGATCTTTTCCAACTTCATGGACAAGTCCCCCGAGGCGCTGTTCAGGCGAATAGACCCGGACCACCATTACCCGACCTTCGGCGATGACGGCACCGTCGCGGAGGACGCGCCGACCACCGGCAAGTTCTTTGTGAAGGCGAAAAAAGATAAAACCTACGGGCTCTGGGGCAACTTCAAGATCGCGTATACCGATACCGCCCTGGCGCACGTGGACCGCGGGCTGTACGGCGCCAACCTGCATTATCAGCCCCTCAAGACCACCAGTTTCGGCGAGCCGCGTCTGCTGTTGGACGGGTTCGCCGCGGACCCGGGTACCGCCGCGGGACGCGATGAGTTCCGCGGCACGGGCGGATCGCTCTATTTCCTCAAGCGGCAGGACGTGCTGGAGGGTTCCGAGCGCGTGCGTATCGAGGTCCGCGACAAGGATTCCGGGATCGTCCTGGGGGTCAAGAACCTGACGCCGGTGCTCGATTACGACATCGATTACCTGCAGGGACGCATCCTGCTGTCTCAGCCTCTGTCCCCAACGGCGGACGACGGCCTGCTGGTTCACACCGGCTCCATCAACGGGCATCCGGTCTTCCTGGTGGCCCGTTACGAATTCACCCCGGGGTTCGACGACCCGGACACGCTGGCTGCCGGCGGCAGGGTTCATTACTGGATCAATGACCACTTCAAGGTCGGCGCGACCGCCAGTCGAGATGAAGAAGCGGACATCGAAAACAGCCTGGGTGGAGTGGATGTGACCCTGCGCAAGTCCTCGGCGTCCTGGATCAAACTCGAAGCGGGCCGCACCAAAGGTCCGGGCGTTTTGGCAACGACTTCCATCGACGGCGGCTTCGGTTTCGACAACACGGCGGGTTTCCTGGTCGACAACGATGTGGAGGCGTCGGCCTATCGCGTGGATGGCAGTGTGGGCTTCAAGGACATCTTTGATAACGGACGCGGCCGGGTCACTTTCTACCTGCAGGATCTCGAGGCGGGCTATTCGGCGCCGGGCCTGGCCACCGCCCGGGACCTGACCCGATACGGCGGAACGGCGGAGATGCCGTTTACCGACCGTCTGAGCGCGCGTTTGAAGATGGACAAGCAGGAGCAGCGGGAAGGCCTGGAGACCGAAACCGCGGAACTGAAGCTCGACTACCGGATCGGTGAGCACTGGACCCTGAGTTCGGGCGTGCGTCACGACGGCCGCGATGACGAATCGGCGGTGATTCCCGCAACCCAGGAAGAGGGCGACCGGACGGATGCGGCGGTCCGGCTGCTGTACGATTCCCATGCGAGCTGGACAGCTTACGGGTTCGGTCAGGAAACGGTCCATGCAAGCGGCAACCGTGAAGACAACGGCCGCGTCGGCGTCGGCGGCAGCTTGCGGTTGACCGACCGGTTCCATGTCACCGGCGAGGTTTCCGAAGGAGACCTCGGGATGGGCGGCAAGCTCGGGACCGAGTATCTATATTCCGACCGGACCACCCTGTACAGCAATTACAGCCTCGAGAACAACGAGCGGACAGACAACGGCCTGCTTGCCAGGAGGGGCAAAATGGCTTCCGGTTTCCGCACCCGTTATTCGGACAGCGCCAGCGTCTACGCCGAAGAGCGGTATACCCACGGTGACGTCCCCACGGGCCTGACGCATTCCGCCGGAGTGAAACTCGTGGTTTTCGACCGTGTCAATTTCGGCGCCAAACTCGATTTGGGAACCCTCAAGGATCCCGTCACGGCGGCCGAACTCCAGAGGAAAGCGTTGGGTGTGAGCGCCGGTTACGGGTCCGACAAGCTGGCCCTCGCCAGCGCCGTGGAATATCGGGTCGACGACATCGAGCAGCCCGATACCAGCTCCTCCAAACGTACCTCCTGGCTGTTGAAAAACAGTTTCAAGTACCAACTGTCCGGGGATTGGCGGCTCACAGGCAAATTCAATTACGCCGTGAGTGACAGTTCGATGGGAGATTCTTATAGCGGCGACTATACGGAAGCGGGCATCGGCTCTGCGTATCGCCCCGTCCACAATGACCGCCTGAACGCGCTGTTCAAGTACACCTATTTCTACAACGTTCCGGCGGTCGGCCAGGTGACCGGCGCCGGTGCGACGTCCGGCCATATCCAGCGCAGCCACATCGGATCCGTGGATGTCATGTACGACCTGACGCACCGTTGGACCGTGGGAGGCAAGTACGCCTACCGCCTTGGCCAGGTGGCCCAGGATCGAAATAATCGGGAGTTCTTCGACAGCCGGGCCAGCCTGTACGTGGTGCGCGCAGACTGGCACTTCGTCCACCGATGGGACGCATTGGTCGAGGTGCGCAGGCTTGACCTGCCCGACGCGGACGACAGCCGCAGCGGGGTGTTGGTGGGGGTATACCGCCATGTGGGCAATCATATCAAGGCGGGAGTCGGCTATAACTTCAGCGAATTCTCGGATGATCTGACCCAACTGGATTACAAGCACCAGGGTCTGTTCGTCAATCTGGTCGCGAAGTATTAGAACAGGGGAGGCCAAGATGTTTTACCGGCAGAGAGGGGTCATTTTAGGGGTTTCAGTGCTTCTTTTAAGCGCCGCCGCGTACGGGCAGGAAATCTCCAGGGAGCAGATAAAGGGCCTGGACGAGCAGGTTCAGGAGATCAAGAGCGATGTCCTGGGCATCGCGGCGGAACTGAATCAGCTTGAAGAGAAGCTGCTGTATCCGTCCAATACGCAGGTCGCGGTATTCGTATCACTGGCCGGCCGCGATACCTTCCGTCTCGACTCGGTCGAGATCCAGTTGGACGGCACGCCGGTTGCCCATCACCTTTACACCTTCAAGGAGCTCGAAGCCCTGCAGAAAGGGGGGGTGCAGCGCATCTATACCGGCAATGTCCGGTCAGGCGAGCACAACCTCCAGGTCTCCGTCATCGGCAAAACCGGCGGCGGCGCTGATTTCCGGAAATCGGAGCGCTTCACGGTCAATAAGGGTGTGGGACCCAGGGTCGTGGAGATGTCTCTGGCCGCCCAAGGCATTACCCTTACCGAAAGGTAGAGCATGAACAGGCTGTTTGTCATATTGACGATCCTGATCTTCTCCGCGCCTTCGGCGTCGGCCGGTGCGTCCGCCCCGAAGGAGCTGAGGGACCTCCATTTCGGAGAGGCCCTCTATTACGCCTTTCAAGGGGACTGGTTCGGCGCCATCGCCAGGCTCGACACCGAGCTCATGCAGCACCATGGGGTGGACGAGCCCGAACGCGACACCCTTCATTACCATGTCAACCAGGCGGAGTTTGACGTGGGAGATTTCGAATTGGCATACCGGATGCACCAGCGTGCCGGGCGCGCCATCACAGCGGTCATCGAGGGCAACGTCGAGGAGCCGGTCCGCAACGAGGCCATTTTCCGCCTGGCGCGGATCTACTTTCAGAAAGACCAGCCGATCAATGCCCGGTATGCCGTGGAGCGCATCCGCGGGGCCGTTCCGCCGGAAATTCGCGACGATCTGGATTTCCTGCGCACCCAGATCCTCATGGCCAACGGCCAGTTTGCCGATGCCGCGCGCATCCTGAGAGACCTCCGGAATGCGAAAAGCCTCGAAGGCTTCGCCGCGTATAACCTTGGTATTGCGCTGATCAAGGACGGAAAGGAGCTTGAGGGGCGCCAGGTTCTTGACCGTGCCGGTCAGATCAACGGCAAGGATGAGCTTACGCTGGCGATCAAGGACAAGGCGAACCTTGTCCTCGGGTCCAAGCTGTTACGGGAAAAAAATTTCGAGGGCGCCAAGCTGGTGCTCGACCGGGTGCGTCTGACCGGTCCATTCTCCGATCGGGCATTGCTGGGCTCGGGATGGGCGGACGCCCTTCAGGGTCGCTTCGAACGGGCGCTGGTGCCCTGGAGCACCGTCGTGACGAGAGAGGTCACGGACGCCTCGGTGCAGGAAGCCATGCTCGCCGTCCCCTTTGCCTACGGCAAGCTGAATGTGACCGGCAAGGCGGCATTGACGTATGGCAGCGCGCTGGAGAAGTTCGGCGCCGAAGTCGACAAGCTCGGGGTCTCCATCGAGAGCATCCGCGAAGGTCATTTTCTCCAGGCCCTGGTGCGGGAAGAAGTGAAGCAGGATGCCGACTGGGTCGTCAAGCTGCGCGACCTTCCGCACACGCCCGAGACATACTACCTGCTTGGCTTGATGGCCTCCCACGATTTCCAGGAATCCCTGAAAAACTATCTTGACCTGGAGCAGTTGCGCACGAAGCTGGGCTCCTGGGAAAGAGACCTGGACGCTTTCGAGGAGATCATCGCGCAACGCCGCGCTCATTACGAGCCGCTGCTTCCCGTGATCGACCGGGAATTCCGGCGCCTCGACTCACAGATGCGCCTGCGCCTGGAGCAGCGGGACCGTATCGAACAACGGCTCAAGGCCATGCTGGTGGTACCGAGACCCGATTACCTGGCGACCGCGGAGGAACGGATCATCGGTGAACGGATTGCGCTTCTGGAACGGAAGTCGACGGCCGGCGGCGGGACCGTACCCGGCGACGTCGAGGCACGCATCGCACGTTTGCGGGGGGTGCTGCACTGGAATATCTATACGGCATATGACCGTCGCTTCACCGAGGCTCATACGCACCTTCGCGACCTGAAAGTGGAAGTGAAGCGATTGAAAAGGCAGTACGCCGCCTTTGTGCGCACCCGTCAGGCCGCCACCCAAAGCTGCGAAGGGTACGACGACCTTATCCGCGGCCAACGGTCCCTGATCCGGGCGGCCCGGGAAAAGGTGGGTGAACTGATGGCGCGTCAGGGCCATATGCTGGAAACCATGGCCGTGAATGAGCTTACCGCGCGTCGCGAGCGGCTTGCCGAGTTCCAGATCAAGGCGCGCTTCGGCATGGCGGACAGCTATGACCGTGCCACCAGGGCCCAGACCCGGGAAAAGGGTGAGAAATGAACCGGACCCGGCTTTTCCTATGCGCGGCGCCATGGATGCTGGCCGCGTGTGCCTCGGTCGGCGACAGGAACACGAATACCATCGCCACGTTGCGTCATGTGAATATCGAGATCAAGGAGGAGAGGATCGAGGGCGGACTTGAGAAAGCGATGCTGAGTTATCAGCGCTTTCTGGAGGACACGCCGGACTCCGCCTTGACGCCCGAGGCCATTCGTCGTCTGGCCGACCTGAAGATCCAGAAAGAATACGGCACCCTCGCGGCGGGCGCCGGGACCGCCGGGCGGGCGCCGGCATTGCCCGCCCCGAAACCCGTAACGCGTCCGGAGGTGGCGAAGGTCGCCGGCGCACCGCCGGAGCAGGCATCGGCGCATATTCCGGTCCACGACGAGTCCGAGGCGGACTTTGAAAAACGGGCAACCATGAGGCAGCCGGTGGACAATATGGCGGCGGCTGCCGACACGCCTGTCGCGGGCGCCGATGATCTCGAAAGGGCAGGCACCCGCGAGGCCATCGCGCTATACAAAAAGCTCCTCAACGATTACCCCCTGTACGAGCGCAACGACCAGGTGCTGTACCAGCTGTCCCGCGCAAATGAGGAGCTGGGGCAGACCGGGGAAGCCATGGCGGTCATGGACCGGATGGTCCGCGACTTTCCCCGGTCTCCATATATCGATGAAGTGCAGTTCCGGCGTGCGGAATACTTCTTTACGCGCAGGCGCTACCTGGATGCCGAGGGTGCCTATGCAGGCATCGTGAATACCGGCGTCGGTTCCTCGTTCTACGAGCTGGCCCTGTACAAACTGGGCTGGACGTTCTACAAGCGGGAGCTCTATGAAGATGCTCTGCAGCGGTTCATTGCGTTAATGGACCACAAAGTGTCCGTGGGATACGATTTCGAACAGACCGGGGACGAGCAGGAACGAAAGCGAACGGAAGACACCTTCCGCGTCATCAGCTTGAGTTTTTCCAATCTCGGCGGCGCCGATTCCATGGTGGAATACTTCTCACGCCACGAGAAGCGCAGCTACGAGGACAGCGTATACGGCAACCTCGGCGAATTCTACTTCGATAAGCGCCGTTACGCCGACGCCGCCGCGGCCTACAACGCCTTCGTGGACCGTAACCCGTTCCACAAGGCGGCGCCGAAATTCCACATGCGGGTCATCGATATCCACGCCGCCGGCGGATTTCCCAGTCTCGTTCTCGATTCCAAAAAGACATTCGCCACGACCTACGGTCTGCAGGCTGCATACTGGAAGAATTTCGCTCCCGGCGACCGTCCGGACGTTCTCGGTTTCCTGAAAACCAACCTGACCGACCTGGCGAACCATTTTCATGCCTGCTACCAGGACCCGCATCAGGCCGAAGACAAACCGGCGAATTTCGAAGAGGCGCAACGCTGGTATCGAGGTTTCTTAACCTCGTTCCCCACGGACAACGAATCACCCGTCATCAACTACCAGCTGGCGGACCTGCTGCGGGAAAACCGGTCGTTCGGCGCAGCCGCCGTGGAATTCGAGAAGACCGCGTATGGCTATCCGCCCCACGATAAATCCTCCCAGGCCGGCTACGCTGCGGTCTTTTCATACCGCGAGCAACTTGGCGCCGCCCGGCCGGAGGACGTGGAAACGGTCCAACGGGAGGTCGTCCGCGGTTCGCTGAAATTTGCCGATGCCTTCCCGGAACACGAAAAGGCGGCGATCGTCCTCGGGGCGGCCGCGGATGATCTCTACGGCATGAAGGAATATGAACACGCGCTGGCCGCAGCGACCAGGCTCATCGAGGCATTCCCCGGCACCGATGCCGATGTCGTCCGTGATGCCCGGCTGGTCATCGGCCATTCCTCTTACGAGCTCGCGCGCTACGGCGAGGCCGAGAGCGCGTATCTGAACGTATTGGCGCTGCTGCCCGCGGAAGACACAACGCGCGACGCCCTGGCAAACAATCTCGCGGCATCGATTTACAAGCAAGGGGAACAGGCCAATGCCGCCCAGGACTATCGGGCTGCGGCGGACCACTTCCTGCGGGTGGGGCGCACGGCGCCGACCTCGAAAATCAGGCCGACCGCCGAATATGACGCCGCCGCGGCCCTGATCCAGCTCAAGGACTGGGGGACGGCCGCCTCGGTGTTGGCGGGATTCCGCACCAATTTCCCCGAGAACCCGTTGCAGCCCGAAGTGACCAGGAAGATCGCCTATGTCTACAGGGAAAACAATCAGCTCTCCCTCGCGGCCAATGAGTATGAACGGATCGAAAGGGAATCCCGGGACGACGAGATCAGACGGGATGCTCTCCTGGTTGCGGCGGAATTGCATGAAAAGGATGGCAACAGCGTCCGCACGCTCGAGGTGTACCGGCGCTATGTTGAGTATTTCCCCCAACCGGTGGAGCTCAACCTGGAGACGCGAAACAACATCGCCGGGATCCTGAAGTCGCGGAACGATCGCACATCGTATCTGGACGAACTTGAAAAGATCGTCGCCATGGACGCCTCGGCGGGGAGCGCACGGACCCCACGGACCCGCCATCTTGCCGCACAGGCCGCATTGGTGTTGGCCGAGCGGGAATTTGACGCGTTTGCGGCCGTCGGCCTGGTAAAACCCTTTGAGGTCAATCTGCTCAAGAAGCGCGAACTGATGAAGACGGCGACACGGAAATTCAGCCAGCTCGTGGATTACGAGATCGGGGACATCACCGCCGCGGCGACGTTCTACCTGGCCGAGATCTACGCCCACTTCAGCAAGGCCCTGACGGCGTCGGAGCGTCCCGAAGGACTGAGCCCCATGGAACTGGAGCAGTACGAACTGGCCATCGACGAGCAGGCCTATCCGTTCGAAGAGAAGGCCATCCAGGTCCATGAGAGCAATCTCAAGCTGATGTCCCGCGGGGTAAGCAATTTGTGGATCGAAAAGAGCCTTCAGAAACTGGCCAAATCCGTGCCCGCCCGCTATGACAAGCCGGAAGAGACCAGCGGCATCATCAGTTCGCTGGAATCCTACACTTTCGCAATCGACAGGCCGGCGCCGGCGGACTCCGACGTGGCGAAAACCGGGAAGCCCGGCACCGCGGCCCCTGCTCAGGCCGAAGAACCCGGATCCGTGACGGAGCCCGATACCGCGGCGCCTGCCCAGGGCGACCGCACGGGTCCGCCCCCGATAAAAACGAGCGAAGCAACCAGGAGGTAAGCGGTGCATGGCATGCAGATAAGAAGGTTGCGAAGGTTGCAAACTCGAACGTGCGCCGGATTCGCCGGACTCGCGATGGCGCTGTCGGTCCTTGCCGGGTGTGCGACCGATGGAAAGGTCAAGGCGGCACCGGTTGCCGTTGAACCTTCCGTGGTCACGAAACCCCCGGTGGCGAGACTCGAGGATGGCCGGGAAGGCTTCATCATCACGGAAGTGCCCACAATGGATGAGGCCACGCGCAGGGACTTCGATCGCGCCGTCACAATGCTGAAGAACCAGGACTACGGCCAGGCCATCGACCTTCTGGAAAAGGTCATCGAGCGGTCACCGGGCGTCACGGCGCCATATATCGATATTGCGATCGCCTATCTGCGCGTCGGCAAACCGGAGCTGGCCGAGAAGCATATCAAAACGGCGCTGAGGCTGTTTCCCGAGCACCCTGTGGCAAGTAATGAATACGGTTTGTTGTGTCGAAAAACCGGACGATTTGCCGAGGCCCGGGCGATTTATGAGAAGGCGATCGCACGCTTCCCCGAGTATTATCCGTTGCGCAAAAATCTCGGGATTCTCTGCGACTTGTACCTGAATGATCCGGCGTGCGCCCTCGAGCATTACGAGATTTACAGCAAGGCCAGGCCGAAAGACGCGCAGGTCACATTGTGGATCGCCGATGCGCGCGCCCGGCTTGGACGCAAGTAAGGAGGAAAGACGATGTATCGCGCATTGGTCCTGTGTGTGTGTTGGGTCCTGTTCCCGGCTGTCCTGGCCGCCGCCGAGGATGTGAAGAGCGACGAGCAATCGGAAGCCAAGGAGCTATCCGGCATGTCCATCGTCGGCAACGACGATGTTCCGAAGTCCCTTTATATCGTCCCGTGGAAAAGCTCCGAAGTCGGCGTGGAGACCAGCCTGGACACGATGTTGAATGAAGGCGATGTGCCGGTGGACCGGGACGTTTTCAAGCGGCAGCTTGGATTTTATCGCGTCAGCACGGGGAAATAGCTTCGTTGTCCAGTATGGAGAGAGGAGGAAAGTGATGGGATTCTATTCAACGGTGGCGTTTTTCCAAAAAGGCGGGGTGTTCATGTACCCCATTCTTCTCGCGTTTGCGGTTGGCATGGCCATCGCGTTCGAACGCTGGGTCGAGTTGAACCGCATCCGGGGCGCAAACCAGAAGATGTGGAACGTGCTGCATCCGGTGCTGGCCGAGGGAGAGTTCGATAAAGCCCGGGAAATGGCCACCAAGGACAAATCCAGTTTGGCGCAGATGCTTGGGATGGGACTGGCGCGCCAGGGTGCGGTCCGGCGGCGGGAAGACATCGAAATCGCCATGGAAGAGAGC
>Ga0209212_1003304_pt1 | contig 21491 bp, 11 predicted proteins | sample RifGroC2_FD_183996 | JGI IMG/M metagenome (GOLD analysis project Ga0209212, IMG submission 183996) | Groundwater microbial communities from Rifle, Colorado, USA - Groundwater C2 (SPAdes) (version 2) | ecosystem: Environmental > Aquatic > Deep subsurface > Groundwater | place: Rifle, Colorado... | reverse complement strand
CGTCCTTCTTCCACCTGGTCGAATCGAAGCGGTGCTCGTCCACCTCCCGGCGCATCGCCTCCAACGTTCGCATCGCGGAGTCGAACGAGTCGAAGGCGTTCCCGTTGCTGTCGGTGAAGATCCTTCCCGGAGAACCCGCCGAGTCTTTGAATGCCCGTGCATCCACGAAATACCGCCTGGGATTCGTGAGGCACTCTGCGCATTCGAGGTCCAGAATTTTCTGCCTCCGATTGGGATGCCGGACCTCCTCGAATTCTCCGCCGCACACGGGGCATTTCTCCTTTGTCCGAACGGAGCCGAGCATAAAGAGTTTTCCCCCCTCTGTTGGATTTCCTTCCGGAGCTATATGCGGGAGCACCGCAGAACCCTGTAACGCCCAGAAATCAAAGACCTCGGCCGGCGGAGGTTCATCCGCAACGTATTCAAAGGATACCGCCGGCGGGGGCATCAAGTGCGTAAACTCATCGTAACGCCTATGAGCCTGTTCCATATATGGCGATATTAATCCATAACGCCATAACCTGTCAATGGGTATTTGTGTCGTTGTCTGATTACGCCGAATATTTGCAAATATTCTTGGCGTGTGGGAGTATTGCGCTGTGGACAATATGACGCAGAACATTCGTTTTCTGCTCTGGCGCGAAGGAGTGGGACGGAGTGAGTGGAGTACCAGGCTTGCGAGTCTCCTGGGCTGCGACATCCGTCGTTCCCAGGAAATTCTCGGTGGCGGGGTTGATCTACAACCCAAAGAGGTCGCCCTGATCGCCAAGGCATACAAGGTCGCCATCAACAAGCTGCGAACGCAGAGTCTGATCTCGGAAGAGATGGTCGACGTATTGACTGCCAACATCCGGCACCTGATAGACGGCTTGGCGCATGGACAGAGAAAACATTTCGCCGCCGAGCTCGGAGTCGACGTAACGACGGTATCCAGGTGGAGCAGTTCCACCCAGCGACCGACAAAGACGAAGTTGAGGCGGATCTGTGGTTATTTCGGCCTTCCGGTGGTCACGGACCTGGAACGCGATCCCATGTTTCTCTCCCTCGATCCCATCACCGGAACCGAAATGAGAAGTTGGCTCCACGAGCAAATTGATGGAATGGATGCGGACACCCTTCGAAACCTGTTCCCGGCCCTCCAGAGGCTTCTGAAGAGAGGATAGCGAGTTGTCGCAGGCTGGGTGACTATGACCACCTCTGGTGTTGCGGTGGTCCGGCCTGAAACCGATGGCTCTTAGGCGTTACGTATCCTTCGACAAGGTCAGCGCATCAAGCGCAGGTTTGCGGGTCGTTTGGTAGCTCTGCGGAGGCTCGGCATGGCACGCTTGGAGGACCTACAGCCAAACGCTTCGATCCGTGGAATCCTCCCGGACTGCCTTGTCTCCGTTGTCAGCGTGCAGTGGTTTGGCTCCGAAGCCCTCGAACTTACCTACAAGACACCGTCCGGCAAAGTGGCCAATGAGCTGGTCTACCGCCATGATGAATCCCGCCTCGAAGTGGTGGAGCGAGGCCGCCCCTGGAGCTTTGATGGTGACGGCAGTCTGTTCCGCCTGGTATCTGAGGCGCAGCGCATCCGGCTGGCATACCTGTTCGATCCGGTACTCGCTGTCCACACCTCCGTCGTTGATCCGTTGCCGCACCAGATCACAGCGGTCTACGAGGCGATGCTGCCTCGGCAGCCGCTCCGGTTCCTGCTCGCCGACGACCCTGGCGCCGGCAAGACCATCATGGCGGGCCTGCTCATCAAGGAACTGATCGTCCGTGGAGACCTGCAACGCTGCCTTATCGTCTGCCCGGGCAGCCTCGCCGAGCAATGGCAGGATGAACTCTATCGGCGGTTCCATCTCCCGTTCGAGATTCTGACCAACGATAAGCTGGAGAGCGCTCGTACGGGCAACTGGTTCCTCGAAAGCAACCTGATCATTGCCCGTCTCGATAAGCTCTCGCGCAACGAGGACGTGCAGGCAAAGCTCAGGGCACCCGACTGCCGCTGGGACCTGGTGGTCTGCGACGAGGCACACAAGATGTCGGCCACGGTCTTCGGTACCGAGACGAAGTACACAAAGCGCTACAAGCTCGGCCAGCTCCTCTCGACCCTCACTCGGCACTTCCTCCTGATGACAGCGACGCCACACAACGGAAAGGAGGAGGACTTCCAGCTCTTCATGGCACTCCTCGATGGCGACCGTTTCGAGGGCCGGTTCCGCGACGGGGTCCACGTCGCAGATGTATCGGACCTGATGCGCCGGATGGTGAAGGAGACCCTGCTCAAGTTCGACGGTACGCCGCTCTTCCCGGAGCGGATCGCTTATACCGTGCCGTACAAGCTCTCGGAGGCCGAAGCCCACCTCTACAAGGCTGTCACCAACTACGTGCGAGAGGAGTTCAACCGCGCAGAGGCGCTCGAGAACGACAAGCGGGCCGGAACCGTTGGTTTCGCCCTCACGGTTCTGCAGCGGCGGTTGGCCTCCTCTCCCGAGGCGATCTACCAGTCGCTGCGGCGCCGGCGGGAGCGGCTGGAAGGCCGTCTTCGCGAGCTGGAAGTGCTCCAGCGCGGTGGCCAGGCCGCACCGATCGTTGCTCCTGCCGTTCCAGTACTCGACGCCGAGGACGTCGAGGATCTCGAAGACGCTCCGGACAATGAGGTCGAGACCGTCGAGGAGGAGATTCTCGACCAGGCGACTGCCGCCCGCTCCATCGCCGAGCTGAAGGCGGAGATCGAGACCTTGAAAGGGTTGGAGACGCTCTCCCTTGGGGTGCGTCGCAGCGGCACGGACACCAAGTGGCGCGAGCTGGCCAGCCTTCTCGACGAGATCTTCACCCCTGCTGCCATCGCGAACCGCGTGGCTGAACCAGGGGCTCCCCCCTACGGGTCGGGATCAATCCCGCGCCCCGTGCCGTCGCCGCGCCAGAAGTTGGTCCTCTTCACCGAGCACCGCGACACGCTGAACTATCTCAAGAGTCGTATCACTACGCTCCTCGGCCGGGAGGAAGCCGTTGTCATTATCCACGGCGGAATGGGCCGCGAGGAACGCTTGAAGACGCAGGAATCCTTCCGGCACGATCCCGAGGTGCAGGTGCTGCTCGCCACGGATGCCGCGGGCGAGGGGATCAACCTCCAGCGCGCCCACCTGATGGTGAACTACGATCTGCCGTGGAACCCCAACCGGATTGAGCAACGTTTCGGCCGCATCCACCGCATCGGCCAGACCGAGGTGTGCCACCTCTGGAACCTGGTGGCCGAGGAGACGCGCGAAGGCGACGTCTACCGCAAGCTCCTGGAGAAACTGGAGCAGGCCCGTCAGGCCCTTGGCGGCCAAGTGTTCGACGTGCTCGGCAAGCTACAGTTCGAGGGGCACCCCCTGCGCGACCTGCTTATTCAAGCGATCCGCTACGGCGATCAGCCCGAGGTTCGAGCCCGCCTCACGAAAGTGGTGGAAAACGCACTCGACCGCGCAAAGCTCCAGGACCTGCTCGAAGACAGGGCGCTTGCCCGCGACGCCATGGATATCAGCCGCGTCCATCGTATCCGCGAAGACATGGAGCGCGCCGAGGCCCGCCGTCTGCAGCCGCACTACATCGAGTCGTTCTTCCTGGAGGCGTTCGGGCGCCTGGGCGGATCAGTCAAGCAGCGGGAGCAACGCCGCTACGAGATCACCCACGTCCCTGCCCCTGTGCGCAACCGCGACCGCCTGATCGGGATTGGTGAACCGGTGCTGCCCCGCTACGAACGCATCGCCTTCGAGAAATCGCTGGTAGCGCCACAGGGCCAGCCGCTGGCCGCTTTTGTCTGCCCGGGTCATCCGCTCCTCGACTCGGTCACCGATCTTACCCTCGAGCGCCATCGCGACCTGCTCAAGCGTGGCACCGTTCTGGTGGACGAGCTTGACACCGGCACTCGGCCGCGCGTGCTCTTTTATCTCGAGCATGCGATCCAGGACGGAAGTCTCACGCGTGTGGGGGATCGTCGCGTTGTCTCCCGGCGAATGCTCTATATCGAGCTCGATGCCGAAGGGGCAATGCGACATGTGCACTACGCTCCATATCTCGACTACCGACCGCTGGCCGATGGGGAGCCGGGAGTAGACTCGCTCCTCGCTCGGCCCGAGTGCGCTTGGATCAACCGCGACCTGGAGCAGAAGGCGCAGGGCTATGCGGTCGCACACGTCGTGCCTGAACACCTGGCGGAGGTTCGGGACGGAAAGCTCAGTCTGATCGCAAAGACCGAAGCGGCGGTAAAGGATCGGCTTACCAAAGAGATTGCGTATTGGGACCACCGTGCCGAACAGCTCAAGCTTCAGGAGCAGGCCGGCAAGCCAAATGCACGCCTAAATTCGGGGGAAGCCCGTAAGCGGGCAGATATTCTCCAGTCACGGTTGCAGAAACGATTGGAGGAACTGAAACTCGAAGCCCGGATCTCTCCGCTGCCGCCCGTGATCCTCGGCGGCCTGCTGGTGGTCCCGATGGGCCTTCTTGCGTCCATGGCGGGGCAGGCTGTGGTCGCCCCGACACCTCCCATTGACACGCAGGCCAGCGCCGCGCGGGCCCGCGCCATCGTAATGGAGGTCGAGCGCCGCCTTGGATTCGAGCCGACCGACCGCGAGTTCGAGAAACTCGGCTACGACATCGAAAGCCGGATTCCCGGGACGGGCAAGCTCCGGTTCCTCGAGGTCAAGGGACGAGTGTCCGGGGCGCCCACGATCACTGTCACCCGCAACGAAATTCTCTATTCACTGAACAAACCCGACGATTTCATCCTGGCCATCGTGGAGTTTCTCGATACCGACGCCTATCAGGTCCATTACATTCGTCGCCCGTTCCACCGCGAGCCGGACTTCGGAGTGACGAGCGTGAATTACGATTTCCCCGACCTTCTGTCCCGGTCAAAATCTCCCGAATAATAAATTACTTGCCAATAAATACAGTATTTATGTAATAATTACCGCGAAACCAATCCGCGGAGGGCATTTCGATGCTTATTGAATTCAATGTCACCAACTTCCGGTCGATCCGCGAAAAGGCCTCGCTGTCCATGTCGACCAGCTCTTCCAGAGAACATCTGGAAACGAACTCCTTTTCGACGGGGTTGAAGGGGCTTCCGCGTCTGTTGCGATCTTCGGCGATCTACGGACCGAACGCGTCGGGGAAAAGCACCCTTGTGGCGGCGTTCCATTTCATGCAGCAATTTGTTCTTTCCTCTCATGCGCAACAGGAGGGGCAACCCATCCCGTTCATTCCCTTTCGCCTCCACCCGGAGGCCACCCTGGAGCCGGGGGAATTTGAGGTCCACTTTGTCGAGGGGGGTGTCCGGTATCAGTACGGGTTCGAGGTCACCGCTTCGCAGGTGGTCTCCGAATGGCTGGTAGCCTTTCCGCACGGCCGCCCTCAAAGATGGTTCAATCGTTCGGACAAGGAGGATGAGAATTCCAAGGAATGGGAATTCAGCAATCTGTTCCACGGGGGGGCGCAACGCCGCCTCTGGCGGGATTCCACCCGCAGGAACGCGCTGTTCCTTTCCACAGCGGTTCAGCTCAATTGCGAACAACTGCGCCCGGTGTTCGACTGGTTCGCGCGCCGACTTGCCGTTGTTTCTGATCAAACATTGATCCATCAGGCTTTCTCGCTCGATCTTTGCGGGAACGAAGAGGGGCGAGGCGAGATGATGCGGTTCATGAAGGCCGCGGACATCAACATTTCCGGCATCGAGGTTCGAAAGGCTCTTTTTGCTCCCGATCTGATCCCCAAGGGTTTGCCCGAGCCGATTCGCGAACAGTTGATCCGGGACATGAAGGACAAGGAAATGGCCAATGTCCGATTCCGGCACGACGTTGCAGGGGGAGGCGCGGTGGATTTCGATATGTCGGAGGAGTCCCACGGAACCCAGCGCCTTTTCTGGCTTGCCGGACCTTGGCTGGATATCCTGAAGAAGGGACGGGTTCTGGTCGTCGACGAGCTCGACGCCAGTCTGCATCCGCTTCTTATGCGGTTCCTCGTTGGACTGTTTCACGATGCTGTTGTGAACATTGGGAACGCCCAACTGGTTCTTACGACCCACGATACCTCCCTGCTCGACGACCGGGCGATGCGCCGCGATCAGTTCTGGTTCGTCGAGAAGAACGAGGACGGCTCCACTCGGCTTTATCCCCTGACCGACTTCCACCCGAGAAAAGAGGAAGCCCGGGAAGCGGGATATCTGAAGGGTCGCTACGGCGCACTTCCTTTCATCAGGAAGGGGCGGTTGAGTGCCTGAGAAACGGCGTTCCGGACGGCATTCGAGCAGGTTTCGGCGTCGCCCCCCCGTACGGCGGGCGAACGAGCGCATTCTCATCGTCTGCGAGGGAGAGAAGACGGAGCCGGACTATTTCGAGGCGCTCCGCGAATCCTTGTCCCTGCACGGCGCCGACGTGGTGATCCCGGAGAACGACGTAGGGAATAACCCGATGAGCGTCGTCGAATGTGCGCTTCGGGAATACAGGGAAGAGAAGATCGACCGCTACGATGGGGTCTTTTGCGTATTCGATCGCGATCGCCATACGGACTACACAAATGCATTGGACCGGGTCGCGGCGACGAAACTGAAAGGCGGGGGAACGCTCCATGCGATTTCTTCGGTTCCCTGCTTCGAATTCTGGATTCTCCTTCACTTCATTCATACGACCCGCCCGTTTGAGTCTGCGGAAGGATCGCACTGCGACTCCGTGATCCGGGAACTGAAGAAACACCTTCCCCGTTTCCGGAAAGAGGAGGAGATCTTCGCTCTTGTGAAGGACCGTATGGATGACGCCATCAACAACGCCAAAAAGGTGGAGCATTTCCATGAGACAAGTGGAACCGACAATCCATCAACCAGGGTTCACATTCTCGTGTTGCGGATGAAAGCCATGGCCGAAAAAGCCAGGGAGATCAGGTGACGGTCAGGTCTTCAAAGAAGCTCATCGAAGTCGCCCTGCCGCTGGAAGCGATCAACAAGGCGTCGGCGAGGGAGAAGTCCATCCGGCACGGGCATCCGAGCACGCTGCACCTGTGGTGGGCGCGGCGGCCATTGGCGGCGGCGCGGGCGGTGATCTTTGCGCAGATGGTGGACGACCCGTCAGCGCATCCGGACATATTCATGACTGAAAAGGCGCAGGAGAAGGAGCGGCAGCGGCTGTTCCGCATCATCGAGGAATTGGTGAAGTGGGAGAACACGACTAACGAAGAGGTTCTTCAACAAGCGCGCGACGAAATCTGGCAGAGCTGGCGTGCAGCCTGCGCCGAGAACGCCGACCACCCGCGCGCCAAGGAGTTGTTCGATCGGCACAAACTGCCCGGTTTCCACGACCCATTCGCCGGCGGCGGAGCGCTCCCGCTGGAGGCCCAGCGGCTGGGACTCGAAGCGTTCGCAAGCGACCTGAACCCGGTGGCGGTGCTGATCAACAAGGCGATGATCGAGATCCCGCCGAAGTTCACCGGGAAACCTCCGGTGAACCCGGAGGCGCAAGGGGAAAAGGAGCTGGTCGCGCGGGAATGGCGCGGTGCGCAGGGGCTCGCCGAGGATGTCCGCTACTACGGTCGGTGGATGCGCGACGAGGCCGAAAAGAGGATAGGCCACCTGTACCCGAAGGTCGAGGTCTCCGCGGAGATGGCGAAGGAGCGGCCTGACCTGAAGAAATACGCAGGCCAGAAGCTCACCGTGATCGCTTGGCTCTGGGCGCGCACGGTGAAGAGCCCGAACCCTGCCTTCAGGACGATGGACGTCCCACTCGTATCCACCTTCATGCTCTCCACCAAGGCGGGGAAGGAGGCGTATGTCGAGCCGGTGGTTGAAGGCGGTGGATACCGTTTTACCGTGAGGGTGGGGAAACCGAAGAATGCAGAGGCGGCAAAGAATGGCACGAAACTCGCGCGCGGGAGCTTCCGTTGTCTGTTGTCTGACGTGCCTTTCAGCTACGCCTACATCGACGATGAGGCGAACGCAGGACGAATGGGCGAGCGCCTGATGGCGATTATTGCCGAGGGCGACCGCGGACGTGTTTATCTGCCGCCGACGCAGGATATGGAAGCCGTTGCGCTGGCGGCGCAGCCGACGTGGAAACCAGAGGCCCCAAGCCGGGGTACATGGGCAAGCAATGCGCAAGGTCGCCGATATGGGTTTCGAACGTTCGGCGACTACTTCACCTCTCGTCAGCTCCTGGCGCTGACGACCTTCTCCGACTTGGTGCAGGAGGCGCGCGAGCGGGTGAAACGAGACGCATCGGCTGCGGGGATGCCTGACCCATCCTCCAAAGTAAGCGCGAAAGAGGCTGTCGGCCGCACCCTGACCGTCAGCGGCGTGGGTCTACCCGCCGAAGTCTCAGCGAAGGCGGGCGATAATCAGGGCTTCGACGCCGGAGGGACCGGTGCAACCGCCTATGCCGACGCAGTGGGGGTGTATCTGGCGCTCGCGGTAGATAAGGTCGCCGACCGTAACTCATCGGTCTGCGCATGGGCCAGTTTGCGCGAGCATGCACGGAACACCTTCGGCAGACAGGCAATACCGATGGTCTGGGATTTTGCCGAGAGCAATCCGCTTTCCGATTCGAGCGGCAATTTCGAAGGAGGCATTGTTTCGATTGTTGCTGGACTTGGCTCAATGATGCCTACGACGGTTGGGTATGCCAAGCAGGTTGATGCTCAATCGCAGGAGATTGCTTCCGGGAAGGTCATTTCCACTGACCCGCCATATTACGACAACATCGGTTACGCTGATCTGTCTGATTTCTTCTATGTCTGGCTGCGCCGCTCGCTGAAGCCGGCCTTCCCCGACCTTTTCGCCACGCTGGCCGTGCCAAAGGCGGAGGAGCTGGTCGCTTGCTCCTACCGCCACGGCAGCAAGAGGAAGGCGGAGACGTTCTTCCTTGACGGTATGACTCAGGCGATGCATCGCCTCGCCGAGCAGGCACACCCGGCCTTTCCGGTCACCATCTACTACGCCTTCAAGCAGTCCGAGAGTGACAGCGCTGACGGCACGACGAATACCGGCTGGGACACTTTCCTGGCCGCCGTCATCGAAGCCGGTTTTTCCATCAGCGGCACATGGCCGATTCGGACGGAGTTGGACAGGCGCATGATCGGCTCCGGCACCAACGCCCTTGCCTCCAGCATCGTTCTCGTCTGCCGTCCGCGAACTGCCGACGCTCCCACCGCGACACGCCGTGAGTTCGTCGCTGCACTCAAGGCCGAGCTGCCGCAGGCACTCGCCCACCTGCAGCGCGGCAATATCGCTCCGGTGGATCTGGCGCAGGCGGCCATCGGCCCGGGGATGGCGGTATACACCCGGTATTTAAAGGTTCTCGACGCCGCAGGGAACCCGCTCGCCGTGCATGAGGCGCTCGCTTTGATCAACCAGATCCTCGACGAGGCGCTTGCCGAACAGGAAGGCGATTTCGACGCCGACAGCCGCTGGGCGGTGGCGTGGTTCGAGCAGTCCGGTTTCGCCGAAGGCGAGTTCGGCGTGGCCGAAACGCTCTCCAAGGCGAAGAACACGAGCGTAGCGGGCATGATGGGTGCCGGGATCGTCGCATCCAGCAAAGGGAAGGTGCGTCTCCTGCGGCCTGACGAATTGCCTGCCGCCTGGGACCCGATCACCGACCCACGTCTCACGGCGTGGGAGATGGTCCACCACCTGATCCGCTCGCTCGAAGCGGGAGGTGAAGCCGCCGCCGCCCTGCTAGTCGCCAAGCTCGGATCAAAGGCCGAAGTCGCCCGCGAGTTGGCCTACCGGCTCTATAACGTCAGCGAGCGCAAGAAGCGCACGCAGGAGGCCTTGTCGTACAACGGGTTGGTACAGAGCTGGCCGGAGATCACACGCTTAGCTCGGGAGGGCGGAAAACCGCGGGAAACGCAAGCCGGACTCTTTGAAAGAAGTGAGGAGTAATCCATGGCAATCACGAATTTCGAGCGCGTCGGCAAGGCGCTGGAAATGCTGAAGGACGGGCTTGCTCCCTTCGTTGAGCGCGAGCTGAAAGCTCAGCACGCCCAGAGATGGTTCGAGGAGGTCAAGGCGGCGGTCGGCCCGTCCCAGGAGAGCCTCTTCCGAAACGAGGTCGAGCCACCCTGGGACGCTGCGTCGCTGCTGATCGTCATGTGGAATCAATGGAATTCCGTCTTCAAAAAAACGCTGGGTCAGGCAGAGCGCACGCTCGTCAGCGAGTTGCGTGATGTGCGCAACCGGTGGGCGCACCAGAACCCCTTTTCGAGCGATGATGCTGATCGGGCGCTCGATTCCATGGCAAGGCTCCTGACCGCTATCTCAGCGCCCCAAGCCGACGAGATCGGCAAGATAAAGATGGAGCTGCGGCGGCTGATCTTTGACGAGCAGATGCGCAGCGAGAAACGCAAGACCGCGGGCACTGCTATCGAGAGCCAGACCACTGGCAGCCTCAAGCCTTGGCGCGAAGTGGTGAATCCACACAAGGATGTGGCCAGCGGCCAGTACCAGCAGGCCGAGTTCGCCGCGGACCTCTGGCAGGTACACATGGGGGAGGGGTCGGTCGAGTACAAAAACCCAGCCGAGTTCTTCCGCCGCACCTACCTGACCGAGAGCCTGAAGGGACTTCTCACCGGCGCGGTTAGGAGGTTTACGGATGGAGGCGGCGATCCGGTGGTGCAGCTCCAGACCAACTTCGGCGGCGGAAAAACGCACTCCATGCTGGCGCTCTACCACCTCTTCTCCGGCACGGCGCTTGCTGAGCTGCCGGGCATCGACGCGGTGATGAAGGACGGCGGGGCTGCGAAGCTGCCTGCGGTGAAGCGCGTGGTGATTGTTGGGAACAAGATCTCGCCCGGGAACCCGGTAACCAAGCCGGACGGCACAGTGGTGCGGACACTGTGGGGCGAGCTGGCTTGGCAGCTCGGCGGCAAGAAGGCCTTCAAGCGCATCCAGGCGGATGACGAGAAGGCTACCAGCCCGGGTGACGTGTTGCGCGAGATGATGGTCGAGTACGGGCCTTGTCTGATCCTGATCGATGAATGGGTGGCCTATGCGCGCCAGTTGCACGATGCCGCCGACCTGCCAGGGGGGAGTTTCGAGACACATTTTTCCTTCGCTCAGGTACTCACCGAATCGGCCAAGCTGGCGAAGACCTGCCTGCTGGTGATCAGCCTGCCCGCGTCGGATACGTCCGGTTCTCCACATACGCGTGGGGAAGACGTAGAGGTGGGAGGCGAGCGCGGCCACGCGGCTCTAAGTCGATTGCGCAACGCCGTTGGGCGCATTGAGGCATCGTGGCGGCCCGCCAGCGCCGAAGAGGGCTTTGAGATCGTGCGCCGCCGGCTGTTCGAGCCGCTGGTCGAGAAGGACCAGTTCGTGGCGCGCGACACGGTGGCCCGGGCGTTCTATGACCTCTATCGCACTCAGCACCAGGAGTTCCCACCCGAGTGCCGCGATGCGGACTACGAGAAACGGCTCAAGGCCGCCTACCCGATCCACCCCGAAGTGTTCGACCGGCTCTACACCGACTGGTCCACACTGGTAAAGTTTCAACGGACGCGCGGCGTCCTGCGCCTGATGGCGGCAGTGATCCACAGTTTGTGGGAAAAGGGCGACCGCAACCCGCTGATCATGCCCGCCAACATCGCCATTGACGATCCGCGCGTGCAGACCGAACTGACGCGCTATCTCTCGGACAACTGGGTGCCGGTGATCGAGAAGGATGTGGACGGGCCCAACGCCCTGCCGCTGCGACTCGATGGCGAAGTGCCAAACCTCGGCAAGTTTGCCGCCTGCCGCCGTGTAGCGCGCACGATCTACCTGGGGTCCGCGCCTACCGCTACGGCTGCCAACCGGGGCATCGAAGACAGGCGCGTGAAGCTCGGCTGTGTGATGCCTGGGGAATCGCCGGCCGTATTCGGCGACGCCCTCCGGCGGTTGGCTACGGCGGCGACCTTTCTCTACCAGGACGGCTCACGATACTGGTACTCGACCCAGCCGACAGTAGCGAAGCTCGCGGAGGATCGTGCAGAGCAGTTCAAGCGTAACCCGGACGCGGTGGCGCAGGAGCTCGACAAACGCCTTCGGGTCGACCTCCGCAAGACTGGCGATTTTAAGCGTGTTCATCCGTTGCCGCAGTCTGGAGCGGATGTACCCGATGATATGGACGCGCGGCTGGTCGTATTGAGGATCGAAGATCCGTACAGCAAGGAGCGGGGCAACGACGCCGAGATGGCCGCCAAGGCCATCTTCGAGTCCCGAGGCAACACGCCACGGCTCTTCCGGAACACGCTCGTCTTTCTCGCGGTAGATCAGACGCGGTTAATAGATTTGGACGAAGCGGTGAGGCGCTTTCTCGCATGGCAGTCGATTCTGGACGAGAAGGAAGTGCTCAACCTTGACCCGCACCAGGTGAAGCAGGCAGAGACACAACAGAAGTCCGCCGATGGCGCGGTGACGGCGAGGGTGCCGGAGGGATACCAGTGGCTGCTGGTGCCTGTGCAAAGCTCGCCGCAGGCACCGTTGGAGTGGCAGGCGTTTCGGCTTTCCGGTTCCGACGCTCTTGCCGTGCGTGCCAGCAAGAAGCTGCGCAACGATGAACTGCTGGTGACTGCGCTCGCCGGGACGCGGCTGCGGATGGAGCTCGATCGCGTGCCGTGGTGGCGGGGGGACTGCGTTTCGATCAAACAGCTCGCCGAGGATTTTGCGCGCTACCTCTATCTGCCGCGGCTCACAGGGACAGGAGTGCTGGTCGGTGCAATACGCGATGGTCTTGGGCTGCTGACGTGGCAACAGGAGTCATTCGCCTATGCCGACAGCTTTGATGATACCGCCAACCGCTATCGTGGGTTACGTGGGGGCCAACTTGTTGCGCTCTCTGAAGAAAACCAGTCCGGGATGCTTGTGCGCCCGGACGTGGCCGGAAGACAATTGGAGGCGGAGGCTCAGCCCACGCCGGGTCCCATGCCTCCCGGGCTTGGACCGACGCCGCCTGGGCCGGGTCCCACACCTCCTGGGCCAAGCCCCACGCCACCCAGGCCGACACCCGGACCGAAACGCTTCCACGGGACGGTCACGCTCGACTCCACGCGGGTAGGCCGGGATGCTGGGAAGATCGCCGAAGAGGTGATCGCGCACCTCGTTGGCCTGCAAAGTTCAACGGTAATAGTGACACTCGAGGTCGAGGCCGAGATACCCGGCGGCGCGCCGGACAATGTCGTTCGCACGGTCACGGAGAACAGTCGCACGCTCAAGTTCACGAGTCACGGCTTCGAAACCGAGTAACAAAGCGCACGTGGAAAACATTTCGAGGCATAGCGCCCAAATGTAGGTTGAAGCTGACGGCTGACAAAAGGATGTCCCGAGGCCCTGCAACTCCGCCTGAACGTTAGGTTGACAAGGGAGGCAACATGTCCATGACACCGATGACTTCTGGAGAATTACACCGAATTCGGGAACTATTTCGTGGAAGAATTGACAGCCTCGAACACGATACGCAACGATGCTTCTGGCCTATCAGCGACCCAAGTGCTCCAGGGCCCGCTTTCTTCCCACCCGTTATGTACTGCTTTGCAACCCTAGACAATTTTTCAAGTCTTTGGGCTGGTTGGAATCAATCTGTCTCTAGGGGCCAGAATCAAACTAATCGAATGGTAGAGTTTTCAGAAAAATATTTGTTGTACCCCCGTAAAGAAACGCAGATAGCAATCCATTTTTGGCGTCACAAGTTGATGCATACGGCCGAGCCACGTGTTCTTAAAAATTCATCCATACAAGAAACATACGTTTGGTCAATTGGCACCAGTCATGAAAATCACGTCAGTTTGGTAGGAACGAATGACCCAAAAGTATTCAAATTGCATTTTTCTCCTCTTGCGTTTGTTAAAGATCTTCGCGAAGGAATTTTCGGTCCGTCAGGTTACTATTGGGACATTCAAGGTAATTTAGATATTCAGGAAAAATATAAAACGTGTTTCAGCGAATATGAAGATTATAAAATAACAATAAAACCTTGATAATAATTGGCTAACTACGGCTTGTAGCTCGCAGTTTGCGTGGGTTTAATTTTAAAGCGCCCACAGCATAACCGGATCGTCAGTAGTTCGATCTCAGATCGGAACCTTTGGGTTGGTAACCAGAATAGGGAAAGCTCGCACTCCTATAAATTAACCAATCCTCGCGCCAGCCGAGGAGGAACAAATCCCATGACCGCTTCCCCTGAAGCCTTCAAGCAATTTCAGAAGCAGACCATTCTGTTCTTGGATGCTCTGAAGAAAATTGAACCCCCAGCCAGGATGGATGTCGACGGGCGAAATGTGGCCTCTGACAATCCTAAAAATTGGTTTTCCGGATTTTCACCCGTTAGCTGGGGGCGCAAGGTCGGCGTCGCTTCAACTGGTCAAGGGAGTGGATACGGTACCAGTGTAGGAGTTGGATATAGCATTAATCACGCCGAGAACATCCATGGAGAACATTTCATGCGGCTTCTGGTCGGCCTGGAGAATCCTTTCAAATGGGAATTTCGGGAAGGTTTCAAAAAGGAGGTGTCCATTGCTGTATCGCTACAGCAAATCCCTCTACCTCCCGGATGCCGGGTATGGCCGAACACGAAGTTTGATGATTTCAGATTTCGTGGGGTTTATATCATCGAGTGCCAACCGCTTCCGTTGGGCAACAACACCTGGAGTGATGCGATACAAAACTATTCCATTCTGAACAGGGGATTCAACGAACTGGTGTCTCAATTCATCAGGAAGTACCATGAGCGGGGAGCTTTTTCAGTTAGACTCGAATTTGTTTAACGATATTCTCATTTTCTATCACCGTTAAGGGAATCATCGGGCGGATCGTGTGAATGTGGCAGGCCGTGTGATAGGCACTTAGAGTCAGCAACAGGGGTGTACGTTCGAAATGGGGACAAGCTCAGATCTTCTACTTTAACAACAATCCGCTAATTGCTTGCAGCGGGCACCCTCTGATTGACCGCGCACTAGCTCAAGCCACCCTATCCCTTGAGAAAGATGTGACGAACGGCATGCCGGAAATCCAATCGACGACTGGCCCCGGGAATCTTACCGAATCGATATCTGACGCCGTAATTGATCGCGGCGAGATCGAACAGACCCATCTTGTGCTGTGCGATTGGGAAAACATTGCCAAAAACAGATGGGATCTCAGCTATAGGAACGACCCAAGGAACTGGAGGTTTTCGAACTGCCGGGGCTATCAAGAATGATATGCCAAGAACATGTCGAGGGGGCTGAATGAATCTCGCCTCTCCCTGGAACGCACCTTCGAAGTTCTTGTTTCGCATCGCGATGAAATGTCGGAGGTTGCTGCCGAAGAAAAGATCTCAAGCATTCGGGCTCTTGAATACAAAGGAGCGTCCGAGGATAGCGCGCATTTACGTCATCAATCTGAATCGCCAACCAGCTCGTTGGGCCGAGATGGAACAGGAGCTAAGACACGTGTTGGATTGGTCTGGAGTTGAACTTTGGAATCTTACTGAGCGGTATGTCGCCGTCGATGCTAATCACTTCATGCAGGAACCGCTAAAAGATGCCGACATCGATCCAATTTACACACTCGGAGATCAGCTCTTCGTAGAGCCCCAACCGCTTGCTCTCCCCACCCGGCTAGAACTCAATTCTCCGATCCAAATGAGTCGACCTGAGATTGCAGTCGCTCGCTCACACATCGACGTCTGGCGACAGGTCGCGGCGAGTAATCATAAGTACGTACTCGTCCTTGAGGACGATGTGTGGTTTCGATCCGGGTTTGCCCCACATCTGGACCAGGCGTGGAGCGAAATCGAGGCCGAAGGCGAAAGGAAAAGCAATTTCGACATTCTCTATTTGTCCTACAAGGAGGTGAAGCACGGCACCCCGAAGACCTTCCTTTCAAGTAATGTGTTCCGCCCGGTACGCGGGCTCTGGCATTTGTCCGGATACGTTATTTCGCGCGAAGGCGCTGAGAAGCTCCTTCGACTCCTTCCTTGTCGAGGACCCGTGGATCTATGGATAAATCACCAGTTCGGAGTTCTGGATGTACGCGCGACAAGACGGTCTATCATCAGCCAGCGACGCGATGTTATCTCCACTAACTCATATTCAATACTTCCCGCGCTCACGAAAATCGGCGCTATCACCAGTGAGGGTGCATCCTTGTTTCACGTTCGCCCAAGTGAGCGGCCTGTGTTTGCATTTGGGCCCGGAGGTTCTGGCCTTTCATCACTTGCGATGGCCCTGTCCATGCTCGGATACAGATGTTGCAGTGATCTCCAAGCGCTCCCAGGTCCTGAACTTGAGATGCTCCTTGCAGGAAGAGGTGATCGAGTTTTTGATGCATATGTGAACATCAGGTCTTTGGCGGGGGAAACCCGGGCTCTCAGAGAGCGTTATCCTCAGGCTAAATTCATTATCGCCACTAGCAAATCTGGAATTTCAGATGACAACGATTTAAAAATTCTAGATGATCTCAATGGAGCTGATATCGCCGTTCTTCATCTAGAGGCATCCAATAAATGGCAGGTCGTTTGCGAGCACCTTAGATGCGCACCGCCCGCTTGTTCCTTCCCTAAGTTAGCTGACCTTGGACAAAGACAGCTCCTCTGCGGAACCATTGAAGCGGACGCAGTCCCGAGCTGCGAGACTCCTAAACGTGATAAGTCGCCATGGGTTGTTGAGCCACGTCAGTGGTGGCAAGGCATTCATTCCGTCCCGATAGAAGGGGGATCATCGATCGCTACAACTCCCGTTAGAGACAGCGACTGTTTAATAATTCTCGACACAAGCCGTTGGCTTCCGCGAGACGATACATTCACGGACAACCTGGCGTTGTTTCGTCCCTCAAACATCGAGTTCCGTTCTGGGCTCGGGGCTGCGCTCAGTATCAGAAGGGAATCCCTAGGTGTTCGAGAATATAGCGCTGCATCGTTTACCAGTCGCGACCGATACTTATTCGGAAGATTTGAGGCAATCATTACGGCGTCGAACGTACCCGGTGTGGTTACCGGGTTTTTTCTCCATCGCGATTCGCCGAGGCAGGAAATTGATATCGAAATTGCGGGAAATCGAACAGATCGTCTTTTGGTCAATGTCTTTTACAATCCTGGTTGCGAAGGCGCGAAGTTTGACTATGGATATAGAGGTGCAGCAAGCTATATCGACCTTGGTTTTGATGCATCAGAATCCGACCATCGGTTCGCAATAGAATGGGGGCCGTGCGAGATTCTCTGGTTCGTTGACAATCGTCTAGTTCATAGGCGCGCTGAGTGGGAACCCACGCCGATTCCCCACCTTCCAATGGCTCTCCATGTAAACGCTTGGCCATCTCGCTCCAAAGAACTTGCTGGTCGGCTAACCAACCGACGACTCCCAACAACAACTTTCATAAGATCGATTACGTTGGAAGCGAACTTAGTTGACGGCAATGGCGTAGCCGTAGCTTAACAGCCTGCTCGCTGGAATCTGCTAGATTACGCTGGTCGTTTCGAATATAGCTTTTGTGACAAATACTATAAAAATCACCGACTGGAGGTCGCTCGAATTATGAATATTCTTTCATATAACCCCGGACATGATGGTGTGGTAGCGCATCTGCAGGGCGCACAATTGTTGGCTTCGGTTGAAGTAGAGAAGAATTCGAATTATCGACACTCAGGGGTATCCGTCCATGATTTCCTGAACATTCTCAGCGAACTCAAAGGAATACCCGACGTACTTTGTGAAGGTGGGTGGTGGCCTCGTGATGACTATCTGACCGAGCAATCGCCTATTGCGGGATACCGAGGAGTATCGAAAAGCGACGTAATCGTTGGTAGGAGGCGCTTGATGGGAAAGGCAGTCGAATACTTCTCCTCCTCCCACGAACGCTCGCATCTTCTTTGCGCATTTGGAATGTCAAGTCTCCCCAAGGGCACTCCATGCTATGCGTTAATTTGGGAAGGAACGATTGGTGCTTTCTACGAGATTGATGCCGAGCTGAACATAACAATACTTGCCGATGTCATGCGCGAACCCGGACATCGCTACGCCATGCTCTACGGTTTGGCTGATCCGACCTTTGCCAAGAATTTGGAATTCACTCGCATCTCTGACGCTGGGAAGCTCATGGCCTTAGCTTCGTATTCGAATCGCAGCACGCCTTCGGCTGAGGAAGAGAAGCTAATCGAATATCTACTTCAAGACTGTAAGCACCTCAGGCCAATTGCTGCGTTTGAGGAACTTCGGCATTCTCGTTACTACAACGTTGGGCTAAACGACCCAGAGTTCCGCAACTTCACAGGTATTTTCAGTGACAGAATCTTTGACGTCTTTCATCAGTTCGCTAAGTCGAACATGAGGAGGTGCATGCCGTTGCTCATCGCGGGCGGCTGCGGCCTGAATTGCGATTGGAACACTAAGTGGAAGGAATCGGGCCTTTTTCCCGAGATCTTCGTGCCGCCTGTTGCAAACGATTCAGGTTCTGCGATCGGGACAGCGATCGACGCCCAGTTCCACTATACTGGGAACCCAAAAATCGATTGGAACGTCTATTCAGGCCTTGGCTTCGACACGACCGGGTCTTTCGATATGGCGCGGTATGATCTCTACGAGGCTGATGATGAAATGATTGCCGACATGTTGGCCAATGACCTCATACTGGGATGGGTGAGCGGCAAATATGAAATCGGTCCGCGGGCCTTGGGCAACCGTTCAATTCTTGCCGCACCTTTCCGAGAAAGCACCAGAACACGGTTGAATGAGATCAAGCAGCGCGAGCAATTCCGTCCGATTGCTCCTGTTTGCTTGGAAGAAGATGCTGCGCGGTGGTTTGGTTGCGACCACACGAGTCCGCATATGCTTTATACGTATAGTGCAAGAACGGATGCGCTGGCGGCTGTTACTCACGTGAATAAGACTGCCCGCATTCAGACGGTGTCATCTGCGACCAATCGAAGCTTGTACAACTTGCTCATCGCATTCAAGGCGCGTACTGGTTACGGTGTCTTGTGCAATACCTCACTGAACTTCAATGGTAGAGGATTTATAAACAAGATAGATGATCTTTCATCATATATCGTAAAGCATAATTTGGATGGCTTTGTGGTTGAAGGGCGAAGCTATATTTTGAAGTCGTCGAGGAGTTATCAGGCATACTTACAGCATGCCAAAACCTATAGCTGGCGTAAATGTGACCCCTTCAAATTCCTGAGAGCCTGCAGCTTAGCCTGAGCGTTGATACAGAGATGATTAGCGTGTAGCGTGATGAAGGCGCCATGATCGACATAGAAGATCCTGTTGTCTCCTACAGGGAATACCCCGGGCCAATTCTTCTGCTTGCTGGTCCAGGCACCGGCAAGACTTGGCAACTGGCAATGCGCGTTAAGTACTTGGTCGAGAAACGCGGAGCCACACCAGATGAAATGGCAATCATCACGTTCACAAACGAGGCGGCGCGCAACATGCGTGAACGCTTGGCCGAAGGCGACATCGCAATACCGAAAGCAAATGTTCCAAGCTTCATCTGCACAATGCACAGCCTTGGCAACACGATCATTGGCGCGAGACCGTGGATATTCGACCTCCCGGAGGAATACGATGTGCTCCACGAGGACGCTCCCCGCGTTGTGCTCTTGCAGGACGCTGCGACTGTTGCTGGATATGAACGAGATTCCTGGCGATTGGCGGACGAATGCCGAAAGAAGGGTTCATGCGCTCCAGATTACGAGACCAGCTCGTGCAAGATCTGCCGTGAGTATAAGTCTCTCTTGCGGAAGTGCGGCTGCGTTGACTACGACGACCAGATCTTACTTGCATGCGAAGCACTGAAAAGCGACCCTGATCTGCTGGCAGAATGGCAAGGCAAGACCCGCTACCTGCTCGTCGATGAATATCAAGACATCAACGCGGCCCAGTGCGAACTCCTTCAACTCCTTTCTGCAGGTTATCCCGAGGGGTTTTTCGCAGTCGGAGATGATGATCAGAGCATTTACTCCTTCAGGGGCGGTAACCCGAAGTACATTAGGCAGTTCGGGGAGTACTTCGGTGACCAGGGTAAGATCGGCCGCCTTGCCATGAGTTGGCGATGTCCCGAGCACATCCTCCTCGGTGCGCGGGCAATGATCACCACATATTACCCTCAAAGTGTGCCAAAACCCGACCCAACTTTCAGCGACAAGATTGAGGAGAACAACAAGATCGTGTTCTATGATGTGCCGTCGGATCAATGGGAGGCGAACATCATTGCAAGTATTGCCCAGGAGAAGATCAAGTCAGGTTCTGTGACTGTTATCATCCCCAATGGACAGTACATACCACCACTAAAGCAGGCCCTTAGGAAGCGAGGGTTGGACTTCACCTACAAGAGCGGCATTGACCCAACGGGAATAGTACGCTTTGCGATTCTCGCGGATTGGGCAGAGGACCCAGACGATGACGTCACGTTACGGTATCTTCTTGACCTTATCATTCAAAATCATGACTCCCTGACCAAAAAAATTGACGGAGAAGACAACAAGATTACAACCAAGCGCATTGCTGCGTCCGAGTTGATAGCCAGCTTTTGGGCTGCCGTTTCAGAGAGTGCGTCTCTATTTGCAGTTCTGCGTGATCGCGCTGCAGCCGATGGGGAGGATGGGTTTCTTTTCGAACTTCAGGCATCTTTGGACGAGGCAAAGGACCTTCTGGTCGATAGGGGAACCAAGCGGACGGGTTTGGCTCCCTTCCTCAATGCCTGTGGTTTGCTTGTTGCTCCCGGCAAGAACTCCAATGGGCTTGTTGGCGCTATCCGTGAGTGGCGTGAAGAGCGTTTATCCAGTCGACGGAGTAGTTCCTATCCTCCTGTGAACATCTTCAACATGCCCAGTTCGAAAGGGCTACAGGGTGACGTCGTGTTGGTCGTAGGCCTTTCGAAAGGCCTGTTCCCACGAAAAGGAGCGGATGTGGCGGAGAACAGCCGCCTCTTCTACGTTGCGATGACTAGGGCGAAAAGGGAACTTCACCTTTTCAGTGCCCGGAGTCGTCCAGGAAACATCACCTTCGAGGGCGCTTCATACCAACTCCAAAGGTCTCCCTTCATCGACGCGATTCCCGCTGACCGGATCGAGATCAGAACGATCTATCCGAAGAAGACAAAGAAGAGGAGCACTTAGCAAGCCGATGCGGCTGACGGTCCCTGTGCCCGTGTTTTTAAAAATACAGACCCGAGCAATCCTTCTCACGTCTCCCGCAGCGTTGCTTCTTATGGTCTGCGAGGGCGCTATGCTCGGTATGAACTCAAGGGATAGCCAATGCGAAATGTGCATTGAAAATGCATTGGCCGGGCTTTAATGCGAACTCAATGCTTTGTGGCATTGGGAAGTGGATTGCGCGGTGCCACGTTGGTGCCAAGGATTTCCGGGTTCCGGTAAGGTTGATCTTGACAGGTACCCTCCTCATTTCGCATACTTCTAAATCTACGCGGGCGTAACTCAGTGGTAGAGTGCGACCTTGCCAAGGTCGAAGTCGCGAGTTCAAATCTCGTCGCCCGCTCCACCCTCCTTCGCTCCTTCGGAGCTTCG
>Ga0209212_1003302_pt1 | contig 21496 bp, 17 predicted proteins | sample RifGroC2_FD_183996 | JGI IMG/M metagenome (GOLD analysis project Ga0209212, IMG submission 183996) | Groundwater microbial communities from Rifle, Colorado, USA - Groundwater C2 (SPAdes) (version 2) | ecosystem: Environmental > Aquatic > Deep subsurface > Groundwater | place: Rifle, Colorado... | reverse complement strand
GTTAAACAGCAAACAGGCATAAATCGATCGGATCGAATAACCGGGAAATACAACAAATCTTAAAAACGAGTCTTCTGACTTTGTTCATGGCATTAAGTGCAAGTCAGACAGGCTCCTAGTCTCTCGGAATGGTCATAGGTAAAGCCGTCAATCTCCTTCAGAAATAAGCGTAGTGTTTCCGGATCGCGGTACGGTAGATAAGCATTCTTGAAGATGTCGCGGAATAGAGCCGGAATACCGGGATTCTCGTTCATTTTTTGTATGGCTTCGGAGTAGAGGGCTAACACATCAAAACCGCCTATATTGGGTGCCATGAGGCGCGACCAGCCGTACTTTTCATAATCACCGGCAAAAAAGGTGCGTTTGCCGCCGAGTTCTTCAGCTTCGGCGTCCATATCATCCATAAACTTGTAGATCATGGCGATGGTGATTTGTTCAACTTGTGACTTTGGATCGGGAACCTTGCCGACAAGGATGTCACGGCAGGTATCTATACGGCGGTGAGTATTAGGCACGTTTACAGTCCTTACATGAATTGATTGAGTGAAACATAGTCCTTGATGTACTCAGGGATGCGGTTGCGCCATTCTTTCGGTACTGCCTTGAAGTCGGTCATGCTAAAGGTTGGGTTAACATTGAGATCGGTTAGCCGTTTATCTTCGATTATCTGCCGAAGGTGGCCATCGGTAGAATAGGCTTTAAAATAATACTTCATCGGCACGATCTGCCCAGCCTCATCCGGGTGACAATCCAACAGGAATTTCTGGAACTCATCATCCAGCAGCTCATCTTTTGATTTGAAACCAGGGATGAAGCCAAATATCTTCTCCAGAATTTCCCGCAAGGACAGACGTCGATCCACTCCGGCGGCCTTGCGCAGCCTATCCAGATTGAAATACTCCTGCGGTTTGTCGAACAGATTATTTACCACATGATCAACGGCCTGATCCCACTGCTCGGCCTCTACCTGCTCTTTCAGCACGGTATCTTCCTTGACCTTCTCCTCAAATTTCTCGAAGAACATCCGGTCGATCTTCATGCCGTCCAGGCCAATGGCGGTTTCCTCTTTAAAGGCCAGAAAATCCGGGCTGGTATTTTCATAAAGCCCTGATGGCGGTGGTGGCGGTTCCGGCCCATCGCCACCGGCACCTGTGCCCGCACTAGGACGGGGAACTTTCAGCACTTCATCGTAATTAAACTTCTCCTCGAAATATTCGCAGTTGGCAAAGAAGTCGAACAGCTTGTAGCGGTTCTTCTGGGGATCTTTGACCAGCCCTTTCAGTTCGTTATCGAAAAGCTGCTCCAGAAAGTTGTGCTTACGAGTGCCGCGCCCTTTGATCTGCACGAAGTCAGATGGTGAAAATACCGGACGGATCAGCGCCAGATTGAGAATATCCGGACAGTCATAACCGGTGGTCATCATCCCCACGGTTACGCATACACGAGCCTTACTGGTTTTATAGGTATCAATAAAATTGGCAGAACCGAGCAGGTTGTTGTTGGTGAAATTGATTGTGAACTGCTGCGCATCAGGTATCAGTGAAGTAACTTGCACGGCAAAATCAGACTGGTACTTGCCGGGAAACATGATGTCAGCTAGATCGTTGAGCGTTTGCGTCAGCTTAGCGGCGTGGTGCTGGCTGACGGCAAAGGCAATCGTCTTGCCGATTTCCCCGCTGATGGGATCACGAAAGGCATGCTTGAGGAAGGTTTCGCAGAATACCTTGTTAGTGGCATCGGAAAAAAACTTCTTCTCAAAATCCTTCTGGTAAAAGGTCTGTTCGGTGTCTTCCCCATTCTCAGTAACGGCCATTACCGAATAGCCTTCATCAGAAAGGAGCTGCGTTGTGATGTCGGTACGGGCATCCACAACCAGCGGGTTGATGAGAAAGCCGTCCTTCACTCCGTTCAACAGGGTATAGCGGAATGTCGGTTGACCTGTTTCACAACCAAACGTGCGGTAGGTGTCCAACAGCAAGCGGCGTTCCAGCTCTCGCGGATCGCGAGTAGTCGGCTTCGTCTTGTCAAACTTCTTCAGGTAGTCTTTGGGGGTAGCGGTCAAGCCCAACTTGTAGCCGACAAAATACTCGAACACTGCACGGGCATTGCCGCCGATGGAGCGATGGGCCTCGTCGGATATAACCAGATCAAAGTCGGTCGGAGAAAAGAGACGCCGGTACTTGTCGTTGAACAGGAGTGACTGCACAGTGGTAACGACGATTTCGGCCTTGCGCCAGTCGTCCCGTCTTTCCTTGTAGATGACGGAGGTGCAATCGTTCTTGAGCAGGAAGATAAAGGCCTTGTTGGCCTGATCCTCCAACTCCAGGCGATCCACCAGGAACAGCACCCGCCGAGCATTGCCGGTACGCAGAAAGAGCTTGATCACTGCGGCTGCGGTCAGGGTTTTGCCGGTACCGGTGGCCATCTCGAACAGGAAGCGGCTGCCACCATCTTTCACAGCTTGCTGAATGGATTGAACTGCCCGTAGCTGATACTCTCGCATGAAGCGCAGACGGTTCTTTTCGATGAAAGCAGGTCGCTCAGCCTCGTTCTTCCAGCCAGCTTCGTTGGCATAGGTAGGCATCTGGGTCAGGGTGATGTAGTCCTTACCTAAAGGCTCGGAGATCAGCTTGTCTGGATTCGGCTGGAAGCGGTTATAGCTCTTGATAGAATCAGGAGCGGGAAAGCGGGTTATCAGGTGAGGATTACCTTGGCTCAGATCCCAGAAGTAATGCAGATTGCCATTGGAAAGGATGACAAAGCGGCAATTCTGGGACTTGGCATACTTGCGGGCCTGTTCCTTGCCAACCAGTGGGTTCTTGTCCTCGGACTTGGCTTCAAGCACGATCAGCGGATAGCTGTTTTCGTCCAGCAGCAGGAAGTCGATAAAACCGTTGCTGGTCTTCTCGAAGTTCTCGCCAAGGGCGTCAACTTTCGCAGTGGTGAGCTTGACGTTCGGCTCCAGAATCACATTGGCTTTACCGGAAGCATTGTCAAAAAAACGCCAGCCTGCTTCTTCGAGGAGCTTATTGATCTTGATCCGGGCTTTGGCTTCTTTAGCAGGCATACAGTGCCTTTCGCAGATACTCATAAATAGTGTCACTGTCTGTAACATAAAGCCCCACACAGGCGATTCCGGTGTGGGGCTCATGAATCAACTGGACGTCACTGCAACAAGGTCACGCCAACTCCTTCTTCCAGCTCTCCACCTTTTTCTGGTATTCCGACAACAGCCTCTGCGCTGTTTTGTGATCCTTGGCCTCGGCCACGATATGCACATAGGGGATGTACTGGTCGGGCAGAACCAGAACCCACTCGTCACCAAAATGCACCTTGATGCCGTCAATAAAGGTCGCTTCTTTCTCCAGGCTATCTTCACTCATCTTACGCATGATGCCGCCCTTCATCTCCCAGGCGCAGGATAGCTTGGTCTGCAGGAAGGCGCGGGGCGGCACGGCGGAAAGCCCCTGGGAAAGCGGCATGCTGCAAACAGCCGCCAGCTCCATCAGCTTGGCAATGGCAAACATACCGTCAAAGGCGGCCTGAAAGCGGGGAAAGGCAAAACGACCGTCTGTGGTCCCGCTCAGCACAATCTCCGACGAGGAGGCGGCTTCCAGCATGGCGCGGTCGGAACTTTTGGTACGTGTCACCTGACAGCGCTTCTGTCCAGCCATCTGTTCAATGCTGGAGGGTGCCTGAACAGGGACCGAGATGGTTCCCTTCTGGCCTGATTTCATCAACAACAACACCACCAGGGAAAGCAATTCGACACCGTTATGGATCCGCCCGGTTTCATCCACCAAAGTAATGGCTTCTGCGGTCGGATCAAGCCAGAAACCGGCCTGAGCACCCAGTGATGAAACGATTGTAGCCAGTTGGGTGAGCGCCTCGTCTTTAGCCTTGACCTGCACCCCGCGCCCCTCATCAACATACGCATTCAGAGCTATCACCGAAAAACCAAGCTCATTCAGGAGCTGGGGAAGGATCTGGCTGGCCGGAGAAAAACAGAAATCAACAACAAGCGTGCTGGCTGCTTTTTTCAGCACCTCGCGGTCTAGTGCCCGCAAAAAACCCTCACGGTAAAAGTCAGCCACATTGTTGATCTCGACCAGCACACCCGGTTCGGTATGGTGTGCGCGCCGGAAGTTTTCCTTGAAAAAGGTGCGCTCCACGTTTTTACCCATGTTGCTGGAGAAATCGAGGCCATCGCCATCCAGAAAGACTATCTCCAACGAGGCGGGGTCGTCCTGGGCCTGGCGGAAGTGCACCCCGCCCACCTCGCCAAAGGTCTTGAGCTTGTAGCGCACCAACGGCAGCGAAGTCATTTTCATGTCGCGCACATTGACCCCGGCCGAGAGCAGTCCACCCACAAAGCAGCGCTTGAGCATGCGCGACGAGGGTGAAGAATCACGCCCGCCCAGCACAAAGCTCCCCTTGGGTAGCGAGGTACCATAGGCGCACCCCAACTTGGCCACAAACTCCGGGGTCAACTCCACATTGGAGAGGCCCTTGATAATGGCCCCCTCGAAGAGCGTCTTCTTCCATTTTTCGCCCCAGATCATATTCGAGGTGACTGTCGCTCCGGCCTCGATCATCTTTCTCGGCCAGATCTTGACATCGGCCCTGACGATGGCTTCATCACCAATGGCAGTATCGTCAGCTACGATGACCCCCTCCTCAAGGACCACCCCCTGACCGACGCGCACATTGGAGCAGATCACGCTGTCGGTAATCTTGGCCCCTTTCTTGACATATGAGTTGTCCCAGATGATGCAGCGGTTGAGCCTGACCCCCGGCTCAATGGTGCAGTTGCGGCCGATAACCGAATCCTTGATGCGCACATCCCCCAGCACCTGGCTGTTGTCGCCGATCACGACGGTACCCTCCAGGCCGGAGGCATGCTCCAGCTTTACATCCGCGCCGATCCGCAGATCCTTGCCGACAAAATCCTGCTTCGGCTCGTCGATCTTCAGATTGATCCTGCCCTTGAAGATATCGTGATATGCCTCGCGGTAGGAATCGGTGTTGCCGATATCGCGCCAGTATCCCTTGGCGGTCACACCGTACAGTGCATCCTGCTTCTTGAGCATCAGCGGGAAAAGATCCTGTGAGAAATCGAAGTTTTCCCCCTCGGGGATGTATTGCAATATCTCCGGCTCCAGCACATAGATGCCGGTGTTGATGGTGTCGGAGATAACCTCGCCCCAGCCCGGCTTTTCCAGGAACTGGGTAATGCGCTTTTCCTTGTCGGTGATCACAACGCCGAACTGAAGCGGATCCTTGACCGAGGTCAGCGTAATGGTGGCCTTGGCCTTGTTCTCGGAGTGAAAATCCATAATCTTCTTGAGGTTGAAATCGGTCAGCAGATCGCCGCTGATCACCATAAAAGTCTCGTCCAGATACTTTTCCGCCGCCTTGACCGCCCCGGCCGTGCCCATATCCTGCAAGGGGGTGACATAGGTGATCTTGACTCCGAAATCAGCACCATCGCGGAAGAAATTTTTGATGAAAAAGGGCTGATGGTAAAGCAGCATCACCAACTCGGTGATATCGTACTTCTTGAGGAGTTCCACGATGTGCAGCATGATGGGACGATTGAACAACGGAATCATCGGCTTGGGCATGCTGCTGGTGAGCGGTTGAATGCGGGTTCCGAATCCTCCGGCCATGATGACTGCTTTCATAGAAACTCCTTTAATAAAATACGTGCAGCGTGCAGCGTGCTGTTACGTGCACGTCGCACGCAGCACGCAGCACGATTTAAAGCCCTGCCTTGGCCCGCTGGGCCTTCTTGGCCAGCACCCTGGCAATCTCCTGCTTCAGCTCGGTCAGGTCACCGGATTTGACGATGTAGCCGTCCGCCAGCCAGGCCGAAAAATCATCCTTATAACAGGAAAAAGCCGAGCACAGAATGACCGGCATGTCATGCCGTTCCTTGACCAGTTTCTGCAGCAGATCTATGCCGCTCTCGTTCTTCAGCTTGATGTCCAGCACTGCCAGGTCAAAGGCGCCCTCCTGAAGTTTTTCCACAGCCTCGGTCGTAGTAGCGGCCGTAACCACCTCATAACCCTCATCAGCCAGCTCTTCAGCATAAAGAAGACGAATGTTGGCCTCATCATCCACTACCAGTATCTTGCTCATTGCGGATCCTCCTTTCGGATGGGAAGTGTAATATTATAAACAACGCCAACTTCAGGCAACGCCTCGGCACTGAAAGGCAGCCCCTGTTTTTCGAGCATGGTCTTGCACAGAGCCAACCCGAGGCCGGCACCCAGATCTTGCGTTGCAGAGAACGGCGTCAGCAGGGCCTCCAATTCATGCTGGGATAGCTGCCTGATCCGGTCTTCGATGCGAATTACCACGCCAGCGTCCCCCTGACAGGTGCTGATGCCGATGATTCCGCCTTCCACGGCACCGTCGATGCTGCCGAGCAAGATTGTGCGCAAACAGTAGGAAACCTGTTTGAAATCGATGTAGACCGGCGGCAGGTCCTGCCCCGCCGAAAATTCGCATGTGCAGCCCCGCGGCTGCAACGCCTCGCTGCTGTCCCGGATGATACTCTCCACCAGATGATTGGCATCCCAGAAATCCCTGGTAGGATAAAGCGAGTTTGAGTAGTTGAGAATATCATCCAGCACACCTTCCAACTGGCGGGTCTCTCCGACAATGGATTCCATGAAGTCCCGCTTGGGATCGTCCTGGGGGGTATTTTTCAGCATGGAACGGGCAAACCCCCCGATGATCATCAGCGGATTACGGATGGAATGGGCAATACTGGAGGTAATCCGCCCCACCAGGGCCATCTTTTCCATTCGGACAATCAACTCCTGCTGTTCCTTGAGCTTGTTGCTGGCCTCGGTCACATGGTTGAGTTCCACCTGCAGCCGGTCATAGAGCGCGGCCCGTTCGATGGCAAAAGCCACCGGGAAGGCAAAGGTCTCCAGGGAACGCATGTCCTCCTCGGTGATACGACGATGGGTGATGCAGTTGTCCGCGATAATCATCCCCACGCGCCGGTTGCGAGAGATAAGCGGCATCAGCAGAAAGGTATCAACGCCCACCAGCCTGGCAAAGGCTGGATCTACCTCGGGATTGTGGAAGGCATTTTCAATCAGCACCGGATGCTTTCCATTGAGGGTCTTGATCAGAAGGTGATTGACATCGGAGATAGGGAAGGAGAGCTGCTCAAGAATATCGTGGAACTTGGCCCGCTCCGCGGAAAGTTTGTTCTGGCGAAAGCTCTGGGCAAGGGCTTGCAGTTCCAGGTCGTTGTGGGAAATCTCGTCCCAGACCTGGCTGGCTTCTTCGTAGTTGCGCGGGCCAATGGCCAGATAGCCCTGGAGCTGCTCACGATCCTTATCGACCAGCAGCAGAAAGGCGCGATTCATGCCAAAGCCTTTGCCGGCCGTGATGGCGGTCAGCGCGACGGAGAGAACCTCCTCCAGATCGACCGAGCTCTGCAATACCGAACCTAGTTCGTGAAGAAATCGTACTTCCAGGGTTTTGTTGTCCAGGAAACTGGCCAGGGACTGAATCTGGGTCTTCTGATGCTGGTAATCGCCGTAAACAGCGCTGAATACGCGGACTAACGGATGGTTTTCGTTACGGAAATGCGCCAGATCGCGTTTGAACATATCGCACTCGCAGCACTTTTCCAGGATCCGCCTCCGCGATGACGTCAGCAGATCTTCTTCCCCTGCGCCAATGTGCGGGCATTCACCCGGCTCAATAACATCCTTGTCCCAACAACATTCCCAGTCCACGGCTGTCCTCGTTTCTAAAAAATCGTGCTGCGTTCAATGCCTCTAACGTTGCACGCTGCACGCAGCACGGATTATCTGGCCTTCCAGGTAGTTCCCTGGGCCGAATCAAGCAGCTGGATACCCTTTGACAGCAGGTAGTCCCGAATCTCGTCGCCTCTGGCGAAATTTTTTGCTTTGCGCACACTGGCCCGCTCAACGATCAGCGCCTCGATCTCGGCGGCCGAGATATCAAGCTCTCCGGTCTTCTCCTGCTGCAGCAGCTCCAGCCATTGGGCCGGAATGGATAGAAACAGCCCCAGTACCGTGCTGATCTCGGCGATCTCGGACCGCACCCGATGCAGCAGGGTGATAGCCGCCCCATCGTCCGGCTGCATGTCTGCCATAAAGCGATTGGCGCTGCGCACGATCTCGAAAACAACCCCCAGCGCCAGGGCGCAATTGAAATCGTCATCCATGGCCTCTTTAAAGCGCGTCAGCAACTGCCCGCTTTTCTCCAGCAGCTCGGCGCCGGACGGCGGCAACAGCTCAATGGAAGGTGCCGCCAGCGCGGCCGGATTGAGCTGAATGGCACTATCCATGGCCGCCAGGCAGGCGTAGATCCGTTCCAGTCCGGCTTGGGCCTCGTTCAGATTCTGATCGGAGAAATCGATCGGCGAGCGGTAGTGAGCTGAAAGGATAAAGAAGCGCAGTGTTTCGGCATCGAACTCCTTGAGTACCTCGCGGATGGAGAAAAAATTGCCCAGCGACTTGCTCATCTTCTCGGCGTTGATATTGACAAAGCCGTTGTGCAGCCAGTAGCGCACAAACTGGCAGCCATTGGCTGCCTCGGACTGGGCGATCTCGTTTTCGTGGTGCGGAAAAATCAAATCCTTGCCGCCGCCGTGGAAATCAAAGGTCTTGCCCAGAAACTTCATGCTCATGGCCGAGCATTCGATGTGCCAGCCTGGACGCCCCTGGCCCCAGGGCGATTCCCACCACGGTTCGCCCGGTTTGGAACCCTTCCAGAGGGCAAAGTCCATGGGGTTTTGCTTCTTTTCACCCACCTCCACCCGCGCCCCGGCCTGCATCTCCTCCAAATTGCGCTTGGAAAGTTTGAGGTATTCCGGGAAGGTCTCCACGGCAAAATACACATCACCGTCGGATGCATAGGCATGCCCTTTGGCGATCAGAGCGCTGATGATGGCAATGATTCCGTCGATGTGATCGGTGGCCTTGGGCTCCAGGGTCGGCTTTTCCATCCCCAGCCGGTCCATGTCCTCATCAAAAGCCTGAATAAAGCGCTCCGTGATGGTGCGGTAATCCACCCCTTCCTGGTTGGCGCGCTTGATGATCTTGTCGTCGATATCGGTATAGTTGCGAACATAGGTGACATCGTAGCCGCTATACTTCAGATAGCGAAAGATCACATCGAAGACCACGCCTGCACGGGCATGGCCTATATGACAGTAATCGTAGACCGTGACCCCGCAGACATACATGCCGGCCTTGCCGGGTACCAGCGGTACAAAGATTTCCTTTTCACCCGTGAGGGTATTGTAAACCCGCAATGCCATGCAACAGACTCCTGTGGAAAATTGCGTTATTGTGCCTGTTTTTGGCAGGGAAGGCAAGCAGGGAAACTCATTGTGCATGCCTGTCGGAGCCATATTCCGGCTCATTAACTTAGAGAGACTGTTCTCGTTACGAAAGCAAAGTAGAATCAATCTCCCGCTATGGCGGCTAAACAGTCCCCTCTCCCTGAGGGAGAGGGCTAGGGTGAGAGGGTATCAGCACAGCAGTCATCCAGAAAGCGCTGCAACACACTCTCTTCAACACCCGCCAAGGCGCACCCTCCCACCGTATGCCAAAACCGGAGCTTAAGGCCGCTGGGATTTGAACAGGCAAAGCACGAGCCAGGCCAATGCGCTGTGATCTCCCCATGGCTCACTTCGACACCACTACAATCCCTGACTCCGTTACGGTATGGCCGTTGCGGAGATCCTCGGCATGGTCATACCCGATGACCGCCCCCTCCGGGATAACCACGTTTTTATCGATGATGGCCCGCTTGATCCTGGCGTATCGCCCTACGGAAACATTCTCGAACAGGATCGAATCCTCCACCAGGCTGTAGCTGTGGATCATGCCGCGCGGCCCGATGATCGATCGGCGCACGGTGCCGCCGCTGGTTATGCAACCGGCGCAGACATACGCGTCAACATTCAGGCCGCGGCGGCCATCATCGTCGAAAACGGTTTTGGCAGGCGGCAGATTGCCCTGGTTGGTCAGAACGGGCCATTCGTAATTATAGAGATTCAATTGCGGCGAGACGTGGATCAGATCCATATTGGCCTCATAGTAGGAGTCAATAGTGCCCACATCCTTCCAGTAGCCGATTTCATTGGACTTCATGCCCGGAATCACGTTGTCGTTAAAGTTATAGGCAAAGACCCGGTCGTTATTTTCAAGCATCATGGGGATCACATGTTTGCCGAAATCAAGATCCTCATGCAGCTTTTTGCCGGCCTGGAGAACCTCGATCAGCCGTTTCGTGGAAAAGATATAATTGCCCATGGATGCAAAGCAGGTATCCCTGCCCGGAATCGTCTCCGGATTATCGGGTTTTTCCGCAAATCCGGTCACCCTGAAATCATCGTCCACGGAAAAGACCCCAAAGCGCCGGGCATCCACCACCGGCACCTCCAGCGCCGCAATCGTGATATCGGCGTCATTTATGCGGTGGTGTTCGATCATCTGGCTGATATCCATCTTGTAGATGTGATCGCCGCCGAAGATGGCAACATAGTCAGCGTCGGAAGATTCTATGAAGCGCAGATACTGGAATATGGCATCGGCAGTACCCTTGAACCACTCCTCGCTTTCATTCCTGGTCTCTGGTGATATGGCCACGAAAAACTCGCCCAGGCCGGTCCATTTGGCCCATGATTCCCGGATATGCTTGTAAAGTGAATAGGCCCGGTATTGCGTCAGGATGTAGACCTTCTTGATGCCTGAATTAAACAGGTTGCTTAGCACAAAATCGATGATCTTGTACTTGCCACCGAAGGCAACACCCGGCTTGGGCCTGCTGTTCGTCAGCGGGCTGAGCCGTTCTCCCTTGCCGCCTGCCAAAACCATCGCGATCGTGTTTTTCGCAACATTACCCTTAAGGTACATCTTTCGCCTCCATTGTGGGATTATATCAATGAATGAAAATATTTCTTCACCCATAAAAAACCGAACAGATTCCAATGTCAAGTCAAAGCGCCGCGGATCATGGTTTGCTGCCGTTTATCCGGGCTGGGGCTTGATCCAGATCCCCGCCCCTATCTCCAGTGCAATTTCACGGTGCCCGGTATAAACACTTTGCAGGCGCACCCCGTTTTCATGCAGCAGCATCCCGACCTCAACCTCATGAAAAAGATCGTTCCATTTCTTGTCGCCCACAATCAGCAGCACCGTGGCATTCAGCTGGCGGAGTTTCAGGTACAGCTCGGTAATGTTTTTGATGTTTGCCGGAAAGAAATCCTCCACCGGATCAAGGACGATCAATTTTGTTTTGTAGTACTCGCTGAACTGTCTCAGGTAGGTATAGGTCTTGGTCTGACCTCCGGACATATCGATCAGATGGGGTGTTATTTCATAACACTCGTCATACATGGAGATGTAGGTCAGGTTCTTCACCTCATCATCGATCTTCTGTTGAATGTCCGGAGCGGTCTTGGACAACTCCCTGACCAGCCTCTTGAAACGCCGGTGATTGTCCTCATCAGCATCCCTGGCGTCCAGGTACAACACCTTCCCAGGCTGCAGGCAGGAGTACGTACCGAGAAACGGGACATCAAAGGCGACCGTCATTGCCAGCTGCATGGCCAGGGTTGTTTTCCCATAGACACCGTTGGTCTGCAGGGAAACCAGGGAGTTGGCCGGGACCAGCTCATCGATCAGGTATTCATCCGGCTTGGGCACAATCAATTCCCGCTTCTGCCACTCCTGGACACCAATATGCCGGGCAAAGGGGTTATCTTCGATCTGCATGGTCGTCATGGCAACTCCGCAACGTTATTTTATATCATTCAGTATCTAATTGGAGCGTAGGCATCCTGCCTGCATTTCAAGCGGGTGTATCGCTTGAATAGTATTTGAAGTCAAAAACCTTATCGGGCATGAATCCGCCCGAACACGGGCAGGATGCCCACGCTCCAGGGGAAATCAATTTCAATACTAATAATCCCGCGCAAACACAAACAGCACGATAGCAATTGTCAGACAGGTGACGGGAAACAGGAAAGCTGCATGATAAGCCTGGGGCGGGGCGCCTGCCGCTATCCGCCCGTAGGACCCGATTATCAATCCCATGACCTGCTGGGTTATGGCCGCACCCATCAGGACAAAGAAGTTGAGCGAGGTCAGGGCCGTTCCCACGATCTCTACCCTGAACATGGCCCGGATGATCGGATAGATCATCACCCCGCTGGAAACCGCCAGGCCGATGGCGAAGAAACCGGCCATCAAAAGCGGCAGCGGCAGGGAATCGACCGGGCCCAGGAAGCCGGTCATGAGAACAAGCAGCAGCATCTGCCCTGCCAGCAAGGTTTTTTTGTAGGACTTGAAGAAGCGCCGGGCAATAGTGTCGGTGACCATGCTGCCGCTGATAAAGCCCAGCGAGGTAAACATCAGCATCTGCCCCGTTGCTGCGCGGGAAAGGTGCAGCACCTCCATCAGGTAAGGACCGCCCCACAACCCCTGCAGCGCCAGATAGTTGCCGTACCAGGCAAAGGCGATGACCCCCAGCAGCCAGAAATCGCGGCAGCCGAATATTTCCCCCCAGGCGGCCAGCACCGCTGTTTTTGTAATCGTTTGGACCGGAGCGGCTGAATCATCTGCCGGCCGATCCCGTACCATCCCGAACACCAAGACCGTTACCAGAACCTGGATCACGCCTATGGCCAGGAAGGAAGTGCGCCAGCCAAAGGCGGCCACCGCCAGCGCCAGGGGTGCCGTGGCCGAAAGGTTGCCCAGATTGCCGACCGCCACCATAAAGCCGGAAACCCGCCCGAATTCCTGTTTCGTGTACCAGTGGCTGAAAACCGCAAAGGTGGCCATCAGCACCGCGGCCGTGCCGATGCCGATCAGCACCCGCGCCGCCATGGCCATGGCCAGGCTGTCGGCCTGGGAAAAGAGGATGCCGCCGATGGCGGTCAGAACGCCACAGCCGCTGATCACCAAGCGGCTGCCCAGACGGTCGATCATCGGCCCCAGCGGAAGCTGGGCAACGGCATAGACGTAAAACAGAATCCCCGAGAGCGTGCCGAGCTGCTGGGGGGTGAGTTTCAGTTCGCGGGAGATGTCACCGGCCACCACCGCCAGGGAGACGCGGTAGAAATAGACCAGGATGTACATCAGCGCCAGTACGGAGAAGATAGTCCAGCGCTGCCGGCGGATAGAGTGTTGTGAGGGCACGTTACTCATTAGTGGGATGTCTTCAGTTGTTCGGTTGGTATCGTTTTCAACGGCTCACAAACTCTCTGATCCTGGTGTTGGCAATAAGGCGATCAAGGGTTATGGCGGTAAAAACCTTGCCATTCAGACGAATCAACAGATCGTGCATGTCGGCCCTTCTCTGGCGGAATCCCCGGCCATCGATGCAAGCCACGACCTCATAGTGCGGCTTGCCCTCTTTTATATGCTTGTTTCGCTGGGTTTCCAGTTCTTTCATTCTGGTCACCTTGTCCCTGGCGGTACCGTCATCGCTGGTGATCTTGGCTTCGATAATTACTACCGGGCTTATTTCGTCAGGGATACAAAAATCCGGTGCCTGCCCGAATCCGGGGATCCTTGCGGCCCGGCCCGTCTTGCGATAGGAAACTCCGGCTTCGCGCAAGCGTTGTTCAACAGCGTTCTCCATGACCTCACCTACCAGTTCGGAAACCGCATCGCGGTGAGTTGCAAAAGGTCGTCCCAGGTAACGTTCGTAAAGAAGCACGGCGTAAGGGACGTTCTCTCTTACAGCATGTTCCAACGACTCAAGACCGAAGGTGGTGTCAAACTTGGCCAGGCGATGAATTACGCCGTCCTGCTCAGGCGGAGCGCCTTTTTCGATATACCGGATGGCGACCCTGATCAATGCATCAATCCGCTCTATCGTTTTAACAGCCGAATTCCGGGCAATCAGCTTCTGATAGTAGTCGATAGTCTTGCAATCCTTGTCGATCCCCCGCGCAGCGCCTTGGGTGACATCGCTGCCCAACTCGGTCCGCGCCAGTTCGGCCCACTCCGGTGCGGTCATTCCAAGTACCGAACGAAGCACCCCGAGGACAAGACTGTTCTCCCGCAACGCCGTCTTTACTGCATCTGGGGTAAGCTTCTGAAAACTTCCGGTACTTCTTTTCAAAACCTCGTAAGCTGCCTGAAAGTCGGGATAGCGCACGAAAGCCGTTCCGGAGGGCATGAGCAGAAATTCAGAGGAAAGATCATCGAACGTAATACTGACCATCTCCTCAATGCGTGTTTCCAACTCTTCTTGACTCAGTTCAAACGGACGTTCTCCCGGCATCTCTCGTACCCCTTAAAATGAAATTTCATCAGCCCCTGCCTCATAGGCAGACGGGCCTTCATTCACCGCATAACGTAGTGCCGGTAAATTCTCGATGGTAAGTGCTGCCTCGATCTCCACCGGTTGCGGCAGTGTGGCCAAGTGATGGGCAACCACCGCCAATTTCCGTTTAGGCGAAAGGGCCTGAAGCCACCCCGTTCTCAGCTCCCAGACAGCCATCCGCACCAGGTGGCCGAAGATGATGCAGCGGGTATCCCCTAGCGTCGGCTTGAGTCCTCCCTGACGGAGTTTGTCCAGGTCTTCAATTACAAGTCCCGAAAATTCTACGCTTGTCCGCGCCAGACCTCGCCTGGCTACAACACCCGTGGAGCGGCAAACGAAGACCGAGTCCACCACCGACGAAGCGGTACCGCTGATATGAATCGAGGCACCCATCTCCGCCGGGCAGGGAAGCGTTGCGGTACAGGCCAGACCGGCGTCCAGGATCGCCACCACCACCGGGTGGTAGGCCTCCAGGCGGTTATGGTGGTAGGTGAAAGCCAAAGGCCGCCCCGGTTTCAGGGCGCGGGCCATGTTTCCAAAGACCGCCGCCAGCCCCTCGGTAAAGTGCTCCAAGCCGCGCTCCATTGTGACATTGCCGGTCAGTTCGTCCTGGTTGCGGGTAGTGTGGGATTGAAGCGCCGGGATCGTCTCACGTGCCAGTTTACGCAGCCAAACGTAGCAGAAGTCCATCAGTTCGGCGTACTGCACGTTGCCGAAGTAGGGGGGGTCAGTGAAGACCCCGTCCAGACTTCCTGGCGGCAGGTCTGCGGTAGTGGCGCTCTGGCAGAGGATGCGCACTGTTCGCCCATTCTCATCCCCCCTGCTGTCGCCGATCCACTCCCCCGTGATCGGCACCTGCACCTTGCGGGCACCATCGTGACGGGTCTCGAAAGGGGTGTCGCAATACTGTTTGGCCTTCATGTATTTTTCGATGATATTGGACCAGCCGCCGCTCCCCACGCTCACCCCGCCGCCGTTGGCAATGCCCAGCAGGTTGGATTCGCACTGCACCAGTCCCACCGGGAAGCCATGCACCGAGAAGATGTCCAGCGATTTGAGAGCCATGGTGTCGTAGCGGCAGACCATGTTCTGGTAGCGCAACAGGTCGGAGAGGTTGGTGATCAGGGCGTTCCTCACCCGCTCGTTCCGCTCGGTCGTGATGGCCCGGCAGCTCAACTCCAGGCCCAGTAGTTGTCGTTCGTTGAACATCTCCTGGTAGCGTCGATAGCCCCAGCGCAGCAGCCTGCCGGTCTCGTCTCCTGGCGGGATTTCATCCTCCGGTACGAAACGTGCGCCTGTCGTATCCAGCATAGCAGAGGCTTGTTCGTAGCGAGCCAGGTCGGCAGTGTCGGGCCGTTTGAAGAAGCGCCCACTGTGTCCGGGTTTGCAGGCGCGGCAGTGATACTCCATGGCGAACATGCGGTGCCGGGGTGGCCCGGCATCCGGGTCTGTATAGGGAGATACGTTACTGCAATGTGGGCAGGCGCACTTGTTCCGTTTGGCAGGGCCTTCCAGGCGCAATTCAGCCGCACAGGAACTGCATTTTCCGGGATTGCGGCGGTCTGTTACCTCATTCAGGTCGCCGCAGGTCGCACAGACCAGCACATTCAGCGGGTGGCGCTTGTCCTCGGAGAGCAGATAACCGGGAAATAGGTCGAACGTATTGTTGCAGTGCGGGCATTCCTTCTGTTTGACCCAGAGGAAGTATTTCACATGCGCCTGGCCGGAACCACACTTGAGGCAGGTGGTGCGGTACAGATCGCCGACCTGCTCCTCCAGCGTCTGCATCAGCTCAGTTGCGGATTTTCGGTACTTCTTCAGGTCCAGATATTCGATTTCCCGGTTTACGATCCACCAGGCCATGGGGTTGATGTCGTACCCCAGCACGTCGCACCCCACCCGGTTGGCCTCAATCAGCGGGGTCCCCCCACCCATGAAGGGGTCGGCGATGGCGATGCCCTTGAAGTCGTTGGCGGAAAAGAAGGCCTCCTTAAGCGGACGGTCGCTGTATTCGGAGAGGATCAGGCCACGGAACAGGGTTCCCGGTCGGCGGGCGAACCACTTGTGTACGGCGATGATGGGCCGGTAGTTCTGCTGGATCTGTTTTTCCTTCAGGGCCAGGGAGGAGATGAAGGGGATGTCGAAGTGTTTTTCTATGGGCATGGAAGCTTATTGTTTCCTTTAATTACACTAATGGAGGTAATTATGCTCAAATCGTCTTTCAGCAAGCCAAGCACATTGGATCAGGGCGTTTCGCCAAACTTCCATAAGCATAGTATTTTTGGGCGACGCAACCTGAAAGACAGTTTTCAAGCGTGTTACAGCCACCGCATACTTCAGCAAAGGGTGTTGTCAGATATTTCCTGATCTTTTCAAGATATGCCGATTTGTTCCAGCAATCGGACAGTGAGTCAATACCAAGAGAGGAATAGTCATCTGAAGCCCCAATCATCTCAGGTGTAATCTGCTTGAACGCATCACAGGGGGAAATCCTTAGATCAGGCGATATAGTCAAACGGTCGATTCCGGCGCAACATTCCGGATTGCTCTTTAACGCCAAAATATTGTATGGCGAACCGACGCGGATATCGTACCCTTCGTTCCGTAATTCAACGATTGTTTTTCGTAGTGCCAAATTCTCCTCATGGCTTAATTTCAATTTTCCATAGTCCGACCCACGCCCCTGCGGAACTAGGCGCAACACACTCACACGGCTGATGCCAATGTAACACGCAAGCTCCGCAACCGGTCGCAACTCCCCATAATTTGCCGCCATCGGCACGAAATGTATTTCAACCGTGAAGCCGTTTTCAACACAATATCGCATTGAAGCCGTGGTCGCATCGAAACTGCCTTCCACTAATGTTACCGCTTCGTGGCGTTCTCTATCTTTGCCAAATACGCTGAAGATGACTCGGGAAAGACCGGCTGCCTTCAATGTCTGAAAAATGGATACGGCATTGGGGGCGAAGCCGGTAGTGTACAATGCCACATCAATGCCCTGTTCAGTGGCATAGGCAATCGCTTTGGGCAGGTGTTTCCACAAAAGCGGCTCTCCGCCGGAAATAGCAACCTCCTTCACCTGCATTTCCGCCGCTTCCTTCAATATCCGCTTGCATTCTTCCCACTTCATTTGCCGAACACATGCGACATCAGCCAAACTGGAACAATGCACACACTGCAGTTGGCAGGCATGGGTTACTTCCAGCTTAATCTCCTTGAGAACATAAGGGGCCGCATGCATTTTCATAATACCCTCCGGCGCTTATTTCTATCTCTTATTGCGCGATTTCATGGTGAGTTCTACCGCATCATTAATCCCCCATTTTGGAGGATAGAAAAATTCAATTGGTTCGCTTTTGTGCTTGAATTTCTGTTTGATCCTAATTCTGCCTGATATACCCATAATATCTGGATGAGCAATTCGCGCATACTTATCAACTTCGCAGAACAAGTTCTGGCAATCGATAAGTTGCAACGGACGTCCCCATAGGTTTTGAAAATCTATGTTGAGTCGTTTAAACTCATCTTCCTGGCGATCTGCCATGCATTTGATCAAATCCACTTCCGATAACCCACCAAAATCGGAGAAGCATTTGCGGATGCCGTCTTTTGCCCCAGGACCGGGCACCACAAAAGACATTTCACTGAAATTGGTAAGCTCACTGTAATTGAGGTCAATCGCGTATTGATACGCCAGAAAATCCCCAATCATCGGATAGGAGCGGAGCAAATCAAAGACCCGCTGCATTGACTTGGCATCGCAAATACGTCTGGGCAGACTGTCTGCCATCATCATTTCTATTAGCTTCAAATGGTTTCGATGCTTGTATAACTGGCCAAAGCTTTTTGAGCCGGACGGCATGATATACGCCGCCGAATAAATACTGATCCGGTTTTGCAGACATTCCGTAAGCACCTTGTCGTACCTGGAAAACTCATATTCCTCAAAAGTTATCTTGCCCAGCCTCGCAGTCAGTAATTTCCAAGTCTCTATCTTGTTAAAGGTTTTGAACAACAATATTCTGAAAAACAATTCCTCCGGACTTTGATCCCCCTCATAAATCACATGCCTGATCAGGTATTGGCTCACTCGGTCCGAAGCTCGGTATGCATTGGTGAATTTGTAGGTATTCAGGATTTCGTCATCCGTTAAATGATATTCTATTTCGGCAACCCTTTTGAAGAAAATGGCCTGACGCATAGCTGCAAACTTCCAGTAGGTATCAAATACCGCTGTTGTTTTTGTCGGCAACCAGCTGGATTTAATAATAACGTCATGGGATGCTTTGCGGCTCTTTGTGGCGTCACAAGCGCTGTTAGGCCTATGCATTTTTCAACACCGCCCTAATGGCGTCTGCGACTGGTTCGCATACAGTTTTGTTTATCTTGCTTGAATCACTAAGTTTAAGGGCTGCGGCGACACACACAACCTCTTTCAACTGAAGTCTCATTTCCTTTGCCATGAACAAACCCAGACGATAAAGCCCCAGATAATTACCGTATGCCTTTTCAGCCAGTGTTTGTGTGGCATAGAATGCAACTACTGACAATCCTTCCTTTCCGTTTGAGCCATTCGGGTAAAAAACGACCTGTTGAAGGCAGGGAAAACCTAATCTACGTGAGTCGGAATGATCATTTCTTGGATCAAAAATACCAGCTTGTAAGGCGCTATGACGGTGATTGCCTTTATTCCAAGTGTTTATGATGAATTCAAGCTGGTTTATTGTCGTGTCGTCATTACAAGGGAAGGCAACCATGCGTTGAAAGTAAGTCCCACGTCTATTAACCAGCTTACGCCTAATAAATGGCAGTGTTTTTTCATACTCTTCATAAAACCTGTGTCGATCCCCTTTGGCAAGTTGCCAGATAGATTCCGGGAAGATGGTACCCGCGACAGTTTCTACAATGCTTTGAACTCGGGATTGTTTCAGCAAGGATCGAAGTTTGGTATCTACAATTTTCCGAATCTCCTGCGTGTCATTAGATTCGCTATCATCAGATACTTTTATTCTGACAACAGCGGAATGCAAGACTTTCTCTGGGGTTTCTAAGCATTGCAAAAATGCCTTTGCCCATGCAAGAGGGATGTTGTCTCCGTAAATAGTGGGCACCGCTGAATCAAATAACATTAATCATCCTCCATTTCTTCATAGAACCGGTATTGTGCCAACCCTACGTAGTTTTTTCGTGAAATCCTGATATGTACTGCCCAATCTTCTTTAACGCAAAAGGCCCGTGAATACCCGGCGGAGAGCGCCCGGTAAATCGCGATATCTTCACCTTTTTCTACTAACTGCAATCGGTTTCCGGTTTCTATCTCCGCATTTTTGGGCAGGACAATTGTATCTCCGATCTCAGTATCAAGCGGGCGATGCAGCCAGTGGAAATCCGCAAGCACAAGCTCGGAATCGGCGCTTGCGCCGTATTGGGCCTTGATTTGTTTTGGCTGAACCTTGAGAAGAACTTCTGATTGTGATCGTGAAATTATTTGTAGTGCATACGTCATATGATTAACTGCGGTTCCATATCCTACTCCAAAATAACATGCAAGCCGGTAAACCTGTTCCGGGGTAAGAGATGTGGCTGTTAAGCCTCTGGATTTAAGAGCGTTAAATACGACGGATTTTGACATCAACAGATGACCAGCGAATGCATCGGCCAGAAATTCCTCAGGAGGCTTTTCACTGCATGAACCTTTTTGCTCATTAAGTTCTTCAAGCATCACACCATGTTTGAACACATGATGTGCAAGTTCATGTGCGCATGTAAAGGCGCGCCTTCCTGCGGGGCGCTCTGAGCCAAGAACAATCAATGGTTTCGGCACTGGAGAGTACATCCCTTCCAAGGACGGTACACTCATGAACCTGACCTCGCACCCTCGCTTTATGGCTGTTTCTATAGGGTCGATCGGCGCAGAATGTGGGATCTTTGCTGCAAGGCGCACCTTTTCCGCTTCAAGTGCTGCTCGCCTGGCCAGTTCTTGCAGTTGTCGCCATTCCATTATTTTGTGTCCTTGATTCTCAGGGATGTTAGAAGATCAATTACTTTCTCCAGGTCTTCGGATTTCAGATTAGCCACGTGACGGGCTGCTAGTTGCAGCTTGTCGCGTACCGGATCAGCTTGCTCCGCATCTTGGCCGGATAGCCAATTCAGATCGACTTGATACAACTCGGCAAATTGTACCATCTCTTCCACGGATACCCTCCGTCTGCCAGCCTCTATTTCAGTAATCGATGGACGCGGTAATTTCAATTGATTCGCCACTTGCGCCTGTGATAATCCGGAATTTTGTCTGGCAATGACAAGCCTTGAACTAATGATTTTTCGTAATTCTTCAATATCTGCCATGTCCCATCACTCCTTGCTTTTTAAAGATATAATCTTGTCGGCAACATCACCGATTGTCAGCGGTTCGCCAGACTTCTTTGTTTCAAACAGGCTCACCGTCTTTTTATCATCCTGGATGTCGAACCGTTCAAAACATCTGGCGGTAACAACCACCCCCATCAGGCTGTCGAAAAGACTCATGCCTCCAACGGGGCAGGTAGAGACGTTAATCTCTTCCACTTCATCACATAGCTCGCTTTGAGTTTCCTGCAATATAGCGATCAGCGCCTTTACCACGTCCTCACGATTCATAACGCCTCCATTCTTACAGACGCAATTCTGTCTTACATGCGGTAAGATTTTCTGTCAACACGGTTAAAACTTACATCGAGTAAGATAATCTGTCAATATGTTTTTTTGGTGAATTGAAAAGTTCAATCTGGAATGCTGACCTGATCGGCATAAGAGGTCAATGTAACCGTGGGAAGAAGAAAACAAGAAGTGTTTACAAGGCAAGCTGAGCTATCAACCACATTCCGCTACTCGCGCCACCATGTAAACCTCGCCCACTCGTAATAAAAACAGGCCACGAGACAACTCTGTCTAATGGCCTGAACGAATCTGTTTATGATTTTCAACTCCACGGTTACCTCGACAATTTCTATCCGACACGATTTTGCCAGTAGTTGGGCTCTCGTCGCAGGTGCATGACAGCAAGCACGTAAATTCTTTTGTCTTCTATGCGGAATAGCAGGCCGAAAGGGAAACGGTTCAACAGACAGCGTCGTATGCTCCCGGATATGACCGGCCAGGCTGCCGGGTTTTG
>Ga0209212_1003301_pt1 | contig 21500 bp, 20 predicted proteins | sample RifGroC2_FD_183996 | JGI IMG/M metagenome (GOLD analysis project Ga0209212, IMG submission 183996) | Groundwater microbial communities from Rifle, Colorado, USA - Groundwater C2 (SPAdes) (version 2) | ecosystem: Environmental > Aquatic > Deep subsurface > Groundwater | place: Rifle, Colorado... | reverse complement strand
ACTATGACCTTTCCTCACAGAAACCGGAACTGGACAAAGCCACCGGGCTGTTCGTGGCCTTCGGCGGGAAAGCGGCTAATTATACTTACCCCGCCGGCATCAATATTATCTACTGCCTCGCCCCCGGGCTTTTGGTAAAACCCTCCGGGAGGGAGGCCAGGTCGGTCAGCATCGCTCTCGTCCCGGACCTCCCGGACACCTTCTCCAGGATCAAAAAGATCCAGCCGGGCCTGAAGCGCCTGCGCATATTATGGGCGTCCGAAGGATACTCTCACTACGAGCAGACCGTCAAGGAAACGGGCGCGCGCCTGGGCATACAGGTAACCACTTTCAGGCTTTCAGGCCCCGGCTCTCTGCCCGGCGCCCTCCGGAAAGCCCTGGGGGAGACCGACGCCCTCTGGCTGCCCCCGGACCCCCTCATCGTAACGAGGGAGAACCTGCTGATCCTGCGCGAGTTCTCCTGGGAGAACAAGATCCCGTTATACGGCTCGACAAAGAGCATGACCAGGGAGGGAGCGCTGGCCTCCTTCGGGGTCAGTTTCGCCGAAATGGGAAAGGCGGCGGCCAAAGCCGCCATGGCCCTCAACGGCGGAGGAGGCCTCCCTGAAACCGTATTCCCGGAGAAGACCGAGACTACCCTCAACGCCGCCGCCGCCGCCAAACTGGGCCTAGAGTTCCCGCGCTCCGTACTGGACGAGGCAGGCTATCTCTTCCCATGAAACTATACCTCAAGACCGTGGTCTTCATCCTCTTCCTGGTAGGCTCGGCCTTCTGGATAAACATCCACTTTTCCGGCGTAGCGGTTTCCGAGGCCATGAGTTCGCAGATAGCGGATTCCGCTGCCTCGGCGGCGGAGGACCTGTCTCCCGCCCTGCAGAAAGCTTTTCTCTCCGGCAAGGAGCTGGACGGCATCAAGGCCCTCCATGTCTTCTCCCAGAAGACCGGCGCGGTTTTCTCCGGCATGGTCAGCGCCGACGGCCTGGTGATCGCGCACACTAACGTGGCCCTGACCGGCACGCGGATGACGGACCCCCTGATGCAGAAAGGACTGCGCTCCGCCGCCCCGATCTTCCGCAGGATCCTCCACAACGGCGAGGAGGTAGTCGACGCGGTCATCCCGGTACCGCGGCAGAAGGGTTCCTCCGGAGAGGACATACTTTTCCAGAGCTCCGACGCGGCGGGGGAGAACGCGGGCTTCCTCAGGGTAGGGCTGCCGCTTACCACGGCGCGCAAAGCCGAGAAGGATATAACCTTCAAGCTGCTCATGCTGGCCCTCCTGATCGCGGCCGCGGCCACGCTGCTGTCCACGCTTTTCGCCAGCGTGATCCTCCGGCAGGTCTACCTGCTCAAAGAGGGCATACACAAGGTGCGCGACGGGAACTACAATTTCTCCGTGCCGGTGATCTCGCGCGACGAGCTGGGGGAAGTGGCGGTCAGCTTCAACAAGCTGAGCCGCGGCCTGGCAGAGACCACCGTCTCCAAAGAGTACCTCGACTCGGTCCTGGAAAGCATGCCGGACCCGCTGATCATCACCGACGAGGCCGGCAATATCGTGAAGGGGAACAAGGCCGCCGCCGAATTTTCCGGCTACGACTTCCTGCCCCCGGGCTCGCAGAACCTCAAGGAAATGCTGGAGCCGCAGACGGAAGGCGCGGCGGAACCGTTCGCGCTGCTGTCCTGGGGCGGCCACATAAAGGAACTTGACCTCTGGTTCAAGGCCAGGGGCGGATATAGGCTGCCGGTAATGCTTTCAGCGGCCTATATCGGCGGGGCGGGCGCCAGGCAGGTGGTCTCCGTCCTTAAGGACACAACGCGGCATAAGGAATCCGAGGCCAAGATGGCGCAGTACCTCAAGGAAGTGGAAACGGTCAACAGCGAGCTCGACGCCTTCGCCCACACCGTCTCGCACGACCTGAAGGAACCGCTGCGCGGCATAGAGATGTTCTCCGGCATGCTCCTTTCGGACTACGCCGCCAAGCTGGAGCCGCAGGCGGGGGACTACCTGACCAGGGTGGTCAAGGCCTCCAGCCGGATGCGGCGCCTGATAGACGACCTGCTCAGCTACGCGCGGGTGGCCAGGGTGCGCAATCCCTATGAATACGCTTCCACGGCCAGACTGGCCGAGGAGGCGGTGGCCGGCCTTTCCGTCCTGATCGAAGAGCGCAAGGCGCTGGTAAGGATCTCCAAGGACCTGCCTGAGATCTTCTGCGACCCGGTCAAGATCCGCCAGTTCTTTCAGAACCTGGTCAGCAACGCCATCAAATACAACGACAAGCCGGCGCCGCAGATAGACGTGACCGCGGAGAGGTTCGGGGAATACTACTGGAAGTTCATGGTGAAGGACAACGGGATCGGGATCCCCAGCCAGTACTTCGACGAGATCTTCAAGATGTTCAAGCGGCTGCACTCGCGCCAGGAATACGGCGGCGGCACCGGCGCGGGACTGGCCATAGTGAAAAAGATAGTAGAGGAACACGGCGGCAAGATCTGGGTTGAATCCGAGGAAGGCAAGGGTTCGGTTTTCTACGCGCTGGTCCCCGCGGACCTCAGCAAGAAACCATAGCGGCGGAGGAGGAAAGATGAACAACGAAAGCGAAAAGATCACGATACTGCTGGTGGAGGACAACGAGGACGACGTCCTTATAGCGCAGCGCTCCTTCAAGGAATGCAGATTCATATCCGCCGTTAACGTCGCCAGGGACGGCCAGGAGGCGCTGGACATGCTTACGGCCTCCGGCAGCCGGGGCGGGGCCAAGCCGCTGCGCCCGTCCATAATACTCCTGGACATCACGCTGCCGCTGATGGACGGGATAGCGCTGCTCAAGCGCCTGAAAGCGGACCCGGCGCTGCGCGCCATCCCGGTGGTGATGCTGACCACCTCCTCCCGGCACGAGGATATCGTCCGCAGCTACGAGAACGGGGCGGCGTCCTACCTGACCAAGCCCTCCTCGCTGGAGGAATTCCTGGAGCTCGCGCGCAAGTTCGAGCAGTACTGGATCTCGGTCTCGAAACTGCCGCTCTAAAGAGGTCTTATGCCCGACACTAACAAACTGAGGATCCCCAACATAGCCGTGCTCAAGTGGGGGAACATAGCCGACCTGCTGGCGGAGCTGGCCGGCGTTCCCGCCGCCACGATAAACATCATGGAAGAGGACGCTATCAGGGTCATCGCCCCGAACCAGGGCCCGAACGCTCCCTTCAAAGCCGACGATATCGTCAAGATGAGACCGGGCCTCAAGATCTACTGCTCGGCGGTCATAGAATCGCGGGAAAAGCTTATTATAGCCGACGCCACCAAGAGCGATTTTTGGAAGGACAGCGATGGCGCGAAGGCCGGCTTTGTAGCTTATGCCGGCGTGCCCATCTTTCACCCCAACGGCGATATTTTCGGGAGCGTATGCGTTTTCGACCGCAAGCCTAACGCCTTCGAAGGCCCTATCATCCGCCTGATGGAGGAGTTCAGCGAAATTATAACCGGGCACCTGGACCTGATAGGGAAGAACACCCAGCTGGAGGAAACGCTGAAGGACGTGCGCACGCTCCAGGGCCTTATCCCCATCTGCGCGCAGTGCAAGAAGATCCGCGACGACAAGGGCTTCTGGCAGAAAGTCGAGACCTACCTCGAGGAGCGCTCCAACGCCAGGTTCACGCACGGCCTCTGCGAGGACTGCATGCAGAAGCTGTACGGCAAGGAAAAATGGTTCAAGAATATTTAAGGCTTAAAAGAACCCGAGGTGTTCCAGCAGTATCTTAAGGCCGATAAAAATAAGGATAAGGCCGCCGGCGGCCTCCATCTTGTGCTCGAAGAAGTGGCCGCCCGTAGAGCCCAGCTTCACCCCGGCGACGGACATCAGGAAGGTGACCGCGCCGATAGTGAGGACCGGCGCGATTATAGAGACCTGCAGCAGCGAAAAAGTCAGGCCTACCGCCAGCGCGTCTATGCTCGTGGCGATGGCGAGGACGGTAAGGGTTCCGGTGTCGAAGGGGCAGGTCTTATCACCGCCGCAGTCCTCTTCCTCTTTTATCTTAAAGGCTTCGTAGAGCATCTTGCCGCCCACCACGGAAAGCAGCGTGAAAGCTATCCAATGGTCCCAGGTCGAGATGTAGGCTTTCATGCTCAGGCCGGCGGCCCAGCCCAGCACCGGCATAAGGGCCTGGAAGCCGCCGAAAAACAGACCCATCTTCAGAGCGTTGGGCAGGTGCAGCCGCTTCATGGTCGCGCCGCTCGCCACCGCCACCGCGAAAGCGTCCATGGAAAGCCCCAGCGCGATAAGAAGTATTTCAAGCAGCCTCATATTGCAAATTATACAAGGTTTTAATATATTAATCCTATGAACCCAATCGCCATAATAAGACAGTTCTTCCAGGGCCTCACGGCGGAAACCACGCCGGGGCAGATAGGCGCCGGGATAACGCTCGGCTTCCTTATCGGCCTGCTGCCCAAGGCCACGCTCACGGCCCAGCTGCTGATCGTCCTGATGATGGCCACCCGCGTGAATATCCCGATGGCCATACTCTCCGTCCTGGCCGTCAGCCTGGCGAACCCGCTGCTGGACAAGATCTCAGACCCCATAGGCTACGCGCTCCTTACCAGCGGGGCCCTGCGCCCGCTCTGGACCAGCCTCTACAATATGCCCATAGCGCCGTGGACCGGCTTCAACAATACCGTGGTCCCCGGCGGCCTGGTGCTCGGGGCGCTGCTCTCCGCCCCGGTCTTTTTCGCCGGGCGCCGCTTCGGGGTTTTCTATAACGAGAAATTCCGCGACCGGGTGATGAATTCCAGGTTCGTAAAGGGCCTGAAAGCCTCCTGGCTCCTGGACTGGTACTTCAAGGGGGGGGTGTAATATGCGCTGGTCATACATAGCTCCCCGCCTCGCCCTGCTCGTTCTGCTCTGGGCTTTCTTCTTTTTCGCCTTCGACCCGCTCCTCAAGTGGGGGCTGGTAAAGGGCATTGAGAAAGGGGCCGGGGCCAGGGCCGAGATCGCTTCCCTCAAGACCACCATACTGCGCCCCTCGCTGAAGATAACGGGCCTCGCCGTCGGCGATCCCGGTGAGGAATACCGCAACCTGGTGGAATTCTCGGAGCTCTCGTTCTCAGCCGAGGGCGCGCCGCTGCTCGAGAAAAAACTGGTGGTTGACAGCGCCGCGCTCAAAGGCCTGCGCTTCGGGACCGCCCGCAAGACCTCAGGAAAACTCCCCTTCGTTAAAGAGGAACCCTCCGAACTCGTGGAAGGGTTCAAGAAAGAATCCAAAGATTTCGCGCTGGAGCGGGCCTCGGAAGCGAAAGCGGACGCGGCCGCGGACTATAAAGTGGACCCGGCGGAGCTCGGCTCGGTGAAGCTGGCCAAGGAGCTGGAGGAGAGCTACCAGAAAGACTATGCGGCCATCTCCTCGCGGCTGGACACGAAAAAATACGAGGCCGGGCTGGAAGCCCTGAAGGCGCGTTACGAGAAAGCGAAAAGCGGGAAGAACTTCGCCAAACAGGCCAAGGATTACGCCGACATAGGCAAAGAGACGAAGAAACTGACCTCTGATTTCAAGAAGGACAAGGAAGAGACCGAAGCCGCCCTCGCCAGGGCGAAAGACTCCTTCAAAGCGCTGGAAGAGGCCCGCAGGAAAGACCTGGCCGCAGTGATGGCCCGCATGAAGCTGCCGTCGCTGGACACTCAGTCCATCGCGCGCATGCTCGCCGGCCCGCTGCTGGCCGGAAAAACCGCGCAGGCCATGAAGTGGGCGGCCCTGGCGCGCAAGTACATGCCGTCCAGCACCAAGGGCGTGCTTAAGAACGAAGCCCGCCGCGGCCGCGAAGTGCATTTTCCGAAGGAAAAGTCCTATCCGACGCTGCTTGTGCGCAAGCTGTCTCTGACCGGGGAACTCGGGCTGGAAGACCCGCTGGAATACAGCGGCACGGTGGAAGGCCTGACCACCCAGCCGAAGGTCTACGGCCGGCCGACCACGATCCTGGTCAAAGGCGCTAAAGGAGCGCGCAGGCTGGATTTCAAGTCCTCTATAGACGCCGCCGGGGACGAGCTGAAGACGGATTCAGAACTCTCCTTCGCCGGCATGCCGGTAAAGCAGCTGCAGCTCGGCTCGCCGGCCTCTTTCCTGGTGGACATTACCGGCGGCACGGCGGCGTTCGAAGCCGACCTGAAGACGTCCGGCGAAGAGATAATAGGCCGGGCGGCGGCCCGCCTCGCCGGGGCGGCCTTCAAACCCAAAGCGGATAATATAAAAGCCGCGCCGCTGCGCTCCGCGGTGGAAGCCTCCTTCTCCGGGCTTTCCTCGGCGCTCATAGAGACCGGCATCTCAGGCACGATCAAGAGCCCTAAGCTCTCCATTAAAACCGACCTGGCGAACGCCCTTTCAAAGGCCTTCAGCGGCGCCATGGGCGCCGAGCTCGGGAAGGCGCAGGAGGCGGCGCAGAAGAAGGTGGACGAAGCGCTGAAGCCCTACCGCGCCAAACTGGACGGCCTTGCCGCCTCCAAGCAGGCCGAGCTGGACGGGAAGCTCAAGGAAGCCGAAGCGAAGATCTCCGGCCTGAGCGAAGGCCTGCTGAAGAACCTCGCCCCGGGCAAGGTGAAGCTTCCGAAGTTCAAGTTGTAGTCAGCGCGAAGGAGCTGGCGCCAGGGCCAGGCAGTAGTTCTTAAGGATGAATTCCTCGGAGCCCGGGGTTATCTTCCGGAGCTTGCAGACGTCGGAGGCGGGGGGACAGAACCTGGCCAGTTCGTTGCCGGCGGCCGCGTGCCCCCGGCAGTTGTCGCAGATAGTGGCGAGGGTCTTGAGCACGTGCTTGCGTTTCTCTTCCTGCAGCAGATTCAAGAATTTCTTAACATCGTCTTTCATGCGTCCCGCGAAGGTGCGCGTGGGATAGACCAGGGCCAGGCGCGGCTTGCAGAGCCTGGGCCAGGAATCGGGGATAGCGCCCGCGCCCTCAAAGAGGGTCTGCGTGCGGCTGATCACCAGCGCCTTGTCCTCTTTGGGGGCCGGGACGGCGGGGGAATACTTGCTGTGCGAAGTGAAGCCCGCGAAAAGATCGAAATTGGACAGGCAGGCGGAAATGTCCGGATAAACCCTCTCGCGCTCAGGGCCGGTCAGGAAAGCGCCCTTGGGATCTCCCTCCCCGACGAAAAAGAAACCCAGCACCCCGGGACGCATCAGGCCCTGCATTACCTCCTCCGCGGTGAGCCCGTAGTAATTTTCCACCGCGGCGTTAGGATAGAGCACCGGAAGCCCGTCGGAAAGCAGCGCCGCCACGTCATTACAGGCCTTGGGGCTTATCACGTCCTTCTTTTTGCCGCCGGGAGCGCAGCTGCCGCGGTACACCAGGAATTTCCCGGAGGCGCAGAAATTTATCAGCGGGACGGCGGCCTGCGAGCCGAAGGGCTTGAATTCTGCCCTGGCCGCCGGGGCCAGCAGGGCGAGGATAAGGAAGATCTTTATCACTGTTTTAAATCCGGCAGCGCCGCGTCCAGCGCGGCTTTTAACGCCAGGGACGGCGCGGCCGAAGGGTTCTCAAGGGAGTAAACCCTTCCGTCATCCCCGGCGTCAACCATGGCGGGGTCGAAGGGGACGCTGCCGAGGAAGGGCACGCCCATCTCTTCGGCCGCTTTGCGGCCGCCGCCGGTCTTGAACAGGTCTATCTTTTTCGCGCAATGGGGGCAGTCGAAAGAGGTCATGTTCTCCAGTATCCCCAGCACGGGGATCCCCACCTGCTTGAGGAAATTAACGGCTTTCCGGGAATCCAGCAGCGCCACGCCCTGCCCGGTAGTTACGACCACGGCGCCGGTCATCTCGGGGATCAGCTGGCAGATCGTAAGCGGTTCGTCCCCGGTGCCGGGGGGGGCGTCTATGATCAGCGCGTCCAGGTCGCCCCAGTTCACGTCGGAAAGGAACTGCCGGAGCACGCCCAGTTTGATCGGTCCGCGCCAGATCACCGGGGCGTCCCCTTCCTTCATTATAGAGCCCATGGAGATCATCCTCAAATTGGATGTCACGTTCAGCGGAAAAATGAACTTGCCCTCCGAAGCGTGGGGCTTGCCCTCCTGGCCGGTCATCCGGGCGATGGAAGGTCCGTGGATGTCTATGTCGAGCAGGCCGGTTTTGAGGCCGCGGGAGGCGAGGAGGGCGGCGAAGTTCACGGCCACGGTGCTCTTCCCGACGCCTCCTTTATTGCTCATCACCAGGACTTTACGCCTGATGCGCGCCATATTCTCCTTAATGAGCGATTCGCGGTGATCTATCTGGACATTGTGCATAGAATTCCTTAGCCCCTGTCAACCGTAATAATACAAAAATTTTGTTATAATTGAATCTGCAAAATTAAGCCCGGCCGCCCTGATGGCATAGCCTTGATGGCGGCACTAGCATAGCTTCGGAGGGACAGATGAAACCGATCAAGACACCGCAACAAGCGATCGAAAAGATGAAGGACGGCTGCTCCATTATGGTGGGAGGCTTTATTTCCTGCGGCCGCCCCCTCGCCTGCCTCGACGCGATCTACGAAAAAGGGCTGAAGAACCTGACCATCATTTCCAACGACACCTCTAAAGAGGAAACCGGCATCATCAAGCTGGTCATGGCCGGCAGGGTCTCCAGGTTCATCGGCTCCTATATCGGGATGAACCGGATCATGGGCGAGAAGATGAAGTCGGGAGAGGTCAAGATAGAGCTGGTCCCGCAGGGCACTTTCGTGGAAAGGGTCCGCGCCGCCGGCGCCGGCCTGGGCGGCGTGCTGACTCCGACCGGGCTGGGCACCGCGATCGCGGAAGGCAAGGAAGTCCTGACGGTGGACGGGAAGAAATACCTCCTCGAGAAGCCCCTGAAGGCCGACTTCGCCATCGTCAAGGCCAACAAGGCCGACAAGTACGGGAACGGCTTCTCCGCCGGCTCCTCCAAGAATTTCAACGTCGCCATGGCCATGGCCGCGGAGTACGTGATCATGGAAGCGGAAGAGATCGTAGAGCCGGGCCAGCTCGACCCGGAAAAAGTGACCTTCCCCTGCGTTTTCATCGACGCCCTGGTGCAGGTGGCGAAACCCGCGAAAGGGGGAAAATAACATGGAAGACAATATGAGGCTCAGGATAGCGAAAAGGATAGCGAAGGAACTGCCGGAGAACTCGATAGTGAACCTCGGCATCGGCATCCCCACTCTGGTCACCCAGTTCCTCCCCGAAGGCAAAGGGATACTCCTCCATTCCGAGAACGGCTTCATAGGCCTGGGCGCGCCCGCCGCCCCCGGTCAGGAAGACCCGAACCTGGTGAACGCCGGCGGCGAGGCGGCCACCATCGTCCCCGGCGGCTGCTGCTTCGATTCGTCAATGTCCTTCGCCATCATCCGCGGCGGCCACCTGGACTATACGATACTGGGAGCCCTGGAAGTGGACGAAGAGGGGAACCTGGCCAACTATACCATCCCCGGCAAGTTCATCCCCGGCATAGGCGGGGCCATGGACCTGTCCGTCGGCGCCAAGAACGTCGTGATAGCGATGGAACATGTCAGCAAGCACGGCGAGCCCAAGATAGTTAAGAAGTGCTCCCTCCCGCTCACCGCGCCGAAACAGGTGAACCTCATAGTCACGGAACTGGCCTTCATCAGGGTGACCGACGCCGGCCTGGTGCTGGAGGAGATCGCCGAGGACACTACGCTGGAAGAAGTGATAAAGAATACCGGCGCCAAACTTATAGTAGCGGAGAAACTCGGCCGCTTTTAGCAGTGAACAGCGCGCGGAAGTTCTTCACCAGCCTGTCCGCTATCGGATTCGGCCATCTCCTTTTCCGCGTGATAAGATAGATAGATTCGTGGATCCCGAACCCCCGGCTGGCCGCTATCACCTTGAGGCGGCCGGCCGGGAGGCTTGACGCGACCGTATACTCGTTCATCGGGGCGATGCCGTGCCCGGCCAGCGCCAGCCGGCGCGCCAGCTCCACGTCCTGCACCTCGGCCACGACGTTCGGCCTTATCCCCCGCTGCGCCAGCGCCTCCTGCACCTGGTGGTAGACCTGGCTGGGCATGGAGGGGAGGATGAACGGCGCGCCGTCGAAGTCGGCCGGCACCTTTTTACAGCGGCCGGCCAGCTCCGGGGCGGCCGCCAGCACTACTGGGATCTTGCCTATAAGGTGGTTGAGCAGCGCGCCCTGGTCCTGGCTCCTCATGCTTACGTCCGAGAGCACCACGTCCAGCTTCTGCTGGCCGAGCCCGGCCGCCAGTTCGCCGAGGCTCCCCTCCTGCACGGTCACATGCGGCCTGGCCGGGTCTTTAAGCAGGCATTCTATAAGCGCGTGGCCGAAGGCGCGCGGAGTCCCGTTCAGGATCCCGACCTGCACAGCCCCGCGTCCTGAACGCGGCCCGTCCTTTACGGCGTCCTGCAGCTCGCGGCCCATTTCGAAAATGCTTTCGGCGTAGCCCAGGACCATGCGGCCCTTCTCCGTCAGGAGCAGGCGCTGCCTTTTCCGCTCGAAAAGCTTCCCGCCCAGGGCACCCTCGAGCAGCTTCAGCTGGGCGCTCAGGGTCGATTGCGCCAGGAGGAGCGTTTTAGAGGCTTCGCTTATGGTCCCGGCCCTGGCGATAGTATAGAAGTAGTAGAGGTGATGGTAGTTTATAGGTATCATAGATTTATACGAACATATTGTACTAAATTATCTATTTTACAGATATTTAGCGCTCTGGTATACTTTTCTTAGCCGCTGCGGTAACAGGAGCTGACCAATGGCGCATTTCATCCAGTATCTAAGGCCGGTGCGGTCCGCGGCGGATATTCCCCGGGGGCTGCGCCGCACCCCGCTCGGCCGCCTGCTCGAGTACCACAACTGCGCGCGCCCGCCCCGGAAGCACCATAAGGCCGAAGTCCTGGTCTGCATGTGCATGGACAACCGGAAGCAGCTGACCCTCCCCGACAACTTCGCCTACATACTCCGGACCGGGGGCGGCAATATGCGCTACAACGAGTTCAAGATCTCCTATGCCGTGGGCATAGGCGGCGTGCGCCATGTCGCCATGATCGCGCACGAGAACTGCGGCATGGTGGGCCTGGCGGCGAAGCGGGAAAAGTTCGTCTCCGGCCTGGTGAGGAACGGGGGCTGGACCCGCAAGGACGCCGTCCGCCATTTCCAGAAGAACGCCCCGCGCTTCGAGATAGGCAGCGAGCTGGACTTCGTACGGGAAGAGGCGAAGCGCCTGAACAAGAAATACCCCAGGGTTAAGGTCCTGCCCATGTTCTACCGCATGGCCGACAAAAAACTGTACCTCATAAAGGCCCCCTGACCGGCGGCGTTCCTATTGATAAAGATATCAATCGGGCTTGTCCGGTGTTAATTGACAACAAAATTGGCTTAGTGGTAATATAACTTGCGCCCGCGGCATCGATCCTGAACCCGGCGCAAGATTCTACGGAGGACTCCAAATGGGAAAGAAATACAAGATAGCGTGGCTGCCGGGAGACGGCGTGGGCGTGGAAGTGATGGAAGCGGCCAAGATCGTGCTTGACCGCGTGGAACTGAACGCCGAATACCCCCACGGCGACATCGGCTGGGAATTCTGGTGTAAGGAGGGGGATTCTTTCCCCCAGCGCACCATCGACCTCCTCAATAACGTGGACGCCGCGATGTTCGGCGCTATCACCTCCAAACCCGTTAAAGACGCCGAAAAAGAGTTGATACCCGCTCTCCAGGGTAAAGGCCTGGTTTACCGCTCTCCTATCGTGCGGATGCGCCAGCTTTTCGACCTCTACACCTGCCTGCGCCCCTGCAAGGCCTACCCCAAGAACCCCCTTAATTACAAAGAGGGGATCGACATCGTCGTGTTCCGCGAGAACACCGAGGACCTTTACGCCGGCGTGGAGTTCAACACCGTGCCCGACAAGCTGCGCGACGTCCTGTCCGAGCTCTCTCCCGCTTTCAAAGCGTTCAAGGGCCTGAAGAGCGACGAATACGCGATCTCCTGCAAGATCAACACCAAGAAGGGCTCGGAGCGCATAGTCCGCGCCGCTTTCGAGTTCGCCAGGAAGTTCGGCCGCAAGAAAGTGACCGTGGTCCACAAGGCCAATGTCGTGCGCGCCACGGACGGCCTGTTCTTCGAAATGGCTAAAGCCGTAGCGAAGGATTTCCCCGAGATAAAGATGGACGACGCGAACATCGACGCGATGACCATGTGGCTGCTCAAGAACCCTTTCAGCTACGACGTCCTGGTTGCGCCTAACCTTTACGGCGACATCATCTCCGACCTGAGCGCGCAGATGGTCGGCGGGCTGGGCTTCGGCTGCTCCGCCAATATCGGGACCAAGCTCGGCGTGTTCGAACCCTCGCACGGCTCGGCGCCCAAGTACGCCGGCATGTACAAGGTCAACCCGATAGCTACCATACTCGCGGCCAAGATGATGCTTGATTGGCTGGGCGAAACCGCCAAGGCGAAGATCATAGAGGACGCAGTCGCCGAAGTGATCGCCGAAGGTAAAGTGCGCACTTACGATATGGGCGGCTCCGCCACCACTATCGACATGGCCAAGGCCATCGCGGACAAATGCGCGGTAGCCGCGAAATGAGCTCCAAAAACCTGCTTCTGCACGAAGTAGGACTGCGGGACGGCCTGCAGATGGAAAGCCAGGTCGTCCCTCTTGAAAAGAAGGCGGCCTGGCTCTCCGGTCTGCTGGAGTCCGGCTTGGATATAATACAGGTCGGTTCCTTCGTACACCCGGTCAAGATGCCCCAGATGGCGGATACCGACGAACTGTTCCGCCGGTTCACGGCTGGGAAAAAATCGGGGCCTATACTTTCCGGCCTGGTGCTTAACGAAAAAGGGCTGGAGCGCGGGCTGGCCTGCGGCGTGGAGATGTTCTGCCTCGGCGTCTCAGCCAGCGAAACCCACAGCCGGAAGAACACCGGCATGGGCACCGACGAGGCCGTCGCGCGCATCATCCCCGCGGCCAAGGCGGCCCTGGCCGCCGGGAAAAAAGTCCAGGTCTCCGTACAGTCAGCTTTCGGCTGCGGCTTCGAGGGCCCCATCCCCGAAGAGCGCGTGCTGAAGATAGCGCGCGCCTATCTCGAGGCCGGCCTGAAAAGCATCAGTCTGGCCGATACCGCGGGCCACGCCCACCCCGCGCAGGTAGAGCGCCTCTTCGGCGCCGTCCTGGCGCTGGACCCGGGCATAGACTGCACCTGCCATTTCCACAATACCTACGGGCTGGGGATGGCCAATATTTTCGCGGCCATGCGGGCCGGGGTGACCTCTTTCGAGACCTCTTTCGCCGGCCTCGGCGGCTGCCCTTTCACCAAGACGGCCGCGGGTAACGTCGCCACCGAGGACTTCGTGCATGTACTGCAGAGGGAAGGCCTCCGCAAAGATATCAGCCTGGACAAACTGCTCGAAGTAGCCCGCGACGTCGCGAAGCACTTCGGGCGAGAGATGCAGGGTTTCGTTTACAAAACAGGGCCTATCGGCGTAAAAGCCGCGGTATAAGTTCAAGGAGCGCATCATGAGCAAACAGATCCTTTCCGGCGTAAGGGTGCTTGACCTTACCAATGTCCTGTCCGGCCCTTTCGCCACCCTCCACCTCGCGCTGCTCGGCGCGGAGGTCATAAAGATAGAGAATCCCAAAGACGGCGACCTGGCCCGCAAGCTCGGCGTGATGCCCGCCCTTAACGAGCAGCTGATGGGCACCAGCTTCCTGGCCCAGAATTCCAACAAGAAATCGGTCACCCTGAACACCAAGACGCCCGAAGGAAAAGAGATCTTCAAAAAACTGGTGAAGACCGCGGACGTGCTGGTGGAGAATTTCCGCCCCGATGTGATGGGCCGCCTCGGCCTGGGCTACCAGACCCTGGCGGAAATAAACCCCCGGCTGATATACTGCTCCATCTCCGGCTTCGGGCAGACCGGCCCAGACGCTTTCAAGCCCGCCTACGACCAGATCATCCAGGGCCTGAGCGGGGTCATGGACGTCAACGGCGACGAGCGCCTCCACCCCCTGCGCGCCGGCTTCCCCATCTGCGACACGGTAGGGGGGCTGAACGCCGCTTTCGCGATAATGGCGGCGCTGTACCACAGGGAGCACAGCGGCAAAGGCCAGATGATAGATATAGCCATGCTGGATTCCATCATGCCCCTGATGGGCTGGGTGGCCGCGAACCTGCTTATCGCCGGGCAGAAGCCGGTGCCGATGGGCAACGACAATTTCACCGCCGCCCCCTCGGGGACCTTCAAAACGAAGGACGGCTATATCAACATCGCCGCCAACAAGCAGGAGCAGTGGGAGGCCCTCTGCGAGGTGCTCGGCGTGCCGGAGCTGAAGACGGACCAGCGCTTCGAGAAGCGCGACACCCGCAAGAAGAACCGGAAACTCCTGACCCCTCTCCTCGAAGAGAAACTGACCCAGCGCCCGACCGCGGAGCTGGTCGAGTCGCTTAACGCCAAAGATATCCCGAGCGGCGCCATCCTGGAACTGGGCGACGCGCTCAACCAGCCCCAGGTAAAGCACAGGGGAATACTGAAGGATATAAAAGAGGATGGCATAGGGAACCTGAAGCTGTTCGGGCTCGCCGCCCAGTTCTCCGACACCCCCGGCGAGCTCAACGCCCCGCCCCCGCGCCTCTCGGCCCATACCGCCGAGATACTGGCGAGCCTGGGGATAGGGAAAGAGGAATTTTCGGCCCTGAAAGAGAAGAAAGTCATCTAAAGGAGATACGAACAATGGGAATGACCTATGTGCAGAAACTGCTGGCCAAAGCGGTCGGCCAGCCCAAAGTGGCTGTCGGCGAAGTACTTGAGCCCAAGGTGGACCTGGCGATGTCTCACGAGAACGGCGCCCTGGTGATAAGCCAATTTGAAGAGATCTACAAAGGCACGGACCGCGAAGCCAAAGTCTGGAACCCGGACAATATCGCCATAATCTTCGACCACCGCGTCCCCGCCGAATCTTCCAAGACGGCCGGCAACCAGAAAAAGACCCGGGAGTTCGTAGGGAAACAGGGGATAAAAAAATTCCACGACGTCCGCGGCGACGTGGGCGGCATCTGCCACCAGATCCTCCCGGAGAACGGCTATGTGCGGCCCGGCTATGTCCTGGTCGGCACCGACAGCCACACCACTACCCACGGAGCCCTCGGCGCTTTCTCCTTCGGCGTCGGCGCCACCGAGATGGCTTCCGTCTGGACCCTGGGGAAGATCCTCAATGTCGAGGTCCCGGCCACCATCAAGGTCGTCGTCAACGGGAAAATGCCCGCTTACGTCTACCCGAAAGACCTGATCCTCTATGTGATAGGCCGGCTGACCGCCCAGGGAGCCAATTATAAGGTCCTGGAATTCCACGGGGACACCATCCGCAATATGTCCACCTCCGGCCGCCTGACCATCTGCAATATGAGCGTCGAGGCCGGCGCCACCTCCGGGCTGGTCCCGCCCGACGAGGAAACCCTGCGCTACCTCCGCGAGGAGGCGGGCGTGAAAGAGAAGATAGAGACCTTCGGCCCCGACGCCGACGCCGTATACGACCAGGTCCTCGAGATAGACGCCTCCAAGCTCACCCCGCAGATCGCCTGCCCGCATACCGTAGACAACGTAAAGCCGGTAACTGAAGTCCTGGGCAAGAAGCTCAACCAGATAGTGATAGGCTCCTGCACCAACGGGCGCCTGGACGACCTGGAAGTCGCGGCGAAGATACTCAAGGGAAAACGCGTTGTGGACGGAACCCGCATGCTGGTGTTCCCGGCTTCCTGGCGCATCTACCACAAGGCTATGGACCTGGGCTATATCCAGGACATCTCCCGCGCCGGCGCGGTGGTCTGCAATCCCGGCTGCGGCCCCTGCCTGGGCATCCACCAGGGCGCCCTGGGCGACAACGAGGTCGCGCTGGCGACCACCAACAGGAATTTCAAGGGGCGCATGGGCAACCCTAAAGCCGAAGTTTACCTGTGCTCCCCGGCGGTAGCCGCGGCGAGCGCGCTTACAGGCGTGATAACCGATCCCAGGGAGGCAAAATGAGCACTAAGAAAGTAGTCCTTAAGGTTGGAGACGACGTATCGACCGATATAATTTACCCCGGCCGCTTTATGGCGACCGTGCTGCCTTCGGAAACCCCGGCCTTCGCCTTCGCCGACAACCCCGACTTCAACAAAAGGCTGAAGTCCGGCGAGATCCCCACAGGCAGCGCGCTCGTAGCCGGCAAGAACTTCGGCTGCGGCTCCTCCAGGGAACAGGCCGTTTCCTGCCTGAAAGGATACGATCTGATGATAGTGGCGCGGGATATCTCCCGCATCTTCCTGCAGAGCGCTATCAACCTGGGCCTGAACATCATCGTCTGCCCGGACATAGAGGCCGCGGAGGGGGACGAACTTGAGATAGAAGGCGTTAAGGTGATGAACCGGACTTCCGGGAAATCTTTCGCGACCAACCCGCTCCCTAAGGCGCGCCAGGCCATTATCGACGCCGGCGGGCTGATCCCTTACACCAGGAAGCTGATGATGTCCAAGCCCGCCTAAAATGAAACACACACTTATCAGAACCGAAATACCCGGACCGGCTAGCAGGGCGCTGTCAGCGAGGAGGAAGGCCTCCTCCGCCTCGCCGATGGACTCGCTCGCCCCTTTCTACATCAAGAAAGGACTGGGGGCCGGCATCGAGGACGTGGACGGAAACAGGTTCCTGGATTTCACGGGCGGCTGGGGCTGCCTTGTGACGGGCTACAGCCCGGAAAGCGTGGTCCGCGCGGTAAAGGCGCAGGCCGAGCATTTTCTCCATTCCGATTTCACCGTCATTCCCTACGAGCCCTGGATAGAGCTCGCCGAGAGGCTGGCGAAGAAAGCGCAGGGGAAGACCGAGAAGGCCGTGGCCTTCTTCAACAGCGGCGCGGAAGCGGTGGAGAACGCCGTAAAGATCGCGCGCGGCGCCACCAAGCGCAGGAGCATAGTGGTTTTCGAGGGGGCTTTCCACGGGCGCACCCTGCTTACGATGACCATGACGCACCGGCCGATGCCCTACAAATACGTCTTCGGCACCGCCCCGGACGTTTACCGCCTGCCTTATCCGAACCCCCGGAAGAACAAGTACAAGCCGGAGGATTTCGAGAAACTGCTCCTCGAGAACGTCTGTCCCGAGGACGTGGCGGCCGTAGTGATCGAGCCCATACAGGGCGAAGGCGGCTTCAATGTCCCGCCCGCCGGCTTCCTCGAGGAGATACGCCGGGTCACCTCCAAATACGGGATCCTGATGGTCGCCGACGAGGTCCAGTCGGGCTACGGCAGGACCGGGAAGTTCTTCGCCATCGAGAACTGGGGCGTGGAGCCGGACCTTATAACGCTCGGCAAATCCATAGCCGGCGGCCTGCCCCTCTCGGCCGTGGTCGGAGACAAGAAGCTCTTCGACGCGCTGCCGAAAAGCTCGATAGGCAGCACTTACGGCGGGAACCCGCTGGCCTGCGCGGCCGCCGTAGAGATAGTAAAAATGATCGACGGGCAGAAACTGCTTGAGCGGGCCGTTTACCTCGGGAAGATAATCAGGAAGCGTTTCGAGGGCTTCAAGGGTAAATACCCCGCCGTCAAAGAGGTCAGGGGGATCGGCGCGATGCTGGCGATAGAGTTCATCAAGGACGAGGCTGCCTGGTCTCCCGATACCGATACCTGCCAGAAAGTGATACAGGAAGCCCGCGATAACGGGGTCATCCTGGCCGGCGCCGGCCTGCACAAGAACGTCATCCGCCTGCTGCTCCCGCTCGTGATCACCGACGAGCAGCTGGTAGAAGGGCTCGATATCATAGACAAGGCCCTCGCCGCGGCAACGAAGGCGCAGCCCAGGAAGGCGAAAGCGAAAAAATAGTTCCTTCAGCGGACTTAATCAACAGGAGGCATTACAATGAAAGGATGGATAGGCTATATACTCAGGGTCAACCTCACGAATAAAACGTTCAAGAAAGAATCCTTTACCGAAGAATTCGCGCAGAAATGGGTCGGCGGCCGCGGCTTCGCCGCCAAGATACTTTACGACGAGCTTAAGCCCGGCATAGACCCGCTCGGCCCCGAGAACAAGCTGGTGGTCGCCCTCGGGCCTATCTCCGGCATACCTGCCCCCAATACCGGAAAGTGCATAGTGGCCGCCAAGTCGCCCCTCACGGGTTTCTACGGGGACGGCAACCTGGGCACGCACGTTTCCAGCCAGCTGCGCAAAGCCGGCTATGACGCGATGATCGTTGAGGGCAAGGCCGAAAAGCCCACCATGCTCTACATCGAGGACGACAAAGTGGAATTCCTGAGCGCGGAGGAGATGTGGGGAAAAGGCACTTATTTCTCCAATGACTGGATCTATAAGAAATACGGCAAGAACGCCGGCGTCCTGAACATCGGCCAGGCCGGAGAGAACATGGTGCGCTTCGCCGTGGTCCGCAGCCTGGAAGGGCGCGCCGGCGGGCGCCCGGGCATAGGCGCGGTCATGGGCTCCAAGCTCCTGAAAGCTATCGTAGTAAAAGGCACCAAGGCCATTCCGCAGGCCGAGCCCGAAGCTATGAAAAAGGCCGGCTACGGCGACCTGAAGACGGTGCACGAAATGGACCAGAAATCCGGCTGGTCCAAACAGAGCACCAACGGCGTCCTGGCCTGGTGCAACGAAGTGGCCGCCCTGCCGGTCGAGAACTGCCGCAAGACCAGCAGCCCCGACGCCTGGAAGATAGACGGCGAGCGCCTCGACAATGCCCGCGTGGCCACCTACGGCTGCCCCAGCTGCACGATGAAATGCGGCATCACCATCCACGACAAGGAAGGCCGCGAATCCGAGCTGGACTACGAGAACGTCGCCCTGCTGGGCTCGAACCTGAACGTCTTCGAGCTCGACCAGGTGGGCTCGCTCAACTACCTCTGCGACGAATACGGCCTGGACACGATGTCGGCCGGCTGCACGCTGAGCTTCTACGCTGACGCCATCGCCCGCGGCGCTACTACTGGCGATTTCAAGTTCGGCGACGCCGAGCGGGGCAAAGAGCTGCTGCGGCTGTGCGCTCTCCGCGAGGGCAAGGTGGGCAACCTGCTGGCCGAAGGCTCGCTGCGCATGGCGAAGGAATTCGGGCATAACTCCGAAGCTTACGCGCTGCAGGTAAAAGGCCTGGATATAGCGGCCTATAACTGCAAGTTCATCCCGGGCCAGGCCCTGTCTTTCGGCGTGGGCCCCATGGGCGCGCATCACAAAGAGGCGTGGATCATCACGTTCGAGCTCAAGCTGAGCAGCCGCGAGTCCTACGGGCCGGAAAAAGCGGCCAAGGTCATAGAGCTGCAGCGCATCCGCGGCGGGATGTTCGAATTCATGGTGGCCTGCCGCTTCCCCTGGATAGAGCTGGGCTGGACGCTGGACAACTACCCCAGGTACTTCAATATGGCGACCGGCCTGAACTGGACGCTGGACGACATGTGGAAAGTGGCGGACCGCACCTACGCCCTGATGAAGCTTCATTATATCCGTGAATTCCCCGAGGCGACCCGCAAAGGCGATTACCCGCCGGCCGTCTGGTTCGACCCGGCCAACGCCGACAAGGAAGGGCCCGTAGCCGGCAAGTACCTGGAATACGACAAGTACGACCAGCTGCTGCAGCATTACTATGACCAGCGCGGCTATGACCAGCGCGGCATCCCGACCAAGGCCACCCTGGAGAAGCTGGGCATCTCCGCGGAAGGCGCCGCGGCCGAGGAATACGCGAAGCTGAACTAGGCCAAGCAGGGCCGACCACTGTCCCGGCAGGCAACTTTGCCTGCCGGGCTGATTTAGACGATGAAAAAAAAGCTAAAAGCCGGGGGGGGGCGGGCCTGGGCGACGCTCCGCCTCGCCGCCGGGAAATTCATATCGATAGACGGCGAGCAGCGGGCGGCGGCCTTCGCCTACAGCGCTTTTTTCAGCCTCTTCCCCCTGACGATACTCCTGGTCACCGGGGCCTCCGTCCTTTTCGACAAAGCCGCCGCCAGCTCGCTGGTCATAGACTTCATGGGGAAGTACATCCCTATAACCGGCGAGATGAAGGTCTACGTTTTTCACACTATTTCCGGGGTTATAAACTCGCGCGGCCAGGCCGGGACGCTGGCCTTCTTCATGCTCGTGTGGATAGCCACCCAGACCTTCAAGACCCTCATACTGGCGGCCAACCGGGCCTGGGGTTCCTCCGGCCGCTGGTGGGCCCTCCCTTTGAAGAGCCTGGAGCTGCTGGTGGTGATAAACCTGGCGATCATAACCGTGATCTGGGTCCCGGTCCTGGAGCGGCTGGCGAGAGGACTGCTGCCGCACCTGGGGCTTATCGAGAGCACCTATAGTTTCTTCATGACCTGCCTGCCCTGGGCGCTGATCTTCCTGAGCCTGAGCCTGTTCTATACCGTAGCTCCCCACCGCAAGACTAAATTTTCCGAGGTCTGGGCGGCGGCCTTGTGCGGCACGCTGCTTCTCGCCGGGGCGCAGTCCCTGTTCACCCTTTACCTGAAGCATTACGCCACGTTCAACGCGGTTTACGGGGCCTTCGGAGGGGTAATGGCCCTGCTCCTCTGGATCTATATTTCCGGGCTGATCTTCATCTTCTGCGCCTGCCTGAGCGCCGCCCAGGCCGAGACCGGGGGGACCGCGTGACGAAACCGCTTATCATCCATATCATCACCAGGCTCGAGCCCGGCGGCTCCAGCAGGAACGTGAAGATCAGGACCACGTCGTAGGCCGCGGCCTACGACGTGGTCCTGATCTCGGGCCCGCATAAAGGTTCGGCGGAACTGCTGAAGCTCCTTCCGCCCGAAGTGAACTATATAGAAGCCGGGAACCTGCAGCGGGAGATCCGCCCCCTGAGGGACCTCCGCGCGCTCCTGGAGCTGAGGAGGGAGATAGCCGCGCTGCGGCCCGCCATCGTTCATACGCATACCTCCAAGGCCGGGGCCCTGGGGAGGCTGGCCGCCGCGCTGGCCAACCGGCGGGCGGCTAAGCCGGCGGTGATAATCCATACGCCTCACGGCCATTTGCTCTACGGCTATTACGGCCCCCTTAAAACATGGCTTTTCCGGCTGGCCGAGGTCTTCCTCTCTAAATTCACCGATCACTTCGTCGCGCTTACTCCCGGAGAAATGCGCGAATCCGCGGCGGCAGGGATCGGGAAGTCCGGGCAATGGAAAGTGGTTCACAGCGGGGTCGACTTCAGGCCGCCGGCCGTACCCGCGCGTAAAGCCGACCTCGGTATAGCGGCTGACGAGGTCACCGTGGGCACTGTGGCCAGGCTGGAACCGGTGAAAGGAGTGGAATACCTCATCCGCGCCGTAGCCCTGCTGGACGCCCGACTGCCCGCGCTGCGGCTCAAGCTCCTGATAATCGGCGGGGGGGAACTCGAGACGAAACTGCGCGACCTGGCGGGCAGGCTCGGCATCAGGGACCGCGTCATTTTTACCGGCTTCCGCTCCGACGCAGCGGCGCTTATGGCCGCCCTGGATATTTACGTCCAGCCCTCGCTGAACGAAGCGATGGGCCGCGCGCCGCTCGAAGCCCAGGCGCAGGGCCTGCCCGTAGTTGTAAG
>Ga0209212_1003298_pt1 | contig 21525 bp, 25 predicted proteins | sample RifGroC2_FD_183996 | JGI IMG/M metagenome (GOLD analysis project Ga0209212, IMG submission 183996) | Groundwater microbial communities from Rifle, Colorado, USA - Groundwater C2 (SPAdes) (version 2) | ecosystem: Environmental > Aquatic > Deep subsurface > Groundwater | place: Rifle, Colorado... | reverse complement strand
GAGTACCGGTCGCGCCTTCTTTAATTTTTAATTAACAGGAGGTTTCAATGTTTACACGTATATCAGGAGCGCTGCTATGCGCACTGCTGGCTTTTCCTTGCGCCTCAATGGCCAGGGAAAGAAGCGGGGAGGTCGAACTTGCCGTTACCATCGCCGCACCTGATGACAGCAAAGATGTCAGGGTCTGGCTTCCCTATCCAACCTCGGACAGCGTGCAGGATATTTCTAATGTTCGAATAAAAGGTAATTTCTCACAAAGCGGCATTTACCGTGAGAAAGAAACCGGCAACCTCGCTTTGTATGCCGAGTGGACCACGCCAACCAAAGACCGTGCCATTACCCTGACCTTCGATGCCACCGGCAGGGAATTGATCAGGAAAGATTTTCCCGCAGTGGAGCCCGCCATTCCTGTTGAAATACAGGAATACCTCAAGAGCACCCGGTTCATTCCGACGGATGGCAAGGTCAGAGAAATTGCCCTCAGCATAACCAATGACAAACAAAAAATCAGTGAAAAGGCCCGGGCCGTTTACCAGTGGGTCGTCGAAAACACGGTCAGGGATCCGGACGTCAAGGGGTGCGGCACGGGTGAAGTGGAAAAAGTGCTCGCCCAGAGAGGCGGCAAATGTGCCGATATCAGCTCGGTCTTCGTTTCGATTGCCAGGGCAGCCGGAGTGCCGGCACGGGAAGTCTTTGGCCTCAGGCTGGGAAAGAAGGATGAAGAAGACATGACCAGCGGGCATCACTGCTGGTCCGAGTTCTATGTACCCGGTTATGGCTGGGTGCCGGCGGATGCCGCTGACGTCAGAAAGATCATGCTGGTAGACAAGCTGGACCTCAAGGGCGCGCAAGACAAGATCGGTTATTACTTTGGTGGTGTTGAGCAATACCGGATTGCGCTGGCCAGAGGCGGAAGGGGTTACTACCTGAGCCCGCGCCAGAATGACGGCCCGCTGAATTACTTCATGTATCCCTATGCCGAGATCAATGGGAAGTCTGTTGATTGGCTGGCAGGTCAGGCCGACCTGAAATACAAGGTCATGTTCAAGGCGCATTGAGCGGGTCGCCCGACTTTCCAGACGAAGAAATGATAATAAAAACGCAACAAGCAGGGACTAATTATTAAACAGAAAGTGTGACATGCAAAAACTTATATTTTTTGCAACATTATTTTTTTCGATGGTATTTGTACGGAGCGGAGTGGCTGCAGAGGCAATTAGCATTCTCGGCGATCCCTGCACGGCGCCTTTAGCCAAAAAGTTAGGTGACGCATTTACGAAAAAGACCGGAACAGTGGTGAATGTGGAGGCAGCGGCCTGTGCCGCAGGTATTTACAAGGCCAGCAACGGGCTGGTAGATATCGGTGTAAGCACCCATGAGGTAGTGTTGAGCTATCTCCCGGATGGCACCGTCAATACGGTCATCGCCAAGGCGCCCACGGTGGTGCTGGTTCACAAGAACAACCCTGTTAACGACCTGAAACTCCAGCAACTCAAGGACATCCTCGCCGGCAAGATCAGGAACTGGAAGGAAGTTGGCGGCAATGACCTGGAAATCAAGAATGTGCTCCTGCAACCCTGCACAACCACGATCTTTTCCAAGACATCAGCCCCGTTCGGCAAGGACATCAAGCGCCTGACACCCGATAAACCGATGAATCCCGTGGCAGGCACCAACAAGATGGTTGAGTCGGACGAAGGTGCCATGGGGCTTCAGATTTACGGCTACGAAAGCGCCGATGTCAAGGTGCTGACCGTAGACGGGTATCTGCCCGATGAGAAAACTTTTGAGGTGGCTCCGTTTGATTGGACAGTCTTTCCCATTTCTTAAGTGGAAGCCTTGCGGTTAATGCCTACGCTGCTTTTGGCAGTGCCGGCAGGTTGCCGAAGTAGAACTCATCCGGTGTTTTGTCGTCAAGCGACGAATGCGGCCTGAGCTGGTTGTAGCGTGCGAAGTATCGCTGCAAGCCAGCCTTGGCATCGCTCACTGTGTCATAGGCATGCAGATAAACCTCCTCGTATTTCACGCTGCGCCATAGCCGTTCCACGAACACGTTGTCGCGCCAGCAGCCTTTGCCGTCCATGCTGATCTGGATGCTGTTGTCCTTCAACAAGCCGGTGAATTCCAGGCTGGTGAACTGGCAGCCTTGGTCGGTGTTGAAGATTTCCGGTGCGCCGTAGCGGTTGATCGCTTCCTGTACCGCTTCAATGCAGAAGTCGGTGGTTAGCGTGTTGGATAGCCGCCACGACAGCACCCGGCGGCTGGCCCAGTCCAGCACCGCGAACAGATACACGAACCCGCGCTTCATCGGAATGTAGGTGATGTCCGCCGCCCAGACGTGGTTCGACAGGACGATTTCCAGATTGCGTAGCAGGTAAGGATAGACCTTGTGCGCCAGATGGCGCTTGCTGGTATTCGGTTTGCGATACAACGCGTGGATGTCCATGCGCAGCATCAAGGTCGAAACACGCCTCCGACCGACCGGCTTGCCTTCCCGCTTGAGCATCCGGCTTAACATGCGCGCTCCCGCATAAGGCATCTCCAGATGCAGCTCATCGATCCGGCGCATCAGCGCCAGCTCGTCAGGCGAAATGGGCTGCGGCTGGTAGTAGGCGGTCGAGCGGGCAATGTCCAATATCTGGCATTGCCTGGCAACGGGTAGTCTGTCGGTACGGTCAATCATCGCTTTGCGCTCAGCAATCCCGCCTTGGTGAGCGCGCCTTCTAAAAAATCATTCTCCAGCGTGAGCTGTCCGATCTTGGCGTGGAGTACCTTGAGATCAGGTTCCGCTGTCTTCGCCTTCGGCGGCCCGCCGAATACGTCGGCTGCTGATTCCTGTAATTGCTGTTTCCACTCCGAAATCTGGTTGGGGTGAACATCAAACTGCTCAGCCATCTCCGCCAGCGTCTTATCGCCCTTGATCGCTGTGATTGCCACCTTGGCCTTGAATCCAGGTGCGTGATTCCTTCTCGTCCTTCTCATGCGCTTGCTCCTCTGTTTGCCGTGACCTTCACGGCTCGGGTTGAGCAAGGCTACCACTTATGGGGTTGTCCGAAAATTCAGCGCCACCTCTTTACATTATTGCGAGCCCCGCAGGCCCTTTTGAAATAGCTGGATCGCCACGGCCTGCGGCCTCGCGATGACACCCCGCCTCGTCATGATGTCAATCAGCGCATCCTACCGATGCCAGCTTCATGATAACATGACCATGTATAAAACCACATTAAAGGACAAGTCATGATCTCGCTCAATATCAACGAGGCTAAAGCACACCTTTCCAAATATCTGCACGCTGTAGAAAGTGGAGAGACCGTCGTACTTTGTCGCCGCAACGTCCCTGTCGCGGAAATTCGCTTATTACCATCCAAAGCTTCCACCAGACCCAGGCCTGTTGGGTTGGCGCAGGATCGCGGAGAGCCGCTGCCGGAAAGTTTCTTCGAGGAGTTGCCTGAGGAAATTCTGGCGGCGTTTGGCGGGGATGACAAGTAAGACATGGCACAGAACATCCTGCTCGATACCTGCACATTCCTCTGGATAATCAGGGATTCTCCGGAGTTGTCCCCAATCGCGAGGAGCATTTTCATTGATCCGGAGAACACGGTCTATCTCAGTGCTGTGTCGGCTTGGGAGATCAGCGTCAAATACGGACTTGGCAGGCTTCCTCTTGCTGCCGCCCCGCATATTTACGTGCCTGCCGAACGATTACGCCACAACATTCTGCCCCTTCCTCTGGAAGAGGAGGCGGCAAGCACCGTGTCGCGACTGCCACCGCTGCACAATGATCCATTTGACCGCATGCTGATTTGCCAGGCTGTCACTCACGGGCTGACCTTGCTGACGCCGGATCGCCTGATTCAACAATATCACGTCAATGTGAAGTGGTAATCCAGCCAGCGCCGTCATTGCGATGACCAATGACTTGGCAGCTTGCTGCCTTATAACCAACCACTTGGCAACCGTTTTGTGGTTGCTTAGTGGGATGGCTAGTTGCTCCATCAGTCAGATGGCCAGCAGTTCCATCAGGAGGCGCAGCCGACGCGGCAATCCAGCCAATCAAACAACCCCCGCGCAGCGGACACACTCAGTCCTCCCGCTTCGCGGAATCCCCAAAAAAACCACCACCCCGCCCAAATTCCCCCGTACAATTCGCCCATCTAAATTGAACTGCACCCACTAACCCCGTAATGAACCAGGAAAATCTCCACCACCAGCTACTCAGAATCCTGCAAGCCCAGCCGCACATCAGCCAGCGCGAGCTGGCCGAGGAAATGGGCGTGAGCCTGGGCAAAGCCAACTACTGCATGCGGGCGCTGATCGAAAAAGGGCTGGTCAAACTGGAAAACTTCCAGCAAGCGGAGAGCAAGCGCAAATATGCCTACCTGCTCACCCCCGCCGGAATCGAAGAAAAAACCCGCATTACCCTAGCCTTCCTGCGGCGCAAAGAAACCGAATACGAAATCATCAAACAGGAAATCGCCGCATTGCGCGGCGAGCTGGATCAAGCGACCGGTATCACGGCATGCTAATTCAACCCAAAAACCGCAGTTGGCTGGGAATATCGTTCCACCTGAAAGCGTTGGGCCGCTCTTGTAGGTGCGAATTCATTCGCGCGCAACATGTTGTTCGGGCGAATGAATTCGCCCCTACCTCCACGGCAACTGCGGTTTTTAGGTTCAATTGCAAACCGTCATTGCGAGAAGGCAAAGCCGACGCGGCAAACCAGCCAGCCCGTCATTGCGAGCCCCGCAGGGGCGCGGCAATCCAGACGCCTTTAATCAACAATGACTTTCAACATTAACCAACCCCGCTAACATGACCACCCAACCCCCAACCTCCACCAACGTCGTCTGGCACCACGCCACCGTCACCCGCGCCCGGCGCGAACAACAAAACAACCACCGCGGCGCCATCCTCTGGTTCACCGGCCTCTCCGGCGCGGGCAAATCCACCCTCGCCCATGCGGTCGAAGAAGAACTGCACCAGATGGGCTGCCGCACCTTCGTATTGGACGGCGACAACGTGCGCCACGGCCTGTGCGGCGATCTGGGCTTCTCCAACGAAGACCGCATCGAAAACATCCGCCGTGTCGGCGAGATCGCCAAACTCTTCATGGAAGCCGGCGTCATCGTCCTCACCGCCTTCATCTCCCCCTTCCGCACCGATCGCGAACGCGTGCGCGGCATGGTCGAGCACGGCGACTTCATGGAAATCTACTGCGACAGCCCGCTCGAAGTATGCGAAACACGCGACGTAAAAGGCATGTACAAGAAAGCCCGCGCCGGACAGATCGCCGAATTCACCGGCATCACCTCACCCTACGAAGCACCAGAAAATCCAGAATTGGCAGTCGGGACTGGAAATCTGGAGCTTGAAGTCTGCGTTCAACAAGTGATCGGGAGCATGGTTTCGCGCGGCATCCTTAGGCAGTCATGAACACCGCCGATTATCAGGTTACAAGCCTAGTCGAACAATAAAGACATTTGGATAGTTATGAGCAAGCCTATTTTTGTAACGCAGCCTTACCTCCCTCCGCTTGAGGAATTTATCCCTTATCTGGAGAAGATATGGGATAACAAAATACTGACCAATGGCGGTCAATTCCATCAAGAGTTAGAAAAATCCCTTTGCGATTACCTGGGGGTGGAGCACATCTCTTTATTCACCAACGGCACCATTGCATTGGTAACTGCCTTGCAATCGTTGCGCGTTACCGGCGAGGTGATTACCACCCCTTACTCTTTCGTCGCAACTTCACATTCCTTGCTCTGGAATGGTATCAAGCCGGTATTCGTGGACATCGACCCGGACACACTAAACCTTGATCCGTCCAAGATTGAAGCAGCGATCACGCCGCAGACAACCGCCATCATGCCGGTGCATTGTTACGGACATCCTTGTGATGTTGACGCCATTCAGAAGATCGCCGACAACTACAACCTCAAGGTTATCTATGATGCCGCCCATGCTTTTGGTGTGGAAGATGCGAATGGAAGCGTGTTGAACCATGGCGATCTTTCCGTACTGAGTTTTCACGCCACCAAGGTTTTTAATACCTTTGAGGGCGGTGCCATTGTCTGCCCCGATGCCAAGACAAAAATACGTATCGACCAGTTAAAGAACTTTGGCCACGTGGGCGAGACCACTGTGGTGGCGCCAGGCATCAACGGCAAGATGAGTGAATTCAATGCGGCGCTGGGCTTGTTGCAGTTGAAATACGTAGATCAGGCCATTGCGCGCCGTAAAGAGATCGACGCTGCCTATCGCGAGAGATTGGCAGGGGTGAAGGGGATTCGCTGCCTGCATGATTCAGGCGAAAAAGTCGCGAATTATTCCTATTTCCCCATTATGGTCGAAGCCGGATATCCGATCAGCCGTGATGATCTTTATCAGAAGCTCAAAGACCACGGCATTCATCCGCGTCGCTATTTCTATCCCTTGATATCCGATTTCCCTATGTATCGAGGTCTGTCATCCGCTCATCGAGACAATCTGCCTGCGGCAACCTTGGCGGCACAGCAAGTTCTTTGCCTGCCGATCTATCCGGACCTGGAGATGTCCGTGGTCGATGAAGTCACCCGTTTCATTGCGGCGCAGTAAAGTGGGCTCACTGCAAACGTTATGCTTCAATGGAGAGGCGAAATGAAGCTGGCTATTATGCAGCCGTACTTCATGCCATATATCGGCTACTTTCAACTGATTGCGGCAGTGGATACTTTCATTGTGTACGACAACATCAAGTACACAAAGAAGGGGTGGATCAACCGCAACCGCATGTTGCAGAACGACGCCGATGTGATGTTCTCGTTACCGTTGAAAAAGGATCCCGATTCACTTGATGTGGTGGAGCGCGAACTGGCGGCGGATTTTAATCGCGACAAACTGCTGAATCAGTTTAAAGGCGCATATCGCCGCGCGCCATATTTTGAACAAACTTTTCCTTTAATTGAACAAATTGTGCGCTATGACGAGGTGAATCTATTTCGTTATTTGCATCACTCCATTGTAAAGACCTGTGAGCATTTGAACATTACGACAGAGATTAAGATTTCTTCTGATGTTGATATTGACCATACACTGCAAAGCCAGGACAAAGTGATTGCCTTGTGTGAGGCCGTCGGCGCAAGCACCTATGTCAACGCCATCGGCGGCATGGAGCTGTATTCGAAAGAGGCATTCCGGGAGAAGGGGATGGAGTTGAGATTTGTAAAATCTCGCCCGTTTAACTATGAACAGTTAGGCGCGGAGTTTGTGCCCTGGCTGTCGATCATCGACGTGATGATGTTTAATTCTGTTCCCGTAATCCAAGGGCAACTATTTCAATGTGATCTAATCTGAGGATGTCATGGAAACTACAAAAGTAGGTATCTTGGGTGCGGGGACAATGGGAAGGCAGCTTGCGTTGCTGTTTGCCTCAAATAACGTCCCCGTCAGCTTATGGAATCACAGATCCCAATCAAATTTTCAAACCGAGTTTGGTCGATTGGCTTTGATTCAGTCGAAGTTGGGTTTGCTGGAAAAAGACAAAATACCCGGAATTATCGAGAAAGTTAGTTACACAAATGAGTTGGCAGTAATGTCGGAGTGTGACCTAGTATTGGAGGCCGTAACGGAAGACAAAGATGTGAAGGAGAATACGTTAAAGCAACTTGTTCAGTGTGCATCGAATCTGGGTATTATCGCTACGAATACTTCGACGTTGAGCATTACAGAGTTGGCCGCGTGTACAAATCGACCGGGTCAGTTTATTGGCCTTCATTTTTTCAACCCTCCCATGGCTATGAAGTTGGTTGAAGTCATAAAGGGAGAATTGACTTCTGATGAGACGCTGCAAGCGACATTAAAAATAATAGATGGATTGGGAAAACATCCGGTTGTCCTCCCAGAAACGCCTGGTTTTGTTGTCAATCGACTACTTTTTCCCATGATAAATGAGGCGGTATTTTTACTGTCGGAGGGGGTGGCCGATGCGAAAACAATCGATAGCTGTATACGTATGGGCGCGAATCACCCAATGGGTCCGCTTGAGTTGGCAGACCTTATCGGACTGGATGTCTGCCTGAGCATTCTGGAGACTTTGATGGAAGAAACCGGAGATGGAAAATACAGGCCAGCACCGCTGCTTAAGAAATATGTGCGTGCCGGGAAGTTGGGGAAGAAGGCGGGTTGTGGGTTCTATAACTACAAAAAAAATTAAGTTGACCGTATTTGGAGCGGTTTTAATATTTCAGGAGCATATATGAGTGAAAAGGAAATAGCGCATCTCGAATCAATCAATCCTTTCTATGAGAAGGGAGATCACATGGATGAGTTGATGATTGATCGAGAAATGGAGATCATCAAAAGATACGATTGTGCGGGGAAGAGCGCCTTGGAGGTAGGGTGTGGAAGCGGACTTTCAACTGAGAAGCTGTGTGAGTTGTTCAGCGATATCGAGGTTATGGAGCCATCAGCAAAGAACATCGAATTGCTCCGGCGCAGGCTACCGGATGTGGCATGCCACAATGTCCTTCTGGATGACTTCAAGGCGCAACGCAAGTATGACTTCGTCTTCTTCCTAAATGTGATTGAACACGTTGAAGATCCGATTGCTTCGTTGAAGGCATTGTCTCATCTCGTGAAAGACGAGGGCTTGATTTTTATTTCCGGTCCTAACTGCATGTCTTTGAATCGTCGCGCGGGATACAAAATGGGACTCTTGAGCAGCTATGAACAAATGGCGCCTAAAGACTACGAGGTTGGGCATAGGCGTCTCTATACAGTGGATATGCTGACTGACCACTGCAACCAAGCAGGTCTAAAGGTATTGGAAATGAAAGGCATGTACCTGAAGCCACTTTCTGAAGTGCAGATGATTAAGCTCGGCGATGAGGTTGTGCGGGCGTTTTATGCGCTGGGTGAGAATGAGCCTCATTTATGTGCAAGCCTGCTGGCAATTGCGACAAAAAAATACTATTAACTAACACTGTATTGGGCTTGAGAGCGATGTTCAAATGGGAAAAGATGGGAAGAGTATTTGTCCCACAGAATGTGCCAAATAGAGTGTGGCTAAAGGAATTCGCTCAAGCGCCGGCTACACTGGTGTTCGATGATTTTGTCAGAGTGTATTTTTCCTGTCGGCCGCTGCCCGATGAGTATGGGCAGTATGTTAGCTACTCGTCATTTGTGGATTTCGACAGGCGTGATCTGACAAAGATAGTAAATATTGCGAATGAGCCGATCCTGGAACTTGGCGGGGTCGGAACGTTTGATGAGTTCGGAACATATCCAGTTTCGGTAATCAGAAGGGGGGCGGATGTCCTAGCCTACTACGGAGGGTGGACCAGGTGCGAATCTATTCCCTTTACAGTATCTATCGGCGCAGCAGTAAGTCGCGATGAGGGGGTGACCTTTACAAAGCTTGGCGAAGGCCCGTTGTTAACATGTGACATCAATGATCCATTTGTATTGAGCGGTCCCAAAATTAGAAACTTCGGCGGAAAATGGTACCTGTGGTATGTGGCAGGCACAAAGTGGCAAAGGTATGAGGGTAGGTCGGAGGCCGTATATAAGATTCGGATGGCAACCTCATCTGATGGCCTTAACTGGGTAAGAAGCGGCAAAGATAGTATAGAAAATAAAATTGAAATAGACGAATGTCAGGCAAGTCCCGATGTTTTCTTCTACGAGAATCGATATCACATGTTCTTTTGCTACAAGCACAGCCTGAATTTCAGAAAAAATGACAGAGGTTACCGCATTGGATACGCAGTATCGGATGACTTGGAGAATTGGGTGCGAGACGATTCGAAGGCAGGTATTGATGTCTCGGATGAAGGCTGGGATGATCAGTCGCTGGCCTATCCGCATGTCTTTGAAGTCGATGGGCACGTCTATATGCTTTATCTGGGCAATGAGTTTGGCAGATATGGTTTTGGTTTGGCTCGCTTGGTGAGTTATACCGGGTAATTGAATGAACATGCACCATTGGTGCCCAGTGATTGGGCTGGCTTAGACTTGTTTCAATAGCCCAGTTCTAAGATTTGGATTTCTATAAAACAGACGATATGAAATGGATAAAACTCGGTCAGATCTTTGACCCTACCGAACACACCTTGCCGAATGGATGTTTCGCATTCGCCCAGTCCCCGCAGACGCTGGTTTTTGATGACTTTGTTCGAGTGTATTTTTCGACAAGGGCAAGGGATGATAACGGTAAGTATTTAAGCCACGTTGCTTTCGCCGATTTCGACAAGAAGTTCCAAAGGATTCTCGGTGTTTCAGAGCAAACCGTCATTCCACTGGGGGGGCTGGGATGTTTTGATGAGCATGGAATCTTCCCGTTTAATGTGGTCCGTAGCGGCCGGAAAATACTTGCGTACACGACAGGTTGGAATAGAAGGGTGTCGGTATCGACTGATGCTTCAATTGGCTTGGCAATTAGCGAAGATAATGGTTTGACCTTCAAAAAGGTCGGGGTGGGGCCAGTACTGTCCGCTTCGTTGCATGAGCCTTTCCTAGTCGGAGATGCTTTCGTCGGAGTTTTCGGTGGCACTTACCATATGTGGTATATCCATGGCACACGTTGGATAACCCATGCCAAAGGAGAGCAGCCTGATCGTATATATAAAATTGCGCATGCAATCTCCGCCGATGGCATCTCTTGGCAGAAAGAGGGGCGCCAGATAATCGGTGACAGATTGAATTCTGAGGAGTGTCAGGCGCTACCTACGGTGATACAAATTGGAAATCGATACCATATGTTTTTCTGCTATAGGCAGTCATCCGATTTCAGGAAAAACAGAAGCAGAGCCTACAGAATTGGCTATGCCTTTTCTGATGATTTGGTTAATTGGACCAGAGACGATGCGAATGTCGGAATCGACGTGTCTGAAGAGGACTGGGATTCCGATATGCAATGCTATCCGCATGTTTTCGAAGTGGATGGCGAGGTTTATCTGATGTACAACGGCAACGAATTCGGGCGTTTAGGTTTCGGTTTGGCTAAGCTGGAAAAATAAACGGTTTCGCTCACTGGGAGGCGGCAAATGCGTATTAAAGGAAAAATTCTGACTCTGAGGGCTATTGAGGAGAATGACCTCGAGCTTCTGCATAAGTGGGCAAACGATCCTGCTACTCAGGACGGAATAGGCGAACTACACTTTCCAAGTTCCATGGATTTTCATAAGACATGGTTTCAGAATCTGAAGAACGACAGACTCAATCAACGTTTTGTCGTTGATGTCCCGGAGATCGGAATTATTGGCATTTCCAGCATCATGAACATTGATTGGCGTAATAGTCATGCATGGCATGGGTTGGTGCTGGGTGAAGGCAATCACCGCGGCAAGGGTTATGGTATTGATGCGATTATGGCAACGATGCGATATGCCTTCGAGGAATTGAACCTTGAAAGACTGGATGGCTCGATGCTTGAATACAATAAGCTATCGATTTCCACTTATTGCGGTAAGAGGCTGGGTTGGAAAGAAGAGGGCAGGAGAAGGAATTACTATTTCAGAAAGGGCAGGTACTGGGATCAAATCCTAGTTGGTATTACGAAGCAAGACTACCTTGATCTGATAGAAAAAACTAATTATTGGGAATGATCGCAACTATGAATGCTAATCGGGACTACAACAACGAACTTGATGACTCGGATAACGTCGATAGCGAGAAGTACGCCTATGGTTTTGACTTCGATGTGATGCATCCTTACATGATCAAGTCGTTTGAGCCATTTTTTAACAGTGGAAGCCTGCTCGAGCTTGGTAGCTACAAGGGTGACTTCACCAGAAGATTTCTGCCTTACTTTGATGACATCACCTGTGTCGAAGCCTCGGATGTGGCGGTCGATGTAGCCAGTAAGAGATTGGGAGATAAGGTGACGATTTTTAACTCGCTATTCGAGAAGGCGACCCTGCCCAAGCGCTACGACAATATCGTGCTGACCCATGTGCTGGAACATCTGGACGATCCCGTGTTGGTGCTGAAGCGCATCAATGACGAGTGGTTGGCTGAGGGGGGCAGATTTTTTCTGGTGTGCCCAAATGCGAATGCACCTTCTCGTCAAATCGCTGTCAAGATGGGGCTGATTTCGCATAACGCTGCTGTCACCCCGGCCGAGGCTGAGCATGGCCATCGCTGCACCTACACACTGGATACTCTTGAGCGCGATGCCGTAGCAGCTGGCCTCAAGGTAGTGCACCGCTCCGGGATTTTCTTCAAGGCGCTGGCGAACTTCCAGTGGGATCGTTTGCTGCAGACGGATATCATCTCGAAGGAATATCTGGAGGGTTGCTACAAACTTGGGCAACATTACCCGGATCTATGTTCGAGCATCTTTCTGATGTGCGAACGTGGACGCGCAGAGTAGCACTAGTGATGAAGTCGATGAATCGAAAAGTTAGGGTGCTGGCGCAAGCCTTAGGCAATAGCTACAGTGCGATTGGCAAACAGAAGATATTTTGCATAGGCCAGAATAAGACAGGCACCACCTCGCTGGCTGTGGCATTGAGGAACCTTGGTGTTCCTGTTGGCAGGCAAAGCTGGGCAGAGCGTTTGTTGTCGGACTGGGGGAGGCGTGATTTTAGGCGAATCGCTTGGTATTGCAGGACGGCGCAAGCTTTTCAGGACGTGCCGTTCAGCCTTCCTTACACATTTCAGGCGATGGATATACATTACCCTGGCAGCAAGTTTATATTGACTGTCCGAGATAACCCTGAGCAGTGGTATCAATCGTTAATCAATTTCCTGATAAAGAAGTTTGGCCGAGAGGCAATCAGCAGTCAGGATGCGCTAAAAGAAGTGGCATATTGCTACAAGGGATTTATTTCCGACGTACAGTCGTTGTCTCATGGTGTGACCAACGAAGCACCATACAACAAGGATGTATTGATCTCCTACTACAACTTTCACAATAAGATGGTAGTGGACTATTTCAGGAATAGGCCGGAAGACTTGTTGGTGCTAAATGTTGCAGAGCCGGGGGCTCACCGCAAGCTATGCGAGTTCTTGAATTTGACTTGTCATTCGGACGAATTCCCTTGGGAAAACAAAACTTGACTGGGGTGTATTTATGTTGAAGTTTTTCGAGGGGAGAGTAATTTCGGACAAGGCATCACAGCTTGATGTCTTGGATGGATTGCGGGGTTTGGCGGCATTGCTAGTTGTGTTAAGTCATACGAGTAATGCTGGTTATTTTTTTGCGCCGGGATTGAATTTTACGGGGGTCGGTAAAACTGGCGTTTATCTTTTTTTCTTGTTAAGCGCATTCTTGTTGACCTATCAATTTGTCTCCAAAGGAAGCGAGGCTTTCACAAGAGGTAATTTGACGAACTATGCGCTTCGACGTTTTTTCAGAATATACCCACTATATTCTGTGTATCTGTTGGCCGCGCTATTATCGACGTCAGCTTTTGTTTATTTGTTTCCGAACAAGTCTCCATCAGGTATTCCTTTCGTGCTTGATGCGTCCGAATTTATGTCGGAATTTTTTCTGGTGTCGGCGAAGGGGATTGAATGGAGCGTACTCGTTGAGTTTAGATATTATCTGTTGTTACCCATCTTGGCATTTGTTTACACACGATTGCTGAAGAACAGGTTGCTTCCGAATATTCTGCTAACCGTTCTATTGATGGCTGCATGCAGTATGCTTTGGCCGCCGAGTACATATTGGGAAAATCATCACGGATTGGGAATTTATGCTCCCATCTTCTTAATGGGTTCAGTGCTGGCGCTGATCCATCACGCAATTAAATCAAGTGGTGTGCTATTACCAAAACATAAGTTGTCACTTGAGGTGGTTGGGGGTATCTCAATTGCCGCGATAATATTGCTGTTCCCATCTGTTAATGCGTTGTTGTTCAGTGAGGTCGTTGGTGAAAAGTTTCACCGGGAATTTATACTGTACGCCATACTTTGGTCCTTGGTTTTGATGGCTTCAATTCATGGCACCGGGTTGCTGATGAATATTCTGGGTAATAATTTCTTCAGATACTTGGGCTTTATAAGTTTCAGCTTATATCTTTCTCACGGTTCAATAATTCGCCTGATTACCCCGCTGGGGCTGGGCGAGTACCTAAGTGCATGGGCGGTTCTGTTTGTCTCGATAGTTTTTTCCACAATTACATACAGGCTGATTGAATTGCCTGCTTCTAAAATCAGATGGCCGATGAAAAAGAAGAGCAGTTGATGAGCTGTCGTGGTTTGCTACACATGATATCCAAGGATGGACTGTCGTGAGTCCACATGGCCGCATTGCGCGAGCTGTAAGCTGGAGCGCTATCGATGTTCTGGTTCGTCACGGTTTGAATTTCGTCGTCTTGGTCATCCTTGCGCGGTTCCTGTCACCAGCCGATTTCGGCTTGGTAGCCATGCTCGCATTATTTGTTGCTGTAGCAGCATTGCTGGTGGAAAGTGGGTTTAGTCAGGCGCTCATCCAGAGGAAGCAAACGACACATCTCGATGAATCGACGATTTTCTTTTTTACGGTGCTAATGGGGGGCTTAATTGCCATTGCGCTCTGCACAATAGCACCTTGGATAGCGGGATTTTATGGTCAACCAGTGTTGGAACAAATGACCTATTGGATGGCATTGAATCTGTTCCTAAAGTCATTGGCTACGATACATACCACTCTGCTGGCCAAGGAATTGAATTTCAAATTGATTACAAAAACAGGCACGGTCAGTGCGTTGATCTCAGGTGGAGTTGCCATTTTCATGGCGATGCATGAGTGGGGAGTCTGGAGTTTAATAGGTCAGGTGCTGACAGCAACGATTACATCGGTGCTATTGCTCTGGATGTTTCATTCCTGGCGGCCACAGATGGCCTTCAGTTTCGCTTCGTTACGCTCATACTTTGGATTTGGTGGTTACTTGCTCTGGACTGGCTTGCTTGGCACTTTACATATCCATCTTTACGCATTACTTATCGGCAAGATGCATTCGGTGCAGGATGTCGGTTTTTTCTCGCAAGCTCAACGTTTGCAACAGCTTCCTGTTAGTATCATGACTAACGTGGTCGGCAGGGTCGCTTTTCCGGTTTTCTCGGAGGCGGCTGATGACAAGGTTCGGCTGGCTCGCGGCGTGCGCAAGGCTCTAACATCTGTGATGTTCGTCAATGCGCCATTGATGTTGGCTATGATGGTATTGGCCGAGCCATTGGTAGTGGGTTTGCTGGGGGAGAAATGGTTGCCGGCGGTGCCCGTATTGCAGGTGTTGACGGCAGTTGGATTGATGTGGCCGCTCCATGCTTTGAATATCAATGTGCTCAAGGCTCAAGGGCATTCTGCGTTGAATGCTCGTATCCAGATAATCAAATTGACTGTGGCTGTAGCATTGTTGCTGATATTAAGTCCATACGGAATTCTGGCGATTGCCTATGGGCAGGTTGTTGTCAGCATACTTGGATTATTCGTGAATACCTACTATACAAATAAATTGCTCGATTATGGTGGCATGCAACAATTGCGAGACATTTTTCCATATCTCGCCGCATCCGCTCCTATGGTATTGGGCATCTGGGGGACGGTGTGGTTGTTGAGTTGGCCGATTTGGCTTGAATTGTTGACGGCATTGCTGATTGGCAGTTGTATTTATCTGCTGGTCAGTAAGTGGGCCAAGCTGGAGGCGCTCGAGAACATGATTATGATGTTGAAAAAAGTGAAGTCCTAAATCAATGATAGAAATGAATACAACAATTGGTAGTGCAAACGGGGCTGGACAAGCTACTTTAATCAAGCCGGTTATTGAGTATCTAGGCACAGATAAACCGGTGAATCGAACCAAGCCGTTGGTTAGTGTCTGTATTACAGCGTACCAGCACGCAAAATATATTGAGCAGTGTCTGTCCGGGGCAATTGCACAAAATGCGGACTTCCCCTATGAGGTGCTTGTTGGTGAGGATGACTCAAACGATGGTACGCGTGAAATATGTAAACAATTTGCGGAAAAGTATCCAGACAAGATCAGGCTATTTCTTCATGAAAGGGCCAACAATTACTTGATTGCTGGTGAGCCATCAGGGCAAAACAACTTTGTAAATAATTTGCGCGAAGCCAGAGGTGAATTCCTTGCATTCTGTGATGGTGATGATTTCTGGACCCAGCCAGATAAAATCCAGCGACAGGTAAAGGCCATGGCAGATGCGCCACAATCCTTGATTTGCTTCCATAAGGTAGACAGTATTCATGATACTACGGGGGCACATGAGTACATGGGGGATTTTGGGAGTGAGAAAATATACGTGTCCGCAGAGCAGATTGTGATGATGTGCGGAAGTGCGATGCCATTGAATTCGATTATGCTGAAAGAAGAGGTTGTGCCATACCTCATGCAACCTGGTTATGAGGCATCGCATTTTTTAATACAGGCTTTGGGGGGGGCGTTGTCTCCCAAAGGGGCGGTATATCTGCCGGAAGTCATGAGTTGTTACCGTAAGCATTCCAGTAGTTCAATTACCCAAAGATCGATTAATACGAGTAATGCCAAGCCGGTGTGGACGTCTATGCGGCTGAGAATGCTGGATATGGTTGGAGGTTTGGCCGTAATGGATTTGGCAGAAGCGATTGGGGCGACGAAGAGACTTATGGTGCTGCATGCTATATCGAGTGGCTATTTATCGGTCAACGATACCATTTCATATTGCAGACAAGTAGGGGTATCTCCAAAAGAGTTAACATTTTGGGCGAGCATGGGCAAATCGATGGCTAAAAGAACCATTCGGATGGTTGCCAAAAAAAGGAAGTAAATTGTTCAACGAGGCGATAAGTGGCGTTTTGCAAAACTGTCGCTTCAAGGTTTTTGAAGGATTATTTGGGAATGCTCGATCAAATGAAACTACCAAACGCATTGTTGATTGGTGCGCAAAAAGCAGGCACAACATCCTTGTTTGATTGGATCGCACAGCATCCGCAAGTATTTGCAAATTCCGCCATTAAGGATTGTCCATTCTTTTGGCATGATGCTACCTTCCAAAAGGGATTCAAGTTTTATGATGCGTTCTTTGAGGGTGCATCTGACGAGCAGGTGTTGCTGGGGGGTAATGTAAACGATCTGTTTTTTGAGAACGCCCCTGAAAGAATCCACCAGCTTAATCCTGCGATGCGTCTGATTATATGCCTACGCAATCCGGTGGAAAGGGCGTATTCGGCTTATGCCTACGCAGTCGAACGGGGACACGAGAATAGGAATTTTGCTGAAGCGATTCGGCAGGAGTTGGCCGGGTGCCGATACGACAATCTAATCGACAGAACGCAAAAGGAATATATCGAGCACGGGCGTTATTGGACGCAAATTCAGCGTTACCTGAGTCTCTTTGTGCGTTCCCGATTGCATGTGGTATTTTTCGAAGATATCAAGGAGCAACCTGAGCGGGTTGTTAAGGAGGTATATCGGTTCTTGGGGATAGATGACGGGTTTACCCCGACTTTGTCCAAGAAGAATGTAACCGGAAACCCGGCCCAATTTAGCCGCCTTAACAAGGCGATTTTTGATTATTCCCTGAAGCAGCCTTGGTGGTGGGCAGCATTAAAAAGGATTTTCTCCAAAGAGCTGAGATATAAACTTAGACGAGGGCTGATGTCATTGCAAAGGAAAGGAGGGGTGGCCCCACCTCCTCCCGATCCCGAGACGATCAAATCGCTTAGCGACTATTTTAAAGAAGAGGTCGTAGCCATGGAGCTTTTGGCCGGACGTGATTTGAGTCACTGGAAATAATGACATCCGGACGCCTTGTTTTATTTTTCATGGCGCCAGCATTGGTGGTCGATGCGGTGAACGGGTGGTTGATCAGAGTTGCACCGGGATCCGGTGTGTCTGTTTCATACCGAATACTGTTGCTGGCAATCATCCTACTATGGCTGGCCAGTCATAGCCGAAGGGCTCTCATATGGGCGTGCGGTGCAATCGGTACGATAATGCTATGCACCGCTTACCATTCGATCTATTTCAAGGAAGTGGCCTGGTTGACTCTGGACTTCCATTTTCAGGTCAGGCTGATTACTCACTTCATCTATTTCCTATTCCTGTATACGTATAGCTTGTCGGCCATCAAGTCTGGTCAAGCAGAGGCTGCTCTAAAAGATATCAAAATGGTGGTGTTCTTCTCCTATGCGTTTGTGGTTGTCAACATCGTGTTGGGGTTGCTTGGAGTGGGGTATGCAGCACACCGTTCAAGTTTTGCTGGCAGTGACGAGGGGTATGGTGGTTTGGGTTTCTTCAAGGCAGCCAATGATGTGTCCGCCGCCTTTATCGTTATTGCCGGCATCGTACAATATTATGTCTGGAACTCTTATAAAGGTTATGGAAAGTATCTACTGATTTCCATGGTCTCCATATTTGCAGCAATCGGCCTTCAATCTAAAGTCAGCTTGCTAGGCATGATGCTGGTGATTGGGGGCATACCTTTGGTTTCTTCAGGCTTGCTATCCGGGTCATTTCGCTTGAAGAAAAAACCCTTTATTCTGGTAACCGGTGCGGTCCTTGTGGCGGTTTCGCTGTTTCTGTGGTTGATATTCTCTGAAGCCGCAATCGTACAGAGATTTATGTGGTTCTATGAGAAAAGAGGATTGATCTATGCGGTGATGACCGGCAGGAATTATTACGTCGGGATGGCATGGGAGGTGTTTGACAAGAATTATTTATTTCCCGACATTTTGTTTGGCCATGGCTGGTCATATTTCCTGTCGGAGATGGGGCGGCTATATAAAGCCGATCATTTGGTCGAAATAGATTATTTCGATATCTTTATGATCAACGGACTTGCGGGCGTCCTGTTGGTTGGGGCTATCTGGGGTTCATATTTGAGACGCGCATATAGGTATGCCAAGTTATCCGCCATTGGTCGGGCGGCCTTGTTCATCAATTTGCTACTATTGGGCATTGCAGCAGGTTCCGGGCATGTGCTCTATTCTGTGCTGAATGGTTTGTTTATCGCTATCTTGCAGGTGTTGCCTATGCTCGAATATGCAGTGAAATCTGAAGAGAAGCGTAAAATTGAGGCAAAAGTACATGCCAATGTTGCCTTCAGTACTTAATGTAAACAATTTTCACTATATCCGAGGTGGGTCGGATAAGTACTTTCTTGAATTGACGCGACTGCTGGAGGAGAAAGGGCATAGGGTCGGAACATTCACCAGCTTGAGCGAGCGCGACATTGAGAGGCAATGGGTGGTTGGCGAACAACCTAGGGCCGTCGATACTACCGCTGTCGGTTTTAAGAATCCATTGAAATTCCTGTATTCCTTTAAGGCGAAGGCGGCGCTTGGCCGGACGCTTGAGGCATTTCGGCCCGATATTGCGCATTTGCATATTTACTATGGCCGGCTTACACCAAGTATCTTTGCGCCCTTGAAGCAACGAGGGATCCCAATAGTCCAGACGCTGCATGAATTCAAACTGGTGTGCCCGACATTGCTGCTGCATTCTCATGGTCAATTTTGTGATCGGTGCAAGGATGGTTATTGGCGAGCGCTGTTTGAAAGATGCAATAGAGGCAGCTTTGTGCGTACGCTTGGATCAACTGTTGATTCTTATGTGTCCACCATGTTGGGGGATAAGACTGTAGTTGATCGGTATATCGCGGTTAGTGAATATCAGAGCGCGCTGTTGGTTCGCCTCGGGGTCGCTCAGGACAAACTCCGAGTTGTTTACAATTACGTCGACATTGGGGAGCGGCCACCGATCGACGAAGGGCGTTATTTTCTCTACGTGGGCAGGCTGATCAGGGAAAAAGGGGTTGAGGTCTTACTAAATGCCTATGCTAGGTTAGGAAGGCCTCGCCCAAGGCTGGTGATTGCGGGTGACGGCATGGATGGCGATCAGTTGCGTTCTAAGGCTGCAGGAATGGGCTTGGAAAGCGAGGTGGTGTTCGTGGGACATAAGTCTGGAGAAGAGATCAAACAATTGATCCGAGATTGTATCTGCTTGATCAATCCGTCGCTCTTGAATGAGACTTTCGGCCTGACGGCCGCAGAGTCGCTGGGTTGCGGGCGGCCTGTTATCGTATCCAAGACCGGCGCCTTGCCTGAGGTTGTGCAGGATCATATAACCGGAATAGTAGTGCCGCCCGGAGATGTGGAGGCGTTGATAGATGCTATGGATCATATTCGCAAGCACCCTTCCGAGACCCTAGAGATGGGCAGGTTGGGCTGGCTTGATGCGGCGAAGCGTTTCCACAAAGACGCGCACCATGAGAACATCATGAGCGTGTATCGAGAGGTCTTGTAGGCTTTATTATGCCGCGCAGCAATTGGGCGATTCATACAGCGCGCTGGCGATAGGAATGGAAGCTCATGTTTAAAAAAGTCAGAGAATGGGGTGATGTTGTGCGCGAAGACATCCGGGTCTTTCAGTTGACACATCCACGGCGAGGGATTTTCAAATATATTTATTTTCCGGATTTCCGCGCCCTGCTGTTATTCCGGCTTAGTCAGCTTTGTCATAAATGGGCACTTACGCGTCCTTTGGCCTATTTTTTCACGATGCTCAACGATCTGGTGACGGGTGTATGGATAGGTCCAAAAGTGACTGCAGGTCCCGGACTTTCTCTGGGCCACCCACGAGGGCTTATGGTGAATCCGGGTACGCGTATCGGGCGCAACTGTTCGATTCTGAACCGGGTAACCATCGGGGGGCCAAATGTCACGATAGGCGACAATGTGTCGATCAACTCTGGTGCGATGATCATCAGCAACGTCCGAGGCAAGGGGCGGCTGACAATCGGCAACAACGTCCTCATTGGTGCCGGTACGGTGGTCGTGAGCGATATTCCTGACAATAGTGTCGTGGTGGGTGTGCCTGGTCGAGTCGTCAAGACCATCGGGCAGGAGGATAGTTGGCTGGATTTTACGATCCGCTATAACGAAGAGAAAAAGGCGGGTGGGTCGCCTAAAGGTGGGATTGATAATGAATGATCATCAGCAAAGTGCGGAAAGCGCAGCGCGACGATTTTCGGTTAATCGGATCGTCGGGAAATTTCTGCAAATGGTCAGTCGTAAAATGCCATTGATCCCTGCTTCCTTTCGCGTGCGGTGCCAGTTGTGGCGGGGTGTAAGGATGAGTCACCCACGCAGCGTTTTTTTGGGTGAGGATGTCTATTTTGACAGCCTGTATCCCGAACTTATTTCCATAGGGCGGAACGTTCGGATCACCGCAGGCACCAAGATCCTGTCCCATTTCCTGGATACCTCGTTTGTGCCCGAGCCAGATCGTCCATTCAGGATGTATACCGGACGGGTAACAATCGGAAGCAATGTTTTCATGGGATTCAACTCGATTATTGCAAAGCCGGTTTCCATAGGTGATTGGGCCGTGATTGGTGCCAATACGGTGGTTACCAGGGATGTGCCGGTCGGTGCGATATTGGTAGGTTCTCCCGCCAGAGTTATTGGATATAGAAATATTGAAAACCAAGAAAAATCACTAGTGTCCCAACGTTAATCGAACAGAAACAACTGGTTGTTTGAATCTGGTGAATTTGTGTCTGGTGGTGTACGCGCCAACAGTTGATTTAGAGCCATTCTCTCGAACATAGTGAGGCTCAAGA
>Ga0209212_1003297_pt1 | contig 21530 bp, 24 predicted proteins | sample RifGroC2_FD_183996 | JGI IMG/M metagenome (GOLD analysis project Ga0209212, IMG submission 183996) | Groundwater microbial communities from Rifle, Colorado, USA - Groundwater C2 (SPAdes) (version 2) | ecosystem: Environmental > Aquatic > Deep subsurface > Groundwater | place: Rifle, Colorado... | reverse complement strand
ATCCAAAAACCCTACATGACAAGCTAATTAAAATTAAAAGTGATATATTAAAAGCTAATCGGCTCGCTATGGAAGCAAAGCAAATACAGATTTAGTTCACTGATGTTTTAATATGAGCTATTAAGGTTTCGTAATTCAAGGTAAAATTATAATTCAGAATTTATAATTCTCTTTCGTAAAATACTGCTTGAATAATTATGCCCGCGGCTGTTGTAAATCACTTTCATGCGAGGAAGTAGGTCTCTCGAATAATTTGGCTTATTCCTCCAATCCGCTCCCATAAAACGGATGTCCGGGTTCAATTCTTTCAGTAAATTATAAAGGTCAACTTCGGTATTATATGTAACTACTTTATCCACATACTTACAGCCCTCCAAGCGTATCATTCTTTCCTCCAAAGTTTCTATGGGTTTGTTTTTATCGGGCCGGTCAACAGACGGATCTACTTGGAGTCCAACTATCAAATAGTCGCATTGTTCTTTGCACTCTTTAAGCATCAACACATGTCCAGCATGTAACAAATCCAAGGCTCCACAAGTAAATCCAATTATTTTTTTCTTATCCATTTTGTCCATTTTTTATTAATTCTGAAAGTTTTTTAGTTTTTCTAAATTAAAAGTTTTCACAAATTTAAAGTCCATAATATCATTATATCACTTTTTGATGTTTTAATATAATGCATACTTGAATAACTCTCGGTGAAAATATGTTAAAATAGAATATAATGAAGTATTTTTTCAAACATAAAATACAAATCGAACGAAAATTAAATGCTCGCGCCCCGGTGCTTTTTTTAGATTTTGACTTAACCCTGTCGCCCTTAGCGCGGAATCCCAACCATGCTTTTTTGCCTGTTGCCACTAAAAATGTACTGAAGGAAATATCAGCCCATATCCCCGTTGTTGTTATCACGGGAAGAAAATTAAGCGACATTAAAAAAAGAGTAGGTATTAAAACTTTAATTTACATAGGCAACCACGGATTGGAACATGAAAAAAGTGGCATAACTAAAAGTGCCCCTTTGTCAATTTTGCCTAAAAACGGATTAAAGAAAATAAAAAATAAATTTTTAAATCTTGCAAAAAAATACCCCGGCGTATTGGTTGAAGAAAAAAAATTTACGATTGCTTTACACTACCGTCTACTTCCGCGTGAAAATAAATCCGCTTTTTTGATAGAGGTGAAGAAAATCCACCCTAGTCTAAAAAAACACGGCCTGCGTGGCAGTTTTGATAAAAAAACTTTTGATGTGCGTCCGGATACAAAAACAAATAAAGGCACTGCATGTCTTTGGGTGTTAGAAACTCTACAAAATAAATCACATAAAAAGCTAACACCTATTTATATAGGCGACGGCAAAACAGACGAGGATGCGTTTCGTGCACTGCCTCAAGGTATAACTATCAGGGTAGGAAAATCCAAACATAGCTATGCCGAGTACTATGTATCTAATGTTGGAGAAGTAAGAAAGTTTCTCGTTTGGTTACTAAAATTATTTATTTGATTGAAAACCTGATTCCAATCCCGTATAATTTTGAATATATTAAATATAAGGGTATACTTTTACCATGCGAGCAAAAGCAAAAAAAATTTTGGTGCTGACCGTTGGAATTATTTTTATCATCCTCGGATTATTTGGTTTGGTACTCCCCTTTTTACAGGGAATTATTTTTTTGATTATCGGGCTCTTGCTCGTGTCGATGTGTTTTCCGCCAGTCCGATTATGTATCAACAAGCATACCGAGCGCTATCCGCGCCTATATCGCCTAATCACTAAAGCGGAAATTTGGATCGCAAAATTTATCGGCGAAGTTTAACTCCCGATTACAAAACTCGCCTTCAGGATTCGGCCCAAGCTTTCAATCACTCCCACCGCTGAAGAAGAAGGTATCCCCAAGTAGCAATCATCTTTGACCAAGATAGCCGCGCCGCCGGAGTTGCCTTTGTCGATTTTGGCCGAGGTTATAAAATAATTTTTATCAATACCGGAGACTATGCCGTCGGTAATGGTCAGCCCCGTTTTAGCACCGATCTTGGGATACCCCAAGACCAACAATTTGTCGCCAATTTCTACGCTCGGACATAATTTTATATTTTGTTTGGTGATCGCCGTGAGAGTCGAATCGGCTGGCAAAGAGATATAAGCCCAATCTTCATTTTTGCCAATGTTGACGTTATTTTCTTTAATAGAAACTGTATAAACTTTTTCATTGGTGAGCTCTATGTCGCACTCTCGGGGGGTATAATTATTTGTACCGACGAGTAGGTGCCGGCTGGTGACAGCTCGAAGACCCAAACCGGTAAAATTCACCAAAGTGGCCGAGCCCGAAGCTGTGGCATAAAGGTCGCCCCTCCCATTAAACCAGCTACACTCCATGTGGGCTACTCGAGGACTCCATTCTTTGACCATTTTGGCTATTACCTCATCCGATCCGACTGTTATAGTGTTAGTAACCGTTTTTACCTCGGGCGGTTTATTTTTCAAAACTAAAAGTTGCTGTTTCAAGTCCGCCAATTCTTGGTCTCGCAACTTTTCCTTGTCCAGAATAGCTTGTTCCTTTTGCAATTCTAACTCTTCTCGAGATACCTTTTGCGTTTTGTAACTATTAAAAGCTTGAGTTCCCAAATAAGTCAACGCAACTAAAAAACAGACTACTAAAACAGCCACGGTCTCTCTCTTGGTTTCAGAAACGAATATTTTCATTATTTGTATTCTACTTGATAACTTTAAAAGTTGCCAACTTTACAACTTTTTCAGCCACTCCTTATCCTGCCGCGCCAATAATCTATTTTTATTTTCTTTATCTTGCATTATCGTCTCCACTACCCGTTCCATCCGCATGCTCTGCGAACCTTTGACGAGCGCCAAGTCCCCTTTTTGGATGAAAGTTTTCATAAATTCTCCGGCTTCCCTTGAATCTATAAATTCAAAAATATTTTCCGAATTCATCCCTGCATCTAAAGCCCCTTCTTTAATAGTTTGCGCCCGAGGACCTACGACAATAAGCACATCACAATTTTCCGCTGCAATTCTGCCAATATTTTTATGAGCGAGGACAGTATGCTTGCCAAGCTGCAACATATCGCCTAGAACCGCAATTTTTCTAATTTCTCCTCTCTCTATCTTTGCTTCTTTTTGGACTTCTTTTTTTATTTGGCCCAAAGTTTTGAGCGCCGACACCAAAGCCATCGGAGAAGAATTGTAAGTGTCGTCAATAATCAGAGTTTCATTAATGCCGAGAAGAAGTCGCATTCTCCCCGGCGGAACATCGTAACGCGAAAGAGCATTGATGGCTTCTACTATATTGAATTTTAAGCCGAAACAAAAGGCCAGAGCTGCGAGCGAGGCATAAACATAGTTCCGGCCGAAAGTGCCTTCGACCGCAACCGGCAGACTCATACCCAAGATATCCACCCGAAAAGTTATTCCTCCAGGTCCCGCCTCATTATAAAAAATCCGCTCTGTCGAGGCCAAAATATCCGCGCCTTCTGTAAATCCATAAGTGATAACCCTGTGTTTGCCTCTTACCTTCTCTTCCGTTTTCATAGAGAGAACATCAGGATCGTCCGCATTTAATACTAAAATCCCGTCTTTTTTAAGGGTTTTGATTAAACTGTTTTTCTCTTCGATTAACTGCTTTCTGGAATGGAAAAATTCAATATGCGCGGGAGTTTCACCGATCGCGGTAATAATCACCATGTCCGTTTTGAGCCAAGAGGCGGTGCGGCGTATGTCCCCCGGATGCCCCACGCCTATTTCCAAGACCAGCCATTTCGGATATTTTCGAGATCGAAAAGGATTTAGAAAAAGCCATAAGCCTTTTAAAATATTTTGACCCCAGACTAACGGATTGTTCCAACCGTTTGGAATGCCCAAAATAGTGAGTGGCAGGCCGATCTCGCTGTTATAACTTTTTTCACTTTTACGGACATAAGCGACTTCGGATAAAACAGCATAGACTGCGTCTTTGGTAGAAGTCTTGCCGACACTGCCCGTAATCGCGATAATTTTTGGTTTATATCTCCAAATCACCAACCGCGATTCTATTTGCAGAATATAAGTTATAATTTTTTTGAGAGTGGTTTTCATGATTTTATTTTAGACAGAATCCAGATAGCGCCTAAAGCCCTATCCAGATAGGGCTTTAGGCGCTATCTGTCCGGCGGAATTTCATAATAATTTAACAAAAATTTAGTTATGTCTAAAAATGGATCAGTCCAAGTAGTCGCGGCATATTGCACGCCTTTGGGATTGATCGCATACAGAAAAATTATAAACTTAGGCTCATATGCCGGAAAATATCCGAAAAATGAATGCGTGTGCCTGTCTTCATAATAGCCTCCGGTAGTATTGTCCGCAACCTGCGCCGTACCCGTTTTGACTGCCACGCTAAAATGTTCTAATTTCGCCAAACCTGTCTTGTTAATTGACTTGTCCATTACCACAACAAGCATTCGGGTTATCTCTTCACTTGTTTGCTTTGAAATTTTTGCACGCGTTGTCGGATAAACTATTTTTTTGGAACTGCCGTTCTCATATCTAATCTCTTTCGTAACATGAGGTACAACTAGATTTCCTCCGTTGCCGAGCGAGGCCAGCGCTCGCACCAGGGAAACTGGAGTAATGGCGATTCCTTGCCCAAAAGCAGCGTTGGCGTATTCAAACTCGCGAGTAACATTTAGGTTAGAAACTAAACCACTTGTCTCATTAGGTAAATCAATTCCTGTTTTGTCTTTAATGCCGTACGAGAGCAAATAGTCGCGCAATTTTTCTTTGCCTAATTTTTGCTCGACAAAAACCATTCCGGTATTGAGGGACTGGTTCAAAACTTCTTGCATACTTGTGTCCGGACCGCGGCCTTTTTTATCAAAATTGAATATTTCTTTCTTTTCCACTATTACCGAGCCTTTATCATTGTAGGTGGTATCGGCAGTGAGCACCCCGGCGTCGAGCGCACCCGCCATCACCAAAGGCTTGACCACCGAACCGAACTCCAGCACGTTTTCCACCAGCGGATTGGAAAAAGTAGAAATTTTCTTCACCTTAGAAAAATCATTTGGGTCAAAGTCCGGCTTGACGGTGAGCGCATAAATAGATCCGTCCATCGGATTCATAATTATCCCGCCGATCGAGTCCGCTTGATACCTACCTTCCACTTCGGTTAATTTCTTTTCCAAAAAATTCTGCACTTCCGGCTCGATAGTGGTTACGATGTTTCCTTCTCCCTTGTCACTCTCAAACAAAGTTTTATTTATGTTCGAAAAAACTTCCGCGAAAAAATTCACATACGGGTTATTGTTGGTCCAGGTGAGTTCGGTATTGTACTGCCTCTCTAAACCATAGCGCCCGCCGAGCTCCGTTCCTTTGTACCCCACAATGCCGAGCGTATGCGAGGCCAGACTTCCTCCCGGATACAAACGCCATTTTTCTTTAAAAATATTCACTCCTGGAATTTTTAAGATAGAAATGGCATCAGCTTCTTCTTTGGAGAGACGATGCATAATTTCTTCATAAGAATCAGCGGCCTTGCCAGCGCGCAGTAAAAAATCATCATGATCCAGAGTGGTGATTTTGGATAATTTTATATAAACACTTTCGGCATCTGTAATCTTACTGGGGTCAATCGCCAGTTTGAATCCGGTAGTCTGGGTCGCGGCGGAGATGAGCTGCCCGTTTTTGCTCTGAAAAAAAATCGTCCCGCGCTCGTAAATGTTATCGGCTGGAGTGACGTATTGGCGGTCGGCCGAGCCGGAGTAATCGTCGCCATGCACGATTTGCACCAAGAAAATTTTAGCGATCAAAACCAAAGTGAAAAATAAAAAGCAAACCAGAACGATCCTGGATCTCAAAGTAGGGCTATAAGTCATTTGGAACTACTTTTACGCTGCCAAAGTTTTTCTCTCCCACGAGACCCAAAGTTTCTCCGGCTTTCTTACGAGTCGCAAAAGTAGCTTGAGTCTCCTTGAAACCCATCGAATGCGAAAGGGAAAGATCCACCCCGCTCGACATATTTAAATAAGCGAGCTCCAAATCTCTGACCTCGCTCGCGAGAGTCCACGCACTGGCCTCCAAACTTCGGCGCTCGATGATATTCTTGACCATATTTCCTAAAAATAAAATATAAAAAAGGGCAAGGGCTAAAGCGGACCATAGAATGATATTTAAAATAAGTTTCTCGATATTATTATTGACAATATCTACGCTCCTTACATATGTATTTAATTTTGAAGCTATCTGTCTCATTATTTTATTTTTTCTAAAATTCTTAATTTAGCGCTCCTTGACCTAGGATTATTTTTAATTTCTTCCGCGCTAGCCTTAATTGGTTTTTTATTTATCAATTTCGCTTTCCATTCTGACGCTTGTTTTTTATAAAATCTCTTGACTATCCGATCCTCTAAACTATGAAAAGAAATCACTGACATTTTCCCTCCCACCTTTAATGCCTCAAATCCTTTATTTAAACCTTCCGCTAACGCTTCCAATTCATCATTGACCGCAATCCGAATGGCCTGAAAAGTCTTGGTAGCGTAATGTAATCGGCCTCTTTTATACACTCCGGGCACTGACTTACTAATTATTTTCACTAATTCAAATGTGGTTTCGATCTTTTTCTGATTCCTCGCTTCCACAATTCCTTTGGCGATTTTTCTGGAAAATTTTTCTTCGCCGTAACCGTAAATAATATCAGCCAAACTTTTCTCGCTCCAGGTGTTGACGACGTCGAGCGCAGTTAAATCCCAAGAAGTGGGATTGGCTTTCATGGTCATGAGGAGCGGCTCGTCTTTCTGAAAAGAAAATCCTCGTCCGGAATTCTCCAGCTGGTTGGAACTCAAACCTAGATCAAAAATAATTCCATTAACTTTCTCATCTTTTTCCAAAACTTTATCAAGATTTCGGAAGTTTTCGTTATAGAAAATGATGTTGCAACTGGATGCTTTATTTTTCGAAACGCTTTTGTCTTGATCTAAGGCAATTATTTTTGCACTGGGAGATCTTCGGCAAATCTCCGCCGAATGTCCCCCGCCGCCGAAAGTAGCGTCGACTACTGTCGAATTAGCTTTCAGATTCAAACCATCTATAGCTTCATTTAAAAGAACTGTCCTATGTATACTTTGCATCTAATTTTTCTCGCCTCCAAGCTTCTCTGCCAATTGCTCCGCCTGCTTGGAGGCGGCTTCCTTCTGCTGCGACCAACTTTCTTCATTCCACACTTCCACCCGATCCTTGACTCCGATAATCGCCGCTGAATTTTTCAGTCCAATCTTTTCTTTCAAAAAATCCGGAATCAAAATTCGTCCGATTGAATCCGTCTCCACTTCCGCCGCCCGTCCGAACATATATCTATTGAAACTTCTTTGGTCAGCTTTTAAAAAAGATAAATCATTATCCGAATCAGAAAGTTTTTTGGAAACTTTTTCCCATTCTTTATTTGTGAAAATGAACAAGCAGTTTCCAAGCCCAGGGGTGATAATAAATTTTTTGCCAAGCTCTTTGCGAAATTTCGCCGGCATCGAAACTCTGTTTTTTTCGTCTATCGTATGTATGTATTCTCCGATTAGCATAAAATTATTTATTTACAGACCTGCCCCGTACTCAAAAATTTATGCATTTGATATATTTTTGTAGTACTGGGGTTTCCCACTTTTTCCCACCTGATATACATTGTAAACCATAGACGGAAATAACTCCAAGCCCTACCTGTGGATAACTTTCATTGATTTTCAATCGCCTAAGTTTTATACTTCTTATGGTTTCGGAGAGCATTCCGCGTAGCTCTTCTTCAGTACAGGGGGACCCTCCACCCTGTACACAGAGCAGGGAGTGCTCTCCCTTCCAAAATCTGGCGGTAACGCCAAAAAGTTGCCTCGGGACCTATGGTCTCCGGGGCATCGCTATTTTAGTGAGATTCCACCTGCCTAAGTCCGACTTAGGCAGGTTGCACCTCCTCCGAAAATTTCAGCCACTCCATTATTTCAGAATCAAAGTTTTTTATATGATTAAAATAATCAAGAAAATGTTCTCTATTCAAAATCTTGTTTTCTGGCCGAAGAATACCTTTGTAATCTAAATAACTTGACCATTTATAGTTTTCCAAAAATTTTACCCCTTCTTTTATATTTTTAATTCCGTTTTCCCGCCATTTACTGTCGATTAATTTTATCAGATTCAAATGAATGTATGAAAAATTATATTTCGCTTGTGGATCAGTCTTGATATGAGTGGCTTTAAATTTTCCCTCAAACAGTCCTCCTGTACGTTGATATTTCGCATTAATGTATTTCGAATATGAAGTCAAAAGTTTACGCATAAATTCTGTAATCTGATTTTTATTCTTGCCGAAGTCGGACTTAGGCAAATTGTTGATTGTAAGATATATGTGAAAATGGTTAGGCATTAACACCCAAGCACCTATCCAAACAATGGGTTCACTTCTATCAAAATCCCAGACACTAATATCCGGTCTAACAATATCGTTACGAAAATTTATATTAATTTTTGAATTACAGAGATACAGCAACTTTATAAAACGGTCACGATCATAATCGTCTAAAAATATTTTTTGTTTGCTGTTCCCTCGACTATAAACATGATAGAACTCTCCTTCTACAAAAGGCACTTTTCTATTGCTCATACCAAAATGATACTGCAGAAGTCGGACTTAGGCAAGTCTTTTGTTAATACCTTCCGCAACTTTTGTTCTGCCTTTCGGGACGCATGAGTGGAAACATTTGCACTTCGCGCAGCGGTTTATCTACCAAGAAAGCGAACAATCTTTCACCGTAGGCAAAACCGAAAGCCGGAGGCATGCCGTGCTCCAGCATTTCCACAAATTCATCATCTGGCATCATCGCTTCCTCATCCCCCGCTTCAATTAATTTTCTTTGCGCTTCAAAACGTTCATGCTGATCTATTGGATCATTTAATTCAGAAAAACCATTGGTCATCTCAGCGCCAGCTAAAATGAGCTGAACACGTTCAGTAAGTAATGGATTTTCTGGTTTCATTTTGGAGAGCGGAGAAACAATTTTGGGCGCATCAACAAGCCATACTGGTCCGACAATTTGTTTTCTGCAATATTTCCAGAGCGAGTCAGTCAGACGTTCTTTATTTATGCCCTCATATTTCACCTTGAGCTCATCTAACTTTTTCATCATTTCTTTTTCTGTTGCAGAAAGTATATCTATGTTTAGTATCTTTTTTATAGTATCAGCATAAGTAATGTGTTCCCATTTTTTAGATAGATCAATTTTATGTCCATGCGTTTCAAAAATAAGTGTGCCGAATGTTTCCTTTATAATTTCTTTAATCATTTTTTCCGTAAACTCTATCCCCTGTTTATAATCCATATACCCGGCGTAAAATTCCATACCGGTAAATTCTTGGAGATGTTCTGGACTAGAACCTTCGTTTCTATATACTTTGCCAATTTCAAACATGCGAGGAAAACCCGCAGATAGCAATCTTTTTTGCCAAAGTTCACCCACTGAAATTCTCAGATAGACATCTATATCGAAATCATTGTGATGAGTTTTAAACGGCCGAGCTTCTGCTCCGCCAGTCGTGATTTCCAAAGTCGGAGTTTCAACCTCTAAAAAATTTTGCTTTTTCAAAAACTTTCGAGTTGCATCCCAAAATTTCGCTTTCTTTTCAAAAAGTTCTTTTATCTTCGGATTCATTAAAATATCCAAATAGCGTTTTCGGAATCTTTCTTCCACGTCTACCAAACCATGCCACTTTTCGGGCAATGACCGAAGGCTTTTAGAAAGCATACGCCAATCTTTCGTTTCCATTGTTTTCTCTCCCCTTTTGGTGGTAAAAAAATTGCCTTGAATTTCTATAAAGTCCCCGATATCAACCACCTCATTAAAAAAATCAAATTTTTCATCACCCAGAATATCTTTTTTCAGCAAGCCTTGAAAAGCTCCGGTGCCGTCATTCAAAGTTATAAAAACAATCGCGCCTTGTCCGCGGATAGACATGATCCTCCCGGCAATCCACTTGGTTTCTTTCTTTTTTTCTAAATCAGAAAAATTATCGACCGCGTCTTTCAAAGAGATTTCTCTTTTGGACTGGGCCGGATACGGATCAACACCTCTCTCCCGCAAGAGCTCAAGTTTTTTTATTCTGGCCTCTCTTATTTCATCAATTGAAGACATTTTACTTTTCAGCCTGAAACTGATCCGCCTTTGGCGGAAAGTTAAGAAACACTAAGAATTTTGTAATTAACTACTCCAATGGGGGTCTTGAAAGAAACTTTGTCACCTTTCTTTTTCCCAAAAAGCGCCTCGCCAAAAGGAGACTTGTTGGAAATTTTACCTGCTACCATATCGGCCTCTTCCGAGCCTACGATAGTACACACCTTTTCTTCTTTAGTTCCATCTTTTTGTACCGTGACTTTAGAGCCGATTTCGATCACTTCGCCGCCGCCGCCATGCACCGTCTCCGAGAACTGCAAAATTTGTTCTATTTTAGCGATCCGCTCTTCGAGCTTACCCTGATCTTCGCGGGTCTGATGGTATTCCGCATTTTCAGACAAATCGCCGAGCGACTTGGCATACTCCAACGAAGCCAAAATTTCACGCCTTTTTGGTCCTCTTAAATCTTCTAATTCCACTTCCAAAGATTTTCTTTTTTCTTCAGTTATATAATCGGCTGATTTATCCATGTTAAGCATCTTATCTTTTTTTGGCCAAAGAGTCAAGCAATATTTTACAAAAAACCATCTATGTGGTAGTCTCTACCTATGGCTAGCACGGTAATCGAAGTCAAAAAAAATCCAAACGAAAACAACTCGAGTGTTTTGCGCCGCTTTTCGCGCCGGATTCAGGAGTCTGGAATCATACGTAAAGTAAAGGGTAACCGCTACAATATCCGCAAAGAATCAAAATTGAAAGTAAAAAAGAGCGCCCTAAAGAGGCTCGCCCGACGAAAGGAGATCGAACACTTGAAAAAACTCGGGAAAATGATCACTAAATAAAATTAAAAAAATGCGTTTTCAAAAATTGAAAAACGATATTTTGGGCAAAAACTACTCGCTCTCGATTGCTTTTGTTGATGAAAAAAAATCCAGAGAAATAAATAAAAAATATAGGAAAAAAGATAAAGCAACCAATGTTTTGTCTTTTGCTTTGCGTGAAAACTTTGGTGAGCTAGTCTTGTGCAAGGCGGTGATAAAGCGGGAAATAAAAAATCAGCCGAAAAATTTAGAGAGAAATTTCGGGAATCAACTTCGCTTTTTAGTTATCCACGGCATGCTGCATTTGAAAGGTCTCAAACATGGCCAAAAAATGGAGAAATTAGAAAAGAAATACTTGTCTCGCACTAAATTTTTGATTAAGTGATATAATGTAATTATTATTAAATAAAATTTTAGTATCGGGATGATAAGAAATATTTCAGCCGGAATAGATATGGGGTCCTCCATGACAAGAATTGTGGTAGGAGAGTTTTTTAAAGGAGAAAAAAATCCTAAAATTGTTGGCATAGGTGAAAGTGAAACATCAGGCGTCAAGCACGGCTATGTGGTTAATGCCGAGGAAGCGGTACTCTCCGTAAAAAACGCGGTAGCCATGGCGGAAAAATCTTCCGGCATAAAAATAAAACGGGCCTTTGTGGCCGTGGGAGGACTCAGTCTGCGCGGTGAATTATGCAACGGTTCGGTGATTATTTCCAAAGCCGACGGCGAAGTGACCAACCTCGATATTCAAAAAGCGCTCGCCGATTGCGAAGAAAACTTAAATTTAAATAATAAAAAAATTATTCAAGTATTCCATATTTCTTCGCGACTGGATGGTAAAGAAGTGCTGGGCCGGCTAGAAGGTATGCGCGGAACTAAGCTTGAAGTCAAAGCTTTTTTTGTCACTTATTCCATCCAGCATCTGGAAGACCTGATCGAAATCGTGGCAAAAGCGGGGGTGGAAACCATTGACGTCATCGCTTCTCCGGTCGCGCTCGGCCAGATTGTCCTGTCATCCAAGCAAAAAATCGCCGGGGTGGCTTTGGTGAATATCGGACATCATATAACTTCTCTTTCTGTTTTTGAAAATGGCCTGCCAGTGTTCATTCACACTTTTTCGATTGGCGGCACCGACATTACCAATGACATCGCGCTCGGATTCAAGATCCCGCTCCCGCAAGCGGAACTTTTAAAACAAGGAAATATGGCCGAAGATTTTTCTAGAAAAAAACTAGAGGAAATTATCGAAGCGCGCCTCTCAGATATTTTTGAACTGATCGAGAATCATCTGAAAAAAATAAAGAGAAGCGGGCTTCTGCCGGCCGGGATCATCTTTGTGGGCGGCGGCGCCAACATCGAGGGACTGCCGGAACTTTCCAAATCCATCCTGAAACTCCCCGCAAGTTTTGGGACAACCGACTTTTTCGGCAACGCCAAAACCAAGCTTCGCGATTCTTCTTGGTTTGCCGCGCTCGGTTTGGTAATTTCCGGCCGGGACAACAGTTACTCCGAGGGTTCGTTCCGAAATTTACTTAAAGATTTAAAAAACACAATAAAATCAAGCATCAAACAACTGATGCCATAAAGAATTTAAGTTCTAGAAATTAGTCGCTAATTTCGGTTCTTGCTTTTTTTTGCTTTGGTGATAGTATGCTTTTATACAAGCAAATTATTAATAAATACTATTTATGCCAAAAATAAACCAAGAAATACAAAGTTTCGCTCGCATTATGGTCATCGGGGTCGGAGGGTCCGGTAAGAATGCCATTAACCACATGATAAATTCCAAGGTCAAGGGAGTTTCTTTCATCTGTATGAATACTGACACCCAGGATTTGCATCATTCTTTGGCTGAGAAAAAAATCCACATCGGCAAAAATCTGACGAAGGGTTTAGGCGCTGGCATGGATCCGGAAGTTGGCAAGAAAGCGGCGGAAGAAACTAAATCCGAAATCCAAGACGTCATCAAGGGGGCCGACATGATTTTCATCGCTTGCGGCATGGGTGGCGGCACCGGTACCGGCGCGGCACCGATCGTAGCGCGCGCAGCAAAGGAGCAAGGCATACTTACCGTCGCCGTTACCACTAAGCCTTTCTTTTTTGAGGGCAATCACCGGATGAAAATCGCCGAAAAAGGAATTGAGGAATTGTCCAAAGAAGTGGATGCTATTATCGTGATTCCAAATGATAAGCTTCTGCAGTTGTCCGACAAAAATACTAACTTCAAAGATGCCTTCGCGAGCGCCGACAATGTCCTCCGCCAAGCTGTCGAGGGTATTTCCGACCTTATCACCACTCCCGGCATCATCAATGTGGACTTTGCAGACATCAAAGCCGTGATGCGAGACGCGGGCAGCGCCCTTATGGGTATCGGCATCGCTTCTGGCGAGAACCGCGCCGAAAAAGCGGCTGTAGCAGCGATTAATTCCCCTCTTCTCGAAGTCTCGATTCACGGTGCCAAAGGTGTCCTCTTTGCTATCTCCGGCGGCGACGATTTGACGATTCATGAAATCCAAGAAGCAGCCAAGATAATCACCGAGTCCATCGACAAAGACGCCAAAGTTATTTTCGGTACTATTCGCGATGAAAAATTAAAGAAAGGAGAACTGAAAGTCACCGTCATCGCAACCAACTTCCCTGCCGATATGCCGAAGAAAAGCCTCTTTAGCGGATCCGGAGCAAGCGGCCAGACACTTCTCAAAGAAGACAATGCCAACCAAGCCAAAAAAGAAATAAGTAACAGTATCAGCAATGCTAAGGCAAGCAACATGAATACGAGCATGAACAACAGCGATTTTATGAAAAAAACGGACAAGAAACCAGATACCTTAAAAGAAATCATCATCGAAGATGACACTGATGACTGGAGTGCTGTTCCAGCATTTCTCCGAAGAAAAAAATAAACTTTTAGTGTATAATGTAAGGTATGATTTATGATTTAATAATTATCGGCGGTGGACCGGCAGGCGCGGCGGCGGCAGTGTATGCTTCCCGCAAACGGCTGTCCACGCTTTTTATCACCTCGGAGTGGGGCGGGCAGTCTGTCGTCTCTGAGAAAATTTACAACTGGATAGGCACGCCTTCCCTCTCCGGCAATGAACTTGCGGATAATTTTAAAAAACATGTCTTGGCCAATGCCACAGGTAAAATGACCAGTTCTACTCTGGAAGTAAAAGAGGGCGAAAAAGTAACAAACGTTGCGGAAGCCTTGCTTCCGCAAAATAGCGAAAGCAAGGCTTCCGCAAAATCATTTTCCGTAAAAACAGAATTAGACGAAGAATTTTTAACTAAAACTGTCCTTATTACTTCCGGCAGCGGGCGCCGAAAATTAGAAGCCAAAAATGCCGACCGGCTGGAGCACAAAGGCCTCACCTACTGCGCTTCCTGCGACGGACCGCTCTTTGCCGATATGGATATCGTGGTTATCGGCGGCGGCAATGCCGGCTTTGAGTCCGCCGCTCAGCTCCTGGCTTACTGTAAATCCGTGACTCTGCTCCACCGCAGCGATACTTTCCGCGCTGATGAAATAACCGTCGAAAAAGTTTTGAAAAATCCGAAAATGAAAGCAATTAAAAATGTGGACATTTTGGAAGTAAAAGGCGATAAATTTGTCGAAGGAATAGTTTACAAAGATAAAACTTCTGGAGAAGAAACTACCTTAAAAGTTTCGGGCATTTTCGTCGAGATCGGGCAAATTCCAAACACTGATTTTGTGAAAGGTGTGGTATCCTTGGACGAAATAGGCCGAGTCAAAATAGACGCTTGGACGCAAAAAACGGAAGTCCCCGGGATCTGGGCGGCCGGAGATTGCACTAATGTTCTCTATCACCAAAACAACATCGCCGCCGGCGATGCTGTTCGTGCCCTGGAAGATATTTATCTTTATATACACACAAAATAAAAATAGCCCCAACAGAGGGCTATTTTTATTTTTTTTACTTCGTCGCTGGATGCACAACACATGGTGTGGGGGTTCCACAAGTACAAGTTCCATCTGCCATATATTTATAATAAGTTAAATAATAATTGTAACGACAGACACGAGCGACTAAAACGCAACCATCGCACTTGTATATTATAGCACCAGAGTTATCCACTTTGCAAACTCTTGCAGACTTTTTTAAAGAGAATATAATAGAAGAGTTCGAGAAAGTTATTTTTACAACTAAAAGAAATGATTGGGGAAACTGGTTAGATTCCAGTACAGTGCCGCTACGGTAAGTCCCGAACACCAACAGGTGGAGGGAACAAGTCCGAATACCAATCATTTTATGTTTCCCGAGCAGGATAATCCTTCTTTATATCTTTATTTGAAGGCCCCAAAATTCTGCTCGTAGCAGGATTTTTTTATTTATCCCGTACTAAATTTTAGATTATGGGATATCACAACAAACATTATTAATAAAAATTTTAGTATCGGGATGTCTAAAAATCAAAAAAAATTATATATACGAATATTTATTGCAATAGTTTTTTCTGTTGTTATCTTATTTTTTATAGATACAAAAGAGAAAGAAGATGTTATTCAAAATATAGTTCAAGAATCAGTAGTCCCCTCGCCTCAAATAAACAATAAACCGAAAACTCAAATCGTAGATACCCCACCTAAAAACACCCAATCTGCTACCGTCCTAGCCGGCGCGACGACAGCCCATTTATCTTTCGCTCCCGATACCTCTTTCTATGATACCCTGGTCCAAGCTAAAAGTGCCGGCCAAATTGAATTTGCCGGTAAAAATTATCCAGGGCTGGGATTTTTTGTCACTGATATAGGCACCTTGCACGCGAGCAGAGGAAAATACCTGCTTTATTATATTAATGGGACCGAAGCGACAGTCGGCGTTTCGTCCTATACACTCAAAGATGGCGACATTATTGAGTGGAAATTAGAGTAGTTAGTGAAAAACAATAACAGTCAACAACAAACAAGAAAGGTAGGATAAAAAATGTTCTTTAAAAATCAAGTTAGCAGACGCAGATTTATTCTGCAGTTTGCCGGTATAAGTGGCCTTGCAATGTTGGGAGCACGCGATGCGTATTCCCAAGCAGGAAGCCGCTTGGATTGGGCCCGGACAAGCACGGGCATCCGGGTGGTGGGAACAGTGAATCCTGTAGATTCGGCTTGGGCATTCCAAAGATCCCCTGATGGCGCGAGTTGGATTACCCTGGAAGAAGAAGGGGTTGTCATCGGCTCAGGCCGAATTCGATGGGATATTCCCATTTCAACAAACGAGCCGGCCGGACTTTTCCGGCTGAAGCTTATAACGGTCCTCCGGATCGGAAGTAGGAATTACCGAATCGAGGCGAACAACCAGACACTGTTTGCAGCCATGGAAATCCTGCGAGTGCGAGTGTCTGACCCTTCGTTATTCGTTTCAGAATACAGGACTGAGCCAGAAGGTCAGTTCGTGACTGAAACAAACGGGGTGAAGGGAAAATGGGTCTTCGAAGTGAATCGCCAGAAAATCTTGGATACTGGCAGTTCTCGATACGTGCCCAAATTAGGTGATCGGATTGAATGGAAACTGATCCTTTAGTTGAACAAGATGACCCGGCCGGCCATGCTTGCTGGGTCACTTTTATTATCATTTAGTTTATAAATTTGCATATGTTTCTTTGAATTACAAAACTCCGCAAGCCGACTTTTTCACAGGCGCATTTAAATACCTTCAGTTGTCTGAATTTTTGAAACAAAAGTCTAATTTTTCTCTCTTCAGTAATTTCTCTACCTAAGTACGAAGGCGAGAAGTGAATAAATGTAATTGGCTAGATAGCCGTCAATTGATCTGGGCATGGAGGTGATAAATGCGTAGAACATTTTTAAGTTTCGGAAGTTGAGTTCAATCAGCATACGGGTATTGTAGAGATGATACTGAAAATCAGTGATAATTTTCTTCATGTTTCCTCTTGGTTTAGTGAATAGAATTCTAGTATTTTCTTGGTAGAATTCTTCTTCCAAATCTTTGGATAAATATCCAGCATCAGCTACGAATATTCCCGTCATCTCTTGGTTCATTTTCCTGAATGTCTCTCGATCATTGCCGTTGCCTGTTCCAAATCTGGCACCGAGCAAGTTTCTTTTTAGATCAGTCGTAATGCTCATTTTAAGTCCATAATACATACCTTTTCCAGAATGTCCCCATGAAGAGAGCATTTTCATTGTCTGGTGGTATTTAGCATTTTTGTTTAAGCAGACAGGAATATCAGTAGAGTCAGTGTGTTTAATGATGTGAGCGTATTTTTGATTCCATTTTAGGATTGCGTTTAAGACAATCAACGCTTGCAACGCAAACCTGTTCATCTCGACGCAGAGCGTCTTGTAACTTTCCTTCGGTCTGAAGATTTCAAAGATTTTCTTTTTTGTTCCGATACCAGCATTCTGTTTAAAGAGGGCTAGAGCGATTGTTTCTTCGCCCGAGATAGCGAGCGGTCGACCAGTACTTTTACACAGTTTCAATTTTAATTGCTTGGAGAAAAACTTAACTTTTGCTAGAATATCATCGTGTAGTTTGATGAAGGTTTTCATACAAAAAGCGCCTTATGGCGCTTTTTGTATTCTAGCATGATTGTGGTATATTTGGGGGATTAAGGGAGTTTCGTAATTCAAAGTATGTTTACAAAACAAAGAAAATTATATATTGGAATTATTTTACTAAATTTTATTTTAGCTTTTATTTTTGTTAGTTTTTTTACAAATTCAGTTTTGGCAGAAGATGGACCTTTATTAATTGAGAAGGATATAATATTGAAAAATGGTTGCGAAGTAAAAGATACAAACGAAGAAACTATTATTTTTCCCAAAACTGATTCTGGGAGCGTTTTTCTCGGCATTTGCGTACTTGCCGTAGCCATGGAGCAGGGTTTAATAAACGACTTTAAAGTTATAAATGACCCAAATTTAGGCCTTTATGTACAGAGCGTCAATGGCATAGAACCAGGCAGTACAGAATTTTGGGGATTGTGGCAGAACGGCGGATTTGCGAATTGCGGCATTGGATGTATTACGATTTCAGAGGGAGACACATTATCGTTAATTCTCACTGATTGGATGGCAGAAACAGAAAGTACGAGAATCGTATTCCACATTACAGAACTCGTGTCATCATTAGAATTAGATGTAACTCCCCCACTTATTCTACTAACTGGTTCAAATTCAATCAATTTAGATGTCGGGGGTATTTATACAGAGCCGGGCGCAACAGCTACAGACAATGTAGATGTATCTGTTGCTGTTGTAATAAGTGGTTCTGTCGACACGACAACCGCAGGAACTTACACTATTCACTATAATGCCACAGACGTTGCTGGAAATCATGCAAAAGAAGTTACAAGAACGGTTAATGTAAATACAGTTCCATCTGGCGGGGGCGGAGGAAATCCTCAACCAGATTTAAAAACATTTAACATTCAAAACGCGTTAAAATATTTGCAAGGCGTCCAAAGCTCCGATGGATCGTTTGATAATAAATCAGACCGATATACAGACTGGGTGGCAATTGCTGCCGCGGCAGGAGAAAATTCTAGCTTAAAATCAAGCATCTCAAATTATATTAGAAATAACCCACTTGATTCATCAGTAGCTATTGAAAATGAACGCCGAGCTATGGCTCTTCTAGCTCTTGGTATAAATCCATATTCGGGAACAGAAATAAATTATATTAAAAAAATTATTAACTCCTTTGATGGCACGCAATTTGACACTAACTTTATAAATGACGACGTCTTTGCCCTTGTTGTATTAGCGAACGCTGGCTATACTGCAAGCGATGATATTATCATTAAAGATGTCGCCTTTTTAATTTCCGAACAAGATAGTGACGGTTCGTGGTTTGACAGTGTGGACATAACAGCAGCAGCGATTCAAGCGCTCAAACCCTTTGAGTCAGTAAGTGGAGTTTCTGGGGCACTCACTAAAGCGACTAGCTATCTTGTAAGTGAACAAAATAATGATGGTGGCTGGAACAACTCCATTTTCTCCACAAGTTGGGCAATTCAGGCAATGAAGGCACTTAATGCATCGTGGACAAAGAATGGTAAAAGTGGGCTTGATTATCTAGCAACACAACAAGCGACAGATGGTTCTGTTTCCCCCTCATCAGATACTTATGCAACGAGTTCGGCTATAGCCGCCGCATCAGGCAAACCTTGGAGTGAAATTATGCAATCGGTTGAAAAACCTGTGGCTCCAGATAATTCCAACAACAATTCTACGCAAGGTAACATATCAGAAAATACTAATCCGATCACACCGGTTGCTCCGGTGGTTTGTCTAAAAGGAGATTTATTTAGCGCAATCACCGGGCAAGTTTGCACTGCGTTTGTGGCCACAGATTCAACAAATCCGCTGTCGGCGAAACCAAAAATAAATCCTACCCCAAAGCCAAAAATTACCAAAACAAAAAAAGCAGTCGAACCGGAATCGCCGCCAAATACCGATACGCCAGAAATAAATCCCAACCCTCTTTCCGCGATAGCGGCAAACGCCCTGCCTAATAATAGTATTCCGCAAAATATACCGATCGCCCTGGGAACTGTCTCCGGAATTATTTTACTCTATGCTGCCCTCAAAAAATTCTTGATTTTATAATTTAATATTATGCCGGTTTTTCTCAATCCCGTTACAAAGCGGAGGGTACAGGACTTGAACCTGTAAGGGATTTCTCCCGCTGGTTTTCGAAACCAGTGCCATACCATTAGGCGAACCCTCCCTTGTTTTTAATCTACCATTTTTTGCGATTTTTTCAAAAATAATATAAGATAAGCTGTATCGGCTCTATCGTCTAATAGTTAGGACACGAGCTTTTCAAGCTCGGAATCCGGGTGCGATTCCCGGTAGAGTCACAAATCGCGTAAAGCAAATAAACTGCTTTATTTGCGAGCGATTTGTGAAGGCGCAGGCCTAGTTCGCGAGTACGCGAACAGCCGAGCGGGTGAGCTTGGGTGGGGGACCCAAGCGCAAGACCTTTTGAGGACTTTTGTGGATGCAATGAAACAAAAGACCCAAAAGGTGTACTGACCCTGTAAGGGTCGGCAAGTACTTACATTTTTTGAGAATATCTGGAGCAAAAAATTTAGTAACTTGTGATCACATCGATGTTGCGTGCGTAGCACACCGAATTTTGCTATGATTATTGAGTCAGGAACAGCAAAGAGTTGATGTTGTCGAGCTTCAAATTTTTGCAAAGATTTATAATAAGGATATTAAATATTTTGTTAAGTAATTTTTAGACCCATGAATAACGATTCTACAGAAAATAAAACAATAGAAAATAAGCAAAGTAAATCTAAGTCAACAATCGTTGCGGTTGTGGGAATTATTGCTTTTATATTGGCTTTTGTGGTAATGAAATATATTACGCAAGAAGGTATCTCTGCTTTTAGAGGTGGTATCTCAAAAAACCAAACGGAACAAAAAGTTACAAATTATTTTACAGACAACTCAACATGGAAAGATTTTAATTCTACCTTAGGTAGTTTTCGAGCAAGTTTTCCAGTTTATCCTACCCACGAAACAGAACCATTGAATCTTCCAGGATTAAGTCAACCAGTGAATATGGAAATGTATAGCGCGGAAGAATCTAATGGGGCTTTTTATTTAATAACATTTATAAATTATCCTTCGCAAGTTGATACTTCCGTTCCAGAAACTAATCTTGAAGGTTCTGTAAACGGAACAGTGCAAAGTATAGACGGTACACTTATTTCTTCTAATTTTACCTACTTTGGAACATATCGGGCAATTGAATATCTAATATATAAAAAAGACGGGAATGCTTATATAAAAGGTAAAAATATTTTGGTCGGTCAGAATATGTATCAAATAGCAGTAGCTTATGAGCCATCAAATTCCTCAAATGTTCAGTTTGATAGGTTTGCTAACTCATTTCAACTACAATAATTATTAATTTAAATTAAAATTTTATGGAAATTGCACTTATCACAATTGGATTAATGGTCGGAACTGCTTTTTTGATGAAAAACGCAAAAAATAAAGTTTCTATCGAAAGTTATGTACTTGTCCTCGTGGGAGGTATTATAACTTTATTGTTTGAACCAGTAATTATCACTCTATTCACAGATGGATCAGCTGATGGAGGAGCTATACAAATTGCCTCAACAATTTTTGGAATTTATTTCATTGGTTGGTCAATAACTAGAATGGTAAAATTTAAAAAGGAAAAAAACACTCAATCTACTACACAAGGCTAATCAAAAAGCACATAAAATATATGTATAAACATAAAGCTACTAAAATAATAAGTGCGCCTAATTTGAATAGGTTGGAAAAAGAGATAAATGAATTTTTAAATTCTATTCCTTCTGACAATTTACATTCACTAGCAAGAACGGTTCTTGCTAGTCCAGAACGGTTCTTGCTAGTCCTGCTAGTCCTTAAATCGTCATAAACAAAAGCCATGAGTTTGAAAAATTAATCTATAAAATGTTATAATAAACCTATGCTTAAATATTTTGTAATTTTAATTCTTATAGTGGTAGCTTGGTGTCCTTGGCTCAAGCCCGAGGAAGTAATCCAGATTATAGATACCCGAGTGGCGGAAATGCAGGCGG
>Ga0209212_1003295_pt1 | contig 21531 bp, 17 predicted proteins | sample RifGroC2_FD_183996 | JGI IMG/M metagenome (GOLD analysis project Ga0209212, IMG submission 183996) | Groundwater microbial communities from Rifle, Colorado, USA - Groundwater C2 (SPAdes) (version 2) | ecosystem: Environmental > Aquatic > Deep subsurface > Groundwater | place: Rifle, Colorado... | reverse complement strand
TGAAAGGATTTCCTGCCACGATTCAAATCCCCCCGCCTCGGGGGATGAGTTCGCCTTCTATCCCCCGATTTCCTCGGTGTTTGGCTGCATCTTCTTTCGCCGCTCGCGCCTCAATTGCATCGCCCTCGGAAGCCACAGGAGAGTGTGCACCCCGCCTATGACAAAGGTCCCGATGAGAAGTCCCGTCATTCCCCAGAAGGTCCAGAAGAGGAACGGATACTTGTCGGGGTCGTGGTGCGTTGCGTGCGTCAGGTATCCGGCAAAACGCCGGTTGGCGCCGGGATGGCACTTCTGACACGTCGAAACGACATTATCATGGCTCAGATGAGAATTGGGATCTGAGATCGGCAGAATGTCGTGTGCTCCATGGCAGTCATAGCATTTCGCCGTCTTGGTGTAACCCAGCTGCGAGACTTTTCCGTGGTACGTGTCAAAATACGTTTCGGCGATCTTTTCGTGACATCTGCCGCACTTCGTCATGATATCGAGCTTGAATCCTTCGATATCGGTTCGCCGAATCGTATGAGCGGTGTGACAATCGTTGCACACGGGAAGCTCTTTGTCCGTTTTACCCTTCAACGTGGTGTGGATGCTTTGCACAAACTGCTCCTGGATCCCATGGTGGCATTTACCGCAGGTTGTGGGGACGTTTTGAGGATTGACGCTTGACGCAGGATCCGACATCGGGAGGACGTTGTGGGCAGGATGGCAGTCGCTGCAAGTTGCCGTGACCGTTAGGCCGCTTTTCAGCAGCCCTTTGCCGTGAATGCTTTCGGTATAATGTGCTATAATCTCATGTTCTGAGCCGGTATAACGAACGGCGGCTTTCTTCCCCTCCTGATGGCATTTGCCGCAAAGCCGCGGGATATTGATGGCGAAGATGGGGGATTTTGGATCCGTCCGACCCTTCACTTCGTGAGTGCCGTGACATTCCTTGCAAGTGGGTGCATTCGGATCGTTGTTGGCGATCAGTCTCCCGTGCATACTTCGCTGAAATTGCTGCCCGACCTCCGCGTGACAGGATGCGCAGTCGACCTTCTGTACTATTGTCTCACACGGCCGGTGCCTCGACGCGTTCACCCCGGCATGGCATTGGCTGCAGGAAACCTTCTGATGCATTGAGTGGGTCAGGGGGTCTGCCTTGACAGTGAGTGATCTCCCGTCATCTGAAGCCCTGATTGAGGCCCGTTCGTGGCATCGGAGACAATCCTTGTCGGCCATTCCCTGGTCGTAGAAGACCTTGCGTGCCTTGTGAGGCTGATGACAATCCACGCATGCCGGGAGAGTATGCTCCTGCTTTTCCCACAACTCGCCTTTGATGACCTTGCGATGGACCTCTTCGATCTGCGTGTGGCAGACCGTACACGTCGTCGCAATGTTCGCACGCGCAATCGATGACCGCGGATCGGTGTGGGGAAGAATAAAGTGAGGCGTATGGCAGGAGGCGCAGTTGGCCGAAACGACGAGCCCTTTCTTCAGGAGCCCCTCGGCATGAATGCTCTCCGAATAATTCTCGAGAATGCGCGACTGGGGTATCTCGCGCTCTTTCTGTACCCGCGTTCCTTCCTGGTGGCAACGACCGCAGACAAAAGGAATCTTTACCGGGGCGACGGCAGACTCCCTGCTCCTGACAGGAACAATGGCGTGGCTGCCGTGACATGACTGGCAATTTGGGGCGAGCGCATCACCGCGGGCAACCGCTTTGCCGTGAAGGCTTTCTTTGTGGAGATCCTCTTCCGATGTGTGGCATGTGCCGCACTGCACCGGCGCAACCGGAACCTCGTGAGGCATCTCTTTCCCGTCGAGATCCGAATGGCACGTCACGCAGGAAAGATCCGCATGGACGGACTTCGAGAAGATTGCCTGATCGACAAACAGCGAAACCGTCTTACCCTGCCGCTCGCCGGTCAGCGACTTGTCCTCGTGACATGCGAAACAATCGCTGTTCTCCTGGCCGAGGGCAATCCCGCATACCGCCATGGCCAACAGCAGCGCCATAGCGGCTCGTTGCCAAAAGGAATGTCTGACAAGGTCGTTCATTCTTCGGTCTTTTTGCCGTTCTCGGTACCCGACACAGTGATCATCCCCTCTTCCGTTTCTTCGCGTCGAATTGCCTCAAGCTCAAGCGGATGCTCCTCGTGCATTTCGTGTTCGGTGATTGTTCCCGTCCAGAATGCGAGGTTGATGGGATACGTGTCAGGGTTGAACATCACGTAGTAGAAGTGCCACACGATGATCGCCAGCGTTGCCAGCCAGGCCTCGTAGAAATGGACCTGCCGCGCAACATCGTATCCGAGCTTTGTCAGAAGCCCGATGAAGGTGTTATCGAACCACATGATGAATCCGGTCGCACCCATCACCACGGTGCCCCAGACCAGGGCCCAATACTCGCTCTTCTCGATGTAGCCGAATCGCCCGAATTTGGGCTTGTTCTGCGACAGCCCCAGGTTGTATTTCAAGACATCACGGGCGTCAAGGAGATCCTGGAACCTGGGCAGAAGATCGCGAATCAGCTGCTTTCCGCGCGGTACGAAGAAGACATAGTAGATATGATAGAGAGCAGCCAAAATCATGACAACTGCGGCCACCCTGTGTATGATTCCGCGGATGTCGAACGCCTCGTTGCTGAAGTCGCCGATCGAGGCCACCCACCAGGCATTGGGATACCGCAGCATGAATCCGGTGATCACGAGTGTGATGAAGCTTACGAGGAGCGACCCGTGTTGAATCCTTTCGCTCAATGACATGCGCAGATACAAATGGTGTCCCATGTGCTCTTCGTGGATCACCCCGCGCCGAATGAGGAGCTTCCTGCGCGCCTTCTTGATGAAATCGATCGTGTTGTGGAAGAGCATTCCGCCGATGGTCGAGACGATAAGGATAAGGTAGAGCGTAGCGACCCAATAGAGCAGGGGATCGTCCTCGCGGTTGGAGACATCCACATGGACCGACCCGACTGCAAATCGTTCGTTCGCTCCCCGATGGCACTTACCGCATGTCTCGGCCAGCCTGCCCTTATTGGTTGACGACGAAGAATCTGCAGAGGGTTTGATATTATGCACGCCGTGGCAGCTCGTGCAATTGGCCACTTCAATTGATCCTCCGGTGATTGCCAGGCCGTGGTAACTGTCGGCGAATGTTGCGAATCGATCCGAAGCAATACCGTATTTCTGAGTCAGTTTTACGGAACTGTGGCAGGGGGAGCACACCTGAGATGAAACGTTCTTCGCCGCTATGGGGGAAGAAGGATCTGTGTGCGCAAGGATATTGTGTTCGCCGTGACAATTCGTGCAAACCGGGGATTCCGTATTCCCCTGACTCAAAGCCCTCCCGTGAATGCTCTCGGCAAATTCCTTTGATATCTCCGAGTGACACTTAGCGCATGTCTGCGGGATGTTGGACTTGTAAACCTTTGAAGCAGGGTCATTCCCCTTCAGCATCTGGTGACTGCCGTGGCAGTCGACGCAATTTGCCGCCTTGGCATTTCCGCCCTGAAGCGCAGATCCGTGCACGCTGTGTTCATACGCTGCGATGAATCCCGCAGACGGAGCGACGCGCGACCGCACACTCTCGTCATCCAAATGGCAGGAGAGGCAGAACTTTTCCTGAGCAACCTTCACCTGTACTGAATCCCTCCCGGGACGGATCTTGGTCAGGTCGTTGCGATGACATGCCACACAGTTGGGAGCGCCCTTGACACCCGAGCCGAGAGCTTGGCCGTGTGCGGATTCTGTGAAGGCCTTTCGCTCAGCAGTGTGGCACTTCCCGCAGAACTCAGGCTGCTTGGCCGGAGCGGTGCGCGCGGAAGGATCGGATGGAGCGACGACATCGTGGGTTCCGTGACAGTTCTTGCAGGAGACATCGGGAGTGCCATTGCGGCCGGATGCCCGCATCATCTGGGGATGGAAAGCGTGCTTCGGAGGCGCATCACGATGACATGTCATGCAATTGATCGGAGTGATTGTCTCCTTGTGCGGTATGTTGTCCTTGTCAAACCCCGTATGACATGCAACGCAGGAGAGCCGGTGGTGCGGAGAACTGCCCAGCACGCTCTCTTTTACAAACAGAGAGATCGTCCTGCCGTTCTTCTCCATCGTCAGTGATTCGTCACTGTGACACGCAAGGCAATCTTCGTTGGTTTGCGCCCGAGCGGGTGATGCGGCAAGAATGAGAAAAACGAAGGCGAACGCAGATGTGAACGGGAAGGTTCTGGGGACTCGAAAGATCGGTAGTGGCGTCATTACTCTATCAATTGATCAATGAATTCAAAGCAGAAACCGCTTTTCCCATAGTTCGGGACCCGAAATCTCTCGAAAATCGGGCATTTGGAACAGGGGGATTCGACGGTGGAACATCAAGCTTCGTGCCGATGAAATACTCCACAGCGCCCACAAAAAATGGGGATTTTCGGCGTTAAGGAAGGCGGAAGTTCACAGAAACGCTAAGCCCGTTTCCCAGAACCAAGAACTCCTTCAGGACTCGCCTTCAGGAGTGACTTTCCGAATGACTTGAGCGTAAACAAGGGACACGGGGCCATCCGGACGACTTTCTCCGCGACGCTGCCGAGGAGGAGATGCTCGATGCCCGTAAGGCCGTGACTTGCCATCACGATGAGATCGATGAGGTTCTTTTTCGCGAACCCTATGATATCAACTGCCGCACGGCCCTCTTTAATATGGAACTCAAGCGGAACCTGCGGGCCCGATGCTTCCTCGGCAAGGCGTTTCATTTCCCTCAGGCTTGTCGCCTCGATCTCCGGAAACCATGTCGTCAACGATGTCTGCCCCGTCACGTAGAAGGAGGGGTGGATCACCTCCTCCACGATATGGAGGAGTCTGACCGTCGAGCCAAAATCGGCGGCGAGATGTTTTGCGTGGCTGATCGCTTCCCGCGAAAAGTCGGAAAAATCGATCGGGACCAGGATCTGATTGAATTGCGTCATGGCCGCTTGATGTCTCTTTTCCCTGACAGTGATCACGGGACAGGGAGCGAGTCTGACGGTCTCTTCTGCCACGCTGCCAAGCATGAAGTGGTTCAAACCGCGGCGACCGTGGGTGCCCATCACAATGAGATCGATTCCCTCCTGCGTCGCGTACTCAAGGATGGCGGGCGATGCGGAGATTCCCCTGATGGTTTGCTGGTCGATGATAATGTCGCGATAGCTTTTCCGCTCGATGGCAGCATTCACCTGGCTTGCCGAAAGCCGGTCGATTTCTCCCTGCACTTTGTCCAGATTGGGCAGATGGTGGCCGAGATCGTACGGGTCGTATTCAAGCGGGAGGAGGACGTGGATGATTGCGAGGGAAGCGCTGTACAGTTCGGCGAGCGAAAGCGCGTGGACCAACGCCTGATCAGAGCATCTCGAGAAGTCGGTGGGGAAGAGAATTCGTTTGATTGTCATGATGACGGTCCTCCGCCGTATTGTGAGCGGCTGCGGTGAACGGCCTCAAGGTTGACGAGCAAAGATCATATCGTCGATCCGACCATCGGTTGATTCTGCCCCACTCTTCGGCATCGGGAACAAAGTAGACCCGAAGGATTGTGGAGCAGGTCTTTGCGTGCGATCGAACGTCCGCACCCCGTGCATGTTCCCAGCGTTCCCCTGGTGTACCGATCAAGGACGTCGCGCATCCGGGCAAGCGGCGGGGCGGAATGCATCTCAAGTATGCCGGTTCGGCGGATGGCGCGGAGCAGGGTTTGTGGGGACGGCTCGGGGGTTCTCAGGACGTTGTGAACGGCAAGATCCTGGACAACATCGCGGAGTGACTGGTGATAGAAGCGCTGAAACGTGACATCCATTTCATGCAAGAGCGCCCGTGCGAGTTTCTCGTCGGTTGTGATCTTCAAATGATCGGTTCTCCTCTCTGAACAGTGCAATGCAGGAGGTTCCGGAAGAATCATTGCAGTCGAGCTTCTGTCCCGCCCTCGTGGCGGGCAGTTGAATGAACGGCCATCAAAACGGAGACAAGTTCAGACACCAGTTCGGCATTGATCGGTTTGTAGAGGATCAGGTCCGAGACGTTTCGAATCGCCTGCTCGATCTCCGGGCGGCTGTTGCGAAATACGTGGAACATCACCACGGGGTTCTTGACACGCCGCCGCTTGAGCACTTCGATCGTTTTGAGGATATCCGGCGGCAGCGGATACAGGTCCACCAAAAGGAGCGAAGGGTCCAGGTGATTGATGTGATCCCCGAGCATCGCAAGATTCGTTTCCGATTCAACCCTGTAATGCGCCTCGAGGAGCATGGTCAGGCTCTTCGCGATGTCGGGATCAGGGCTGAAGATGAGGATCGCATTTGCCTGATCGACCTGGGAGACCTCGCGGGGGTTTGTATGGGAGACTGGTGTCGACATTTGTCTTCAAGGAAGAAATGTCAATTCCTATGCCAGTGTAGCGGACTCCAGGCCGAGGCAGCCATGGGAAGAAAACCTTGAATCCGGGCTTCCCCGCAAGGAATTCACGCGCTGAGTTTCAGGAATGCGAAAAGAGGACGAAGAGTTTCCGAGAAATGAAAAACGGAGCGTTCAGAATCGCAACAGTCAGTCCTTGCTGAGCGGGATGTTGAGTTCCTCGAACTTCCTGTAGAGGGACGAGAGGCTGATGCCAAGGGCCTTTGCCGTTTCCTCTTTGTTAAATGCGTGGTTCCCAAGTGTCTGCTGAATGAACTGCTTTTCGAAGTGGCGGACCGCTTCTTTCAGGGATTCACCTCCGCTTCGCGGCATCGCCGAGCTGGTCAGGTCCGTTGCCCGGAAATACTCGGGGAGGTCTTTGAGCTGGATGAAATCCTCGTCACAGAAAATTACCGCCCGCTCTATCACGTTCTCAAGCTCCCTCACCTCTCCCTTCCAGCGGTAGTTCACGAGCGAGGTCATCGCTTCATTGCTGAACCCTTTGATTGCTCGGTTCATTTGTTTCCGATAAAGGTCAATGAAGTGATTCGCGAGAAGCGGAATATCCGATGGACGTTCGGTCAGGGACGGAAGATGAATCTCCACGACATTCAGCCGATAGAAAAGGTCTTCCCGGAATTTTCCCCTTTCCACCTCCTGCCGGAGGTCCTTGTTGGTGGCCGCAATGATGCGGGCATCGATTGTCACCGGATCGGTCTTGCCGACCGGGGTAATTTCTTTCTGCTCAATTGCCCTGAGAAGCTTGACCTGCAGGTGGCTCGGTATTTCGCCGACTTCATCGAGAAAAATGGTGCCCCCGTCTGCGACCTTGAAGAGGCCGTCCTTGTCGGACGTAGCGCCCGTGAACGAACCCTTCTTGTGCCCAAAAAGCTCGCTCTCAAACAGCGTATCGACAATGGCGCCGCAGTTGACGGCAACGAAGCGCTTCTGTTTCCGGCCGCCGTTGTAATGGATGGCGCGCGCGACGAGTTCCTTTCCCGTTCCGCTTTTTCCCGTAATCAGAACCGTACCTTCGCTTTGAGAAAGCCGTTTGATCGTCTCGAAAATCAGTTTCATGCTTTGGCTCTGACCGATGATCCGGTCGAAATCGTACGTGCGGCTCAGCTCCTGACGGAGGAGAATGTTCTCCGAAACAAGAGCACGGTGTTCCATGAGCTTGTGCACGCGATGGATAAGATCGTCGAACTCGATCGGTTTGAGGATGTAGTCGTATGCACCCTTCCGAAGAGCCTGGATTGCCGTTTCTATGGATGCAAATGCCGTGACGATCATGACGAATGTCTGGGGCGTCCGCTGGGTCACTCGCTCGAGGAGCTCGATCCCCCGCATTTCGGGCATCTCGATGTCCGTAATGACGAGGTCAAACGGCTTCTCTTCGTGCTTGCGAAAGGCCTCCATGCCGTTGGAAGCGTCTTCGACCAGATACCCCTCTTTTCGCAAAACAAATACGAGCGATTCACGGATGATCTGTTCGTCATCTACTATAAGAATGCGTGCAGGCATTTAAATCCCTTTCACCGGTAATGTAACGGTAAACGTGCTTCCTTCCCCCTGTGTGCTGTCAACCACCACGTCTCCTCCAAAGTTCTTGACGATCCCATAACTGACCCAGAGGCCGAGTCCCGTCCCTTTTCCCACCTCCTTGGTGGAAAAGAACGGCTCAAAGATTTTCTCCTTGTCGTTCGGGTCGATCCCTTTTCCGCTGTCGCGAATGCTGATGATAACGTCCTTTGGGCTGTGGTGCGAGCGGATGGCTATTGTTCCGGGGATGTTCTCGAGAGCATCGACGGCATTCATGAGAATATTGATGAACACCTGGACAAGCTGGTCGGGGACCACCAGCAGCTTCGGCATTTCCGTCCCGAGCTGGACATCGAAGGTGATGTGTTTGACCTTCTTTCCATACTGCACAATGTTCAGGGCGTCTCTTAAAACCTCGTTGATATCCGTGGCCTTGATGATGTAGTTCGACGGCCGCGAGAAATCCACCAGGTCGCGTATGATGCGCGTGATCCGGTTGATCTGATTCTTGATCAGCTCGAGCTTCTCCTTGGCGAATTCATCCTCGGTCGTCCGCAGGATAACCTGAACCAGGGACGAGATGGAAGTGAGCGGGTTGCCGACTTCATGGGCGATCCCCGCGGCGAGGGTGCCTATGCTTTCCATCTTCTGCGAACGGACAAGCTGCTGCTCGAGCGCCTTCTGCTCCGTAAGGTCACGGTGCGCTCCAAGGAACCCGACCACCTTCCCCTTTGCATCCACAATCGGCGAAATAACGAGCTCCGTGTGGAACTCCGATCCGTCCCTGCGCCTGTTCTGAACCTCCCCAACCCACATCTTTCCCGTAAGGATCTCGTTCCACACCTTCCCCCAGAATTCTGTCGAGTGCTTCCCGCTGCTGAGAATGTTGGGATTGCGCCCTATCAGTTCAGAACGGTCGTAGCCGCTCGTGCGCTCGAATGCCGGGTTGACGTACACCATCACCCCTTTCGCATCGGTGATCTGAATAGGGTTGACGGTATGGTGGATCACGTTGGAGAAACGGAGAAGGTCGAGCTCCTTCTTCTTCTGTTCGGTGACGTCACGGGCCAGAATGATCTGGTAGTTGGTTTCCTTCGACTGCAGTCGCTTGATGTCGATCGATGCGTCGAAAATACTCCCGTTTGCACGCACCAGCTGCGATTCCATCCTCCGTTCCTGAGCATCGGACTGCAGAAGCCGGATGAGGGCCTCCTGCTTCTCCGCCGGAACGAGATCGCGGATCGTCAGTGCGTCGAGTTTCTCGGGGTCGTAGCCGGTCAGTTCTGCTGCCGCTTTGTTATGATCGAGAATCTGAAGATCGCCGTCGAGGATAAAGATCATCTCGGGGAGCAGATCAAAGACCCGGCCGTATCTTGAGAGGGGGATTGACATTGTCGTGTCCAAAGCAATCAATGTGCCACAATTTGCAGGATTGAGAATCGCCGTATGTATATCAAAAATAAAGAGAAAATAGGTATCGAATACTATTGCTTCTCAATATCGGGAAAGGATACGACTAAAGCCATGGCTTAGGCGGGCCTCTTAATAGAGTGTTGTCCTCGACAAATGGTCCCCGCGTAATCCAAGAACCGGGTCTTCCGCACCCGAGAATTTTGCAAAAAGAAGAAGTTCGATTCTTGAATTCAATAGATGGACGCATGAAATGATGCGTTTCTGTGTGATTTCGTCACTATCCGGAGAGGTGTCGGTGGCAACGGGAGACTGGAACGAATATTGAGTGAAGACGGGCATGATTCGAACTCTTCGCACATCAGGAGGAAGCGCCATGGAGCAATATTGGAGCGCGATTCAGGCAAGAGTGTGCCGAAAATGCATTGATGGCGACGGATCGGGCAACTGCAGGCTGCCGCTCGACCAATCATGCGCCGTCCAGGAATTTCTTCCACACATTGTTGCGGCTGTCAACAGTATTCAGTCGGACCGGTATGACGACTACGTCGACGCCCTGCGAAAGAATGTTTGTGTTCAATGCGCGGAGCAGTCGCCCGAGGGGCACTGCCTGCGCCGAAACTCGGTTGAGTGTGCGCTCGATCGGTACTACGGCATGATTCTCCAGGTGATTGAAAATGTCAAGACCGGCGTCGAGGCAGTTCCATCCTGATGTATGAGTCCGGTCGTTCGAAGCCGGGCCAATTTTTTTTTGCTCCTGACGAACCTCCGCCTGAGGTTCGAATCGTGATCGGCGGATTCGCCGTTCAATGCACCATTACAAAACTGGAAAAGAAAAATGTCCAAAGAATCTGAGAAACAATCGAGCAAACAAACCGATCGCGTCACGGTGACCATCGATGGGAACGAAGCGGCCGCGTATGTGGCCCATCGTCTCAGCGAAGTCATCGCGATCTACCCGATTACCCCTTCATCGGCAATGGGCGAGTGGGCAGACGAATGGTCGTCGAATGGAAGGCCCAACCTATGGGGTACTGTCCCTCTCGTTGCAGAAATGCAGAGTGAGGGCGGGGCTGCGGGGGCGATTCATGGAGCGCTGCAGACCGGTGCGCTGTCAACCACATTCACTTCATCGCAGGGCCTCCTGCTGATGATCCCCAACATGTTCAAGATTGCCGGTGAGCTGACGTCCACTGTGTTCCACATAGCCGCCCGCACCGTCGCAACTCATGCGTTGTCCATTTTCGGCGATCACAGCGATGTCATGGCGACCCGTTCCACGGGTTGGGCAATGCTCGCATCGAATTCCGTCCAGGAAGTCATGGATTTTGCGCTGATCGCTCACGCGGCGACGCTCGAAGCCCGCATTCCGTTTCTCCACTTCTTCGACGGGTTCAGGACCTCCCACGAGGTGATGAAGATCGAGCGGTTGAACGATGACGACATGCGCGCTATGATCGACGACGACCTTGTACAGGCACACAGGCTGCGGGCGCTTTCGCCCGAGCGCCCTGTGGTTCGGGGTACCGCCCAGAATCCCGACGTGTTCTTCCAGGCGCGCGAGACCATCAATCCATTCTACGCTGTCTGTCCTTCCATTGTTGAAAGGTCGATGGAGAAATTCGGCAAGATCGTCGGGCGAAAGTACGGGCTTTTCGACTATTTCGGAGATCCGCAGGCGACGCGAGTCATTATCATGATGGGATCCGGCGCCGAGACAGCCCAGGAGACCGTCGAAGCGCTGAACCTGATGGGCGAGAAGGTGGGACTGGTGAAGGTTCGCCTGTTCCGGCCCTTCTCGACGGATCACTTGCTGAAGGCCTTGCCCGATTCCGTCAAATCCATTGCCGTGCTTGACAGGACGAAAGAACCGGGCGCGACCGGAGAACCGCTCTACAATGATATTATCACGGCTCTCGTTGAGAAGTGCCAGGACAAAGAATGCAAGTTCGGGTCGATTCCCAAGACCATTGGCGGCCGTTACGGATTGTCCTCCAAGGAGTTCACCCCCGCAATGGTCAAAGCTGTATTCGATGAACTGAACAAGAAATTTCCGAAGAACCACTTCACCGTCGGCATTGATGACGACATCTCCAAAACGAGCCTGCTGGTTGATGAGACATTCAAGACAGATCCGAAGGATGTCGTCCGTGCGGTATTCTATGGACTCGGCGCCGATGGAACGGTCGGAGCCAACAAGAACTCGATCAAGATCATCGGCGAGGAAACGGATCAGTACGCCCAGGGGTATTTCGTTCTTGATTCGAAGAAATCGGGCTCGACAACCGCCTCGCACCTTCGGTTCGGACCGCGGCCAATCCACTCCACCTATCTGATCAACAACCCCAGCTTCGTGGCCTGCCACCAGTGGTTCTTCCTCGAGAAGTACAATCTCCTCGAGAATATCACGAAGGGCGGGACCTTCCTCCTGAACAGCATTTACGGGCCTGACGCCGTCTGGGATCAGCTTCCAAGGCATATTCAGGAGCAGATGATCGAGAAGGGACTGAAATTCTATGTCATCGACGGATATGAAGTGGCACGTCAGACAGGCATGGGAGGGAGAATCAACACCGTTATGCAGACGTGCTTTTTCGCCCTCTCAGGAGTCCTTCCCAAGGACGATGCGATTGCGGCGATCAAGGCATCCATTAAGAAGACATACGGCAAGAAGGGTGAATCCGTAGTGCTGAAAAACTTCGAGGCCGTCGACAAGACCCTTGCCAACCTGTTCGAAGTGAAGATTCCGGGCAAAGTGACGAGCACCAAAGAACTCCCGCCGACCGTGGAAGATGAAGCTGATCTCTTCGTGAAGCAGGTTCTGGCTCCGATCATTGCCGGCAAGGGAGACGATCTTCCTGTGAGCGCGATGCCGAAGGACGGTACGTTCCCGTCGGGAAGCGCCCAATGGGAGAAAAGAAACATTGCCATGGAGATCCCCGTGTGGGAGGAAAACATCTGCATCCAATGCAACAAGTGCGTGCTTGTTTGCCCGCATGCCGCAATCAGGGCAAAGGTTTTCGAGCCGGCTAAACTGCAGGGTGCCCCCTCAACGTTCAAATCTGTCGCATTCCGCGGGAAGGAATTCGATGCGATGAAGTACACCATTCAGGTCGCTCCGGAGGATTGCACCGGCTGCACTTTGTGCGTTGAAGTCTGCCCGGCCAAGAGCAAGACGGAAACAAAGGTCAAGGCGATCAACATGAAGCCCCAGCCTCCGCTCAGAGAGCAGGAGCGCGAGAACTTCAGGTTCTTCATGGGACTCCCTGAAGTCGATCGCAGGAAACCGAGCGTCGAAACGGTCAAAGGTTCACAGTTCCTCCGGCCTCTCTTTGAATACTCGGGCGCATGTTCGGGTTGCGGAGAGACGCCGTACGTGAAACTGGTGAGCCAGATTTTTGGAGATCGGGCAATCGTTGCCAATGCAACTGGATGCTCCTCGATCTACGGCGCGAATCTCCCCACCACGCCCTGGACAACGGACGGAGCAGGACGGGGTCCTGCATGGTCCAACTCGTTGTTTGAAGACAATGCCGAATTCGGCTTTGGGATGAGGTTGTCCGTGGACAAGCAGACCCAAATGGCAAGAGAGCTGCTTGAGAAGAAGCGCGAGACGGTGGGCGCTCAACTGGTGGACGAAATTCTCGAAGCGGATCAGTCCACAGAAGCCGGCATCTATGAGCAGAGGGAACGGGTCGAGAAGGTCAAGGACCTTCTGAAGAGCGACAAGTCTCCGGAAACGCGCATGCTCCTCGGCGTGGCAGATAATCTCGTGAAGCGCAGCATCTGGATCATCGGCGGAGACGGTTGGGCGTACGATATCGGGTACGGCGGATTGGATCATGTTCTCGCTTCCGGCAAGAATGTCAACATCCTCGTGCTCGACACCGAGGTCTATTCCAATACGGGAGGGCAAATGTCCAAGGCCACGCCGCGTTCGGCGGTGGCCAAGTTTGCGGCGGCAGGAAAACCGACGGCCAAGAAGGACCTGGCCCTTCTTGCCATGGCTTACCACAACGTGTACGTGGCGCGGGTCGCCATGGGTGCAAACGATGCCCAGACGGTGCGGGCGTTCCTTGAAGCGGAGGCCTATGATGGCCCGTCGATCATCATTGCGTATGCTCATTGCATCGCGCACGGGATCGACATGGGCCGCGGGATGACAAACCAGAAACTGGCTGTCGAAACCGGATACTGGCCGCTCTTCCGCTACAATCCTCGGCTGGAGAAAGAAGGCAAGAACCCCTTCAAGCTGGACTCGAAAGCCCCGAAAATGCCGGTGAAGGAGTTCATGGCTCTCGAAACAAGATTCAAATCGCTGGAAAAGAGCCATCCCGATCGTGCAAAGGAGCTGATGAAGCTTGCCCAGGAGGACGTTGATGTGCGATGGATGACCTACGAGCAGCTGGCGCATGAAAACGGTGAGGCCAAAGCCGCATCCGTAGCCAATTCATGAACGAAACCGACGGAGCAACACAATGTCAGTGGATCTCACAACAACGTATCTCGGTCTCCGGTTGAAGAACCCGCTGGTGCCGTCTGCCGGTCCCTTCTCGCGCGGTTTGGATACGATGAAGCGGCTGGAGGACTGCGGTGCATCGGCCGTGGTTATGTATTCCCTGTTTGAAGAACAGGTCGAGCATGAAGAGGCCGAGCTGCATCACTACACGACGTACGGATCCGAAAGTCATGCTGAGGCGCTCTCGTATTTTCCAGAGGCGAGTGAGTACAATCTCGCCCCCGATCAATACGTGGAGCTGATCAGAAAAGCGGTGGAGCATCTTGATATTCCTGTCATTGGAAGCCTGAACGGGATTTCAACGGGCGGGTGGATTGACTATGCGAAGATGATCGAAGAGGCAGGGGCGGATGCACTCGAGCTGAACGCCTATTATATCCCGACGGACGCCGCTCTTGCCGGAGAGGATGTCGAGATCCGCTATGTGAATGTCCTCAGGTCCATCAAGGAGTCGGTCAAGATCCCTGTCGCCATGAAGCTGAGCCCGTATTTCAGCTCAATGGCGAACATGGCGCAGCGGCTGGTCGACGCCGGAGCGGACGGGCTCGTGCTCTTCAATCGCTTCTACCAGCCCGACATAGACCTTGAGAACCTCGCCGTGAAGCCGGCAGTGGTGCTCAGCGATTCGCACGCAAATCGGCTTCCGATGAGGTGGATCGCGGTATTGTACGGCAGAATCAAAACAAGCCTTGCGGCGACTAGTGGAATCCACACGGCAGAAGACGCAATCAAACTCATCATGGCCGGAGCCGACGTGACCATGATGTGTTCGGCGCTCTTGAAACACGGCCCCGAGCACCTCAAGAAGGTGCTGGAAGGAATGGAGCGATGGTTGGTGGAACGGGAATATTCATCCGTTTCGCAAATGAAGGGAAGCATGAGTCACAAATCGGTGTCAAACCCGGCAGCATTTGAGCGGGCGAATTACATGAAAGCGCTCAACAATTACCGCCTTCTGGTCTGACGAGCGGAAAGGGAAAGCAATGAATTCACTCCAGTCACACGAAGAGGCCATTCGAAGTCAGGTTTGTGCGGACTGCCTCATACCGACGGGTTCGGGAATATGCGGAAGCGGGCACGCAGAAGACTGTCCGCTGAACACGCTGCTTCCTCGGGCCATCGAGGCGGTGAGGAACGGTCGCTCTGCCTCAATCATCGAATTCTTCCAGGCCCTTTTTGACCGGAAAGGGAGCGCTGACACGCCCATCACTCCGCGGGAGGCACAGTGGCTGAAGGATTCATTGCCGCTGATGACCGCGGCGGTTCGGGAGGCCGACAAACGGATGCGTCGCTCGGCGTAGGAAGGCAGGAGTCTTATGAATCACATGAATGAATATGAAGAGGCCGTCCGCACCGCAGTGTGCACGGACTGCATCTATCCCACAGGAATCGGCCCTTGCGGCTGCGGCCAATGGAAGGACTGTCCGCTGAACAGGTTTCTTCCGCAGGCAATCGATGCCGTCAATGCGGGGCGCAGCGCCTCGCTGATGGAATACTTTACAGAATTCCTTGGAGCCACACGTGGAGAGGAAAGCGAGCGTCAAGAGGGGAACCGGATGCCTCCCGAGGATGCAGCATGGTTCAATCGTTTCCTTCCCCTGATAGCAGAGGCGGTGGAGGAAGTCAAATCACGGAAACAGGTCCAACTCAAGCCTTCAACAGGACACTAGGCAAATCGCATGGCGACAAAGATCATCGTCACCGGAGCAAACGGACAGGTTGGGAAAGCACTGCTCGCCCGCCTGTGGGATACGAGCGCTGAAACGCATGCCGTGACGAGAATCCCGGGACCGCTCCAGGCAACGAAAGTCGTCGCGTCCCCGCTTGATTCCGAAAAAGTACAGAAGGCGATTCGTCAATCGGACGTTGCCATTCACCTTGCAGGCACAAGGTGGCCGAAAACCTCGAACAGCTACTACGGTGCCAACGTTGCTACGACCGCCGCGCTGATCAATGCGATGCGGGACTCCAACGTCAAACGCATCATCTTCCTCAGCTCGGTGGACGCACGCGAAGATTCACCGAATGAATATCTGAGAACCAAGGGGCAGGCTGAAGCCCTCCTTCGAACGACAGGGATACCGACTGTCGTATTTCGCTGCACACACCTCATCGGAAGTCCGGACTCCCCCGGAGCCACAGCACAAGCGCTGCAGTCGGTCGACGGCGAGGCAGTAAAAGTTCTGGGGAGCGGTCAACAGATCGTTGCGCCAATCTTTGTCAATGACGTCGCGTCGGCCATTCTCATGGCCATTGACAAGGGAAGGAGCGGGGTGTACGAGTTGTCGGGTCCCGATCGCATGAGCATGGACGATCTTGTCCGTCTGGTGAACCAAAATCCGGCCATTCCCATCAAACATCTGCCGGGACGTCTGTCGAAGTTCCTCTCAAAGGTCATCCCGGGAATGCCGTCTGCACTGATCGACCTGATGTTGAAACCGAGCGTCGGCAATTCCGCCCAGGCAGTTTGTGAATTCGGGCTTCAGTTGACCTCACTCGGCAACGTGTGGGCCGTCCCCATGGACATGGCAAAGGTTGAGGCCGCATCCGTCAGAGAAGAGATCGAGTTTCGGGTACGGTAGAAAATGAAAAGAAGCAAACAACAGCAGGAAATCGTCCGTCGTGCCGTTCGCCGCACGCTCAATGTGCTTGAGACGCCCGGCGGCGCCGACTCCCTGGCCGAAGGAGAGTCTTACGTTTGCAGCTGGTGTATCCAACCGGTGAAGCCGTGTGAAAGTGATCCTCACTATGAGTGCAAGGATAAGATCCTCGGCGAGACACGGCTCAACGGGCTTGCAACACGTCTCCATGAAGCATCCAACGGATTCCCTGCAGTGTGCCCGATGTGTGGAAAGGCTCTCGGGGTACAATCCATGAAACGCAATGTGTTGCGTGAATTATGCCCGTCGTGCTGCTCAAGGACAAAACGCGGGAAAATGAAAAAGGAAGACAGCAATGATACGTAAACAAGATGCTCTCGATTATCATGCGCTGGGTCGAAGGGGAAAGATCGAAGTCACACCGAGCAAACCCTGCCAGACTCAACGCGATCTTTCGCTCGCCTACACACCGGGCGTAGCGGAGCCATGCCTCGAAATCCAGGCAAAGCCAGACGATGCCTATCTCTACACAGCCAAGGGGAACCTCGTTGCCGTCGTTTCCAATGGAACCGCCGTCCTCGGCCTGGGCAACATCGGTGCTCTCGCCGGAAAGCCGGTCATGGAAGGGAAGGGAGTTCTCTTCAAGAGGTTTGCCGATATCGACGTTTTTGACATCGAGCTCAATTCACTCGATCCGGACGAAATTATCCGGGCCGTTCAGCTCCTTGAACCCACGTTCGGCGGGATCAACCTCGAGGACATCAAGGCCCCCGAGTGCTTCTATATAGAAGAGCAGCTGAAGAAGACCATGAACATTCCCGTCTTCCACGACGACCAGCACGGCACGGCGATCATCAGCGGAGCCGCCCTCCTGAATGCGCTGCAGGTTGTAGGGAAGAAGATAGGAGAGGTCAAGGTCGTTTTCAGCGGAGCGGGGGCGGCCGGTATTGCATGCGCGAAGCATTACGAGCGGCTGGGCGTGAAGAGGGAGAACATGATCCTCGTCGATACCAAAGGGATCGTCTACAAAGGCCGCAAAGAGGGGATGAATCCTTACAAAGAGTATTTTGCCACGAAAACAAAGGAAGGGACCCTCGCTGATGCGATGAAGGGTGCCGATGTCTTCTGCGGAGTGTCAGCGAAAGGAATCGTCACGAAGGAAATGGTCCGTTCGATGGCCGACAAGCCGATCGTTTTCGCAATGGCCAATCCGGACCCCGAGATCACCTACGAGGATGCAACCAGTGTCCGAAGCGACATCATCATGGCAACGGGGCGTTCGGACTATCCGAACCAGGTCAACAACGTCCTCGGCTTCCCGTTCATCTTCCGCGGCGCGCTGGATGTCCGGGCCTCTGCCATCAATGATGAAATGAAGGTTGCCGCAACGAACGCACTGGCGAACCTGACAAAAGAGGACGTACCGGATTCGGTGATACGCGCATACGGCGTAAAGCGTATCGAATTCGGCAAGGATTACATCATTCCAAAGCCGTTCGACCCGCGCGTCCTCTGGTGGGAAGCTACGGCAATCGCGAAGGCGGCGATTGAGACCGGTGTTGCCCGGAATCCGATCAAGGATTTCGAGGCATACCGCGACATGCTCGAAGCGCGCCTTGGAAAATCACGCGAAGTGATGCGGTTCTTCATCCATCGTGCACAGAACAGTCCGAAACGAATCGTCTTTTCGGAAGGAGAAGAAGAGAAGATCCTCCGTGCGGCAAGCATTCTGATCGAAGAGAATATTGCCAAGCCCATCTTGCTTGGAAGCAGGACCCTCATCACTCAACGCATCAAGGACCTGGGCCTCGACATGGAAGGAGTGGAAATCATCAATCCTTCCAAATCCGTTCAACATGACGCCTACGTCACGGAGTTCTACAATCTTCGTCAGCGGAAAGGCGTGACGAAGTTTGATGCAGAACGACAGATGAAGACACACAATGTCTTCGGTATGATGATGGTGCGGCAGAATGATGCCGACGGGTTGATCTCCGGCTTGACAACTCACTATCCCGAAACCGTCAGGCCCGCATTGCGGATCATCGGCAAGCGCGACGGCGTAAGTACCATTGCCGGTCTCTATATGCTGGTCTTCAAGAACCAGACAATCTTCATAGCGGATGCGACGGTTAACATCGACCCGACTGCAGAAGAGCTCGCGGAGATCGCGCTGCTGACCGCCGAGAAGGTGCGTCAGCTCGGAATCGAGCCGAGCGTGGCGATGCTGTCGTTCAGCAACTTTGGAAGCACGCAGCATCCGTTCACCGAGAAAATGCGGCGGGCGACGGACCTCGTCAAGAAGCAGGATCCGGATCTTATGATCGACGGAGAGGTGATGGCTGATGCGGCAGTGTCGGCGGATATCCTGTCCGAACTGTATTCGTTCAGCTCGCTCAAGAGGCCTGCGAACGTCCTTATCTGTCCCGGCCTTACATCGGCAAATATTGCCTACAAGCTTTTGACAAAGCTCGGAGGAGCAACGGCGATCGGCCCGATCCTTCTTGGCATCCGCAAGCCCGTCTATCTGCTGACTCCCGGGAACGACGAAAGCGACATCGTGAACATTACCGCGATGGCGGTGGTCGACTCCCAGCAGGGAAAGGAAGCTCCCATCAAGTGGAGACAGAAGAAGTCGGATTTGGAAATCCATCACGTGAACTAACTCAAGAGTAAGGACTGATCATGATACGCGGAACAATTACCGTCGAGACGGAGATCTGCAAGGGGTGTGAGCTTTGCATCGGCGCATGCCCCCAGGAGAGCATTCAGCTGTCAGACCGCATCAATACTATCGGGTACCGGTATGCCCTTCTGGCGAAGGACAACTGTACGGGCTGCGTTAATTGTGCGCTTGTCTGCCCCGAAGGTGCCATCACTGTTTATCGCCAGAAGAAATCCCCTGCCAAGGCGGCTCCGGTCGCAGCGGCTGCGAAGTAGAAAGGAAACTCACATGATCGTTCATGATGAAGAACCCAGATTGATGAAAGGGAATGAGGCGATGGCGGAGGCCGCAATCCGGGCCGGGCTCCAGGCCTACTTCGGTTATCCGATCACTCCCCAGTCCGAAGTTCTCGAATACCTTACGGTTGAAGCCCCCAAACGCAACTTTGTTGTGCTTCAGGCGGAAAGCGAGCTGGCTGCGATCAACATGGTGTTTGGCGCTGCCGGTGCCGGTGCCCGCGTGATGACGTCTTCGTCGAGCCCGGGCATAAGCCTGATGCAGGAAGGCCTCTCCTATATGGCCTCTGCCCAGCTGCCGGCCCTCGTGGTGAACGTCAACAGGGGAGGTCCGGGATTGGGAACAATCCAGCCCTCGCAAAGCGATTACTTTCAGGCAACTAAGGGCGGTGGCCATGGAGATTACCATCTCCTGGTCCTCGCACCCTCGTCCGTCCAGGAGATGGCTGACTTTGTTTTTGACGGGTTTCGACTTGCCGACGAATATCGCACCCCTGTTATGATCCTAGCCGACGGAGCGTTGGGGCAGATGATGGAAAAGGTCGCCTTGCCAAAGGCCGGTTCCCTGCCGTTTACTCCCAAACCCTGGGCAACGACGGGGAAACTGGAAGGGCACGACCGCAACATCATCACATCGCTCTTCATTCAGCCTGAGAAAATGGAACAGGTCAATCTCCAGCTTCAGGAGAAGTATAAAAGAGCGCAGAAAGAGGTACGGTTTGAAGCGTTCCATGTCGAAGACGCGGAGATCCTGCTTGTCGCGTTCGGGCTGGCTGCGAGGATTTCTCAAAAAGCTCTTGAGATGGCCCGCGAGCGGGGAATCAAGGTTGGACTGTTGAGGCCCATCACCCTCTACCCGTTCCCGAGCAAGGTCATTTCGAACCTTGTTGAGAATGTTGCATCGGTTCTCGTTGTCGAGATGAATGCCGGACAGATGGTAGAGGACGTGCGCCTCGCGGTCAACGGCCGCAGGCCCGTCTCGTTCAAAGGAAGAATGGGCGGTATGATTCCAAGCCCCGATGAAGTGGTTCGTGAGATCGAATTGATCGCAGAACAACATCGCGTCGTTCAAGTGTAAAGGAAACGAATAATGGAAACGAATCCGCTCATGAGTGATATGGAACTTGTTTACAGAAAGCCGTCGACATTGACGGACACTCCGTTTCACTACTGCCCCGGGTGCAGCCACGGAGTCGTCCACAAGATCCTCATGGAGGTGGTGGATGAGATGGGGATCCAGGGCCAGACCGTCGGCGTAGCTCCCGTGGGATGTTCAGTCTTTGCCTACAATTACATGAATATCGATATGCAGGAGGCCGCCCACGGGCGCGCATCGGCTGTCGCCACAGGCATCAGACGCGTGCTCCCCGATAAGTACGTCTTCGCCTATCAGGGTGACGGCGATCTTGCCGCAATCGGTACGGGCGAGACGATTCACACCGCCAACCGCGGAGAAAACATCCTGGTGGTGTTCATCAACAACGGAATCTATGGAATGACCGGCGGGCAGATGGCTCCCACGAGCCTGCTTGGCATGGTCACCTCCACAACGCCGTATGGCCGTGAACAGTCGGCGATGGGATTCCCCTTGAGGATCACGGACCTGGTCGCTCAGTTGCCGGGAGCCTACTACGTGACCCGCCAGGCAGTGCATACTGCGACGACGGTGAGGAAAACAAAAAAGGCGATACGGAACGCGCTCGAATATCAGAAACTCAAAAAAGGGACCTGTTTCATCGAGGTCGTATCGAATTGTCCCTCGGGCTGGAAAATGACCCCAACCGAGGCGAACGACTGGATGGAGAAAAACATGATTGCGTACTATCCGCTCGGCGATCTGAAGGTACCGAAAGAGCATTCCTGAATGAAGCCGGATCTCTACAGCAGAACAATCTCGTCGGACGAGGAAAAGAATGGGTACTTCTTTGTGCTGAAGGACCGTCTGTCATTCTTCCCCTTGGCCGGAAGGGCGTTTGAGCTCCAGTCCGGGAAGTCTATCCGGAAGGTGAAGCTTGAATCCTACCATTGTGAATGTCGCGGACCCGAAGCTCCCCACGACCATTACTTTGTCCGCTGGGAGGATCTGAAGAAGGGAGACCGGATTCTC
>Ga0209212_1003291_pt1 | contig 21538 bp, 19 predicted proteins | sample RifGroC2_FD_183996 | JGI IMG/M metagenome (GOLD analysis project Ga0209212, IMG submission 183996) | Groundwater microbial communities from Rifle, Colorado, USA - Groundwater C2 (SPAdes) (version 2) | ecosystem: Environmental > Aquatic > Deep subsurface > Groundwater | place: Rifle, Colorado... | reverse complement strand
GAGGGGATTTTAAGGCTCCTCCCCCTTCAAGGGGGAGGCTGGGAGGGGGATGGGGGGAGGATGACGGCGTTGTGCTGTAATCTGACAAAGTAGAACTAACGTCTTCCGGGTTAGCGGCTTAGGTCGCGCAAGGAAGGTGTCCCATGCTTCTTTGGATCGGTCTGACGGCCAGCGCCGCTGCGATCGTCTACTCGGGGACCAAGCTGTCCCGGTACGGCGACGTCATCGCGGAAAAGACCGGCATGGGGAGGACCTGGATCGGGGTGCTCCTCATGGCATCGGTCACCTCGCTTCCGGAACTCGTCACCGGGATAAGCTCCGTGACCCAGGGCCTTCCCGACATAGCCGCAGGGGAATAGGGGCAGGGATCGCACAGATGACGGGCCTCGGGCAGAGCTTCCTGGGGAATATCTTCATTGCCGCCGCCACCTCGCTGCCGGAAGTGGTCGTCTCCCTGGCCGCAGTGAGAATCGGGGCGATAGACCTGGCCATCGGCAACCTGCTGGGAAGCAATATCTGCAACATCTTCATATTGGCCGTGGACGACCTCTTCTTCGTTGAGGGGCCGATCCTTGCCTATGCCAACAGCAACCACATCATTTCCTCTCTGGCTGCCATCGCCATGACTTCGATCATGATCATAGGCCTTACCTACCGGTCGGAGAAAAAGCTCCTGTTTTTGGCTTGGGATTCGATGGCGGTCATTTTGCTTTATTTGAGCTATCTTATGCTGCTCTACATGTTCCGTTGACCACCGAGGTCCCCGGCAGGGGGCGACTCCCCTAAGGGGCCAACTAACGGAGGTCATCGAAATCATTTCGGCCAGACGCCCCACAAGTCATGAAAGGAGGCACTATGAAGACGGAGAATAAAAAGCACGCCGGCATGGTCAGAGTGGAATCGGACGGGACGGTTACACCCGAACTAGAGGCCGAACTGAAGGCCCTAGCGGCCCTGCCCGATGACGAAATAGACACCTCGGACATCCCGGAAATAACCGACTGGAGCGGGGCGGTGAGAGGCAAGTTTTACCGCCCCATAAAGGAAGCCGTAACCGTTCGCCTTGACGCCGACGTGCTGCATTGGCTCAAGAAGGACGGGAAAGGGTATCAAAGCCGGTTGAACGCAATCCTGCGCAAGGAGATGGTGGCACAGTCCAAAGGGACGTAAGGCCGCCTGACTTGCCTCCCCGCGCTGAACCGCCCATGCAGGCCGCAGCCACTCGACTGGGATCCCCCGGTTTGATCTCTGCGGCCTCTCCATCTGCAGTCCACTCTTTTTCGCAGGTCCCGGCGACCGTCTCCCGCAGCTCGCGCCCCCTACGGAATCTCCGGACAACTCAAAATCCGCCCCGTAGACCGTCATCAGCTTCCCGCCCCCCATCATGCTGTGCCTCCGGTGGAGCCGACACCGATGGCTATCCGAACCTGACCAAAAGGCTTCACCGCCATCCTGGAACAGCAATCTTTCGTCCAGGGCACGCTCAACCGCCAAAGGCTCCCTGGGCGCCGCACCGGAGCGCTCGGGAGCGCCGGGGATCCCCAACCGCAGCTCGCGCTTTCCGCACCTCACCTCTCCCGCCGCCGGGTCCTCCAGGCGTAACCCGCCCGCAGCACGAAGGGGAGAGCCAGGTCCGGCAGCCGATCCGCCTCCGCAGGGGCGAGCCCCACCAAAGCCGGCTGGCGCTGGGGAGTCAGCAGGTACCCAGCCGGCTCCGGCAGCTCCAGGAACTGGGAGCCAAGGAGCAGCCGGTCCGTCCTCGGGGCGAGCGTCCAGGGGCCCCCGCCCGGCGCACCCTTCTCGAAATATCCGCCGGCTTGTTCGGATACATCGCCCGAGACATCGAGAGCATCGCCTGAATTTCCTCCTTTGTCCGTTGGCAGAGTAGCGCACCCCAGGCCGCGTTGGGATGTTGCAACAGGTATTGCCGAAAAGCCGATGGCGCTTAAAGCGGGCAAGCGGGGATAGCTCCGGAGCAGAAATAGAGGTTTATTAAAAACAAGAAAAGCAGCAGCTAATGTGTTATATCTATCGGCAAATCCGGGGACGATTGAGGTGACGAGGGTACCTTGCGCCCTGAAAGCGGGGCACAACCTCCGTGCCCGACAGGCGGCCAGGCGGGGCCAGGCGGGTGGAAAAGATAAGCTTGACAACACCCGAATCGGCGGGATGAACAGGTCCGGTCATCTACGAGTTGCCATGCAAAAATTTTGAAGAGACAAGTCAAATGACCGATGAACTCAAGATAAGCCCGCCCCTGTATTTGATCGGGAAAAAAATCCATTGCTGGCGCTGTAGTGCGAGAATGCCGGTAGTCACATTGTTAGCGCCAAGTGTGGAAGATATGGGGGAAGAAGTCTGTATATTGTCGAATGTCCGGTATCTTCCGAATGAGCTGACTTCGTATCTTCAGAAAAGGGTACCGACCTACAAGCTAAAGCATTCCAAAACAGAAGGAGAAAAATATTACGCCAACACCTGCCCTGAATGCGGCGTATTATCGGGAGACTTTTTTCTGCATTCCGAACCTGGCGCTCCCTTTTTCCCTGAGGATGAGGATGAAGAGGAAGCGAAGCTCCTGTACATAACCGAGGTGCCGCTATCAACCCCAATCACCATAAGGGCTTCGTACAGTATGGGTTTAGGTGACGTGATCCTGAAATCCGCTAAGAGAATATAGCTGGAGAGTATTCCATAGATGATGAAGAGGGAATCATGCTTAAGGAGATGAAGGCGTATGGCCACCTGAAGCCGGGACAGAAGGGGACACAGCGACTGGTGGCCCGGTTTGGAGCTGCGCTGGTCTGTGTCCGGTACCGGTATGATGAGCGGACAGGGGACAACCTGACGACGGCTGAGATCATCGTGGATAGACGGCCCAGGTTGGCGCCCCGCTACCGTGACACGGACATGGTTGCCGTTGTCGTGCCGTACACCGAAACGGCGCTGCGGGAGAAGCTGAAAGCCGCCGGGGGGCGCTGGAATCCGGAGGAACGGGTCTGGCGGGTCTGTTTTGGTGCGATTCGGGGGGACACGGCACTGGTGGAACGAATAATGAGGGAGTAGGCGGCAAGCGGGGTACAATGCGAGCAGGCCGAACCGGCAGGGCAGGTATACGGAGTACAAGTCACCTATATCGGTTACCGGCTCTTGCCATAGGAAAAGGAGAGAAGCCACGTATATAGGCGACCGTTAGGTCCCTTATATACGGTACCGGTTACGTATACAGGTGACGAGTCACTTATATACGCATACCGGTGATTAACGAGTTGGACAAATGGAAATGACATACTTTGAAAAGAGAGGTCTCCACATGAAGCACCTCAACCTGCTGCTCGTCGCCATGTTTCTGTTGCTCATCGTCGCTTGCGGCCGCGACTCCGCTCCTGCACATACACAGCCAGAGCCACAGCCACAGCCAGAAGCGCAGGCAGTGATGCTGGCACAGAATTGGGCGCCTGCAAGCCTCCTTGAGAATGTCACTTCCGAAGATGTGAAGGAGTCGGAGGTATCCATTGACGACGTGGGGAATGCGGTTGTCGTGTGGTGCCAGAACGGAAAGACATGGGCGGCTCGATACTCAGCCTTGGAGGCGCAATGGGGGCTGGCAGAGGTGATCGTCCCGGACCATCGTAGCGGCAATTTCGCGTTCAGCAGCGAACCCCATGTCGCCGCTGACGGTTCAGGCAATGCGATGGTTGTTTGGGCGGATCCAGGGACGAATCCCTGGAAAATATGGGGGATCCGGTTCAGCCATGCCTCCGGTGCCTGGGAGCCCCCTGTCCTCATTGAGACAAATGCTGCCAGCGGAGATTCGAAGAATCCGAGGGTAATGGCCGACGCATCAGGAAATTTCACCGCCATATGGGTCCAGGAGGACCGCACTGTCTGGCCCTTTAGAACTCACATCTGGGCGAGCCGCTATTCCGCTTCATCCAAGACCTGGGGTGTGCCGCGAATGGTTGATACCTCCTTCTATTCTCAATATGCTGGCGGTTACCTCCAGGCAGCCGTGGATGGCTCCGGTAATGTCATGGCCGTATGGAACGAACTCAACGGGACGGTCGCCAACGTGTGGGCAGCCCGATACACTGCTAGTAATGACAGGTGGGAGACGCCTGTGATGCTGAAGACGAACACCATGAGCGGCGCCTATGATCTTCAGGTTGCTATGGACGGAAACGGAAACACGGTTGCGGTGTGGGTGGAGGACGATTCGAATACCGGCGTCGTTTATTCGCGCAGGTATGTCTGGATGAACAGGTACTTTGCAGCTACGGGGCAATGGGGGCTGTCGATCATGATTCCCGCTGTTTCCTTGGGGGACATGTTCAACCCGCAGGTCGTGCTTGACGGGAAAGGTGAAGCGACAATCGTAGGTGCCGCCGAAGGCTTGGGTTCCAATCAGCTTTGGACAGCAAGGTACGATTTCATACATGACACCTTCTCGGTGCCTGCCTATCTCACTCAGGATGAGGGGATGATCTCAAAGCTTGCCGCAGACAGGGCCGGCAACGAGCTCTGCGTCTATATGGTAGCCGACGGACATTCGACGGTTCAGGCACTTGCTTTCAATGCAGGAACAGCCGTGTGGCAGACGGCAAAGCAGGTTAGCGGCGGCGGGTGGTCCGGCGGATATGTAAAGCTTGCGGCGAACAGAAAAGGTAATGCCATAATGGCTTGGGCACAGTCGGACGGACTGACCTATCATCTTTGGGCGAGCGTCCTCAAGTGAGAGCTGGGGAGACGTTGGTAAGTTGTGGTGAGAAGCCTAACATCTAACCGCATAGAAAGTCCCAACCAGGAAGTTGGACCGGGGCGAAAACCGCCCGGTCAACTCCTGCACCGTTGGGCTGAAAAAAGGTTGAAAAGTTCGGGAATCGCCCAATTCTGATAGCCGTCGGTCGCAGGTGGCCAGATATGACAATTAAAGGAGGAGACCATGAAGAAGGGAAGTAAAGTGTCGGCAGCGTTGAAAGAAGCAAAGGAGTTGTTGGCAATCGGCGACGGCGCGATTCATTTTTTCGACGGCGCCGGCTACGTCGTCACCCGGGGCTTCGAGAAAATCAGGATCAGCAAGGTTTCGATTGTCCAAGGTTCTGCCGGCTTGGGCGATACCATCGAGCTGAAGGTTCTTGAGTCGATGATTTTGCCTCAGGAACTGCTATCGAGATGCTTCGAATTCGGCGGCTCGTCTGACCCCTTAGATGACGGCGACATTCCGTTCTGACTATGGGCGGACTCACCAATTTGGCCGGCCAAATTCGCGGTCAGGCCTGCTCCGCGGCAGTCACCAGCTGCTTGGCGCACCCGCTGGGATAGCCCCTGACAGGAGACAATTTTGGCCAAATGCTCTCCTACCCCGAGCGTGCTGAGCATGGGGGCCTGAGGGGGACGCTGGTCAGTCTGTTGAGTTACTCGGAAGGGAGCATAAATCGAGGTGAAGGAACTGAACGAAGTGACGAGCGTCCCCCTCGCCTATAGGTAAAGACCTTTCGTGAAGTTATGGAGCCAAATTCCCGGCAAAGACTTGCCTGTGCGAGAACTTCGAGGGGGTCAGGCACGATTTAATGTATTAGGGATAATGACTGGGCGCGCACACATGTCTGTCGCGCGTGCTATTCAACAGGCAAAGCGTGAGGGTGACGGGAACGGGTTGGCAGGCTTGACGGGATAGCCCCCCGACGCCATGTCCCGCGCTATCCGCGAAGCCATCTGCGTTTCCCCGAGAAACTCGTAGGCCCCGGCGAGCCTCCCGGCTGCGGAAATGCTCCCCCCCTCCAGCAGAACCCGCAGCAGGTCCGAGGAATCGCGCACCATCCGCAGTGCCAGTTCGGCATCGGCTGGGTTTTGCCTGAAGAACGACGGCGCCGCCTTGCACAAAGCCGTCGGCAGGTCCATGATCCAGAGATCGTTTATCCTCGTCCTGCCGGCGGGGAAGTTTTTATCGTCCTGGTAGATTAGCAGGGAGGTGTCAAAGGGGAGATTGAGTTTCTGGGTCCCTTTCGCCCTGGCGATGACCACCAGCTGCCGCGGCACCACGGTCGCCCCCGAATGGAGGTGCAGGGACGACTCGGAGGAAAGGCAGTAATCGTCCCCGTAACGCTCGTTCAGATAGGAAGCGACAAAGGTCCAGTATGAGGCGAACCAGGGCGTGTTGCTGCCGTCGTTCAGGGCGGGCCGGGTGACGATGTACCACCCCTTGACGACCTCCAGCAGAAAATCGTTCTGCAGGAGCCGCTCTCTGTGCACCCTGCTCAGGGACGACGAGCGCAGCACGTTTCCCCTCTGCACCCGCTGCAGCACCTCAAGCGAGGCTGCCAGTTTTTCTCCCGGTGTCGCCATACCCGAAGTCCCCCGATTAATCTGCTATGTTTTTGTGCTGCCAAATTACTATGTTTTTGCGTTTCAGGTTTACTATGTTTTCATGCTTTGCGTCAACTATGTTTTCAGGCTCTCCCCTGAACGCCCCTTGGCCGCTGACTACTAGCTCCACAACATTGAATAGGCTAGGCCGGCTTCGTGCGACTGCCGATGGACACCACGTTGCCTTTTGCCCCGGTGGTTATGCTGAGCAGCTTCCGCTCCCATGCTTCAAGCGCCCGCCGTTTTTCCTTGTCGTAATCATGGCGGTTATAGGTGCGGATAATGCCCTTCTTTACGTGGTTCAGCACGGCGTCGATGATTTCATCCATGAACCCCATGCTCGCCAGGAAGGTTGTCGCCGTCCGCCTTAAATCGTGAGGGGGGGACAGGGGGACGTCTTTGACTTTCTTGACTTACTTTGCATTCGCGGCGAGGGAACTCAAAGGCGTCCCCTCCTCTCCCCCCTAGCCGAGCCGAAAGGATGGGGCCAGGGCCAGGCATTGATAAATTGATAACTTTACCCGGTGCCTTTCCGTCCTACCGTTTCTTCCCTGGGTACGCAAGGTGTTCGTCGTGGCGGTTCGGAAGTCCTGAGGGGGCGCGCCTGGATCTTGACAAATTTGTCGAAAGCCTCTCCAAACCCTAGTGTACCGAGCGATCCGAAGTATGTGAACGCGTGCGAAAGTCAATCATGTTGACGGAAGCGGATTTAAGGGCGAAGCGAGCCAACGAAATGTGAGGAACGGCGAGCGCCAACCAGACGCCTGGACCGGCCAAGCCGGTCAGCCTGGCGTTGTCCCAACAAGAAAAATGAGAAATTGAAACGATCCTCGAAGCATGAAGGATTATGACTGTGGAGTACCTCTGAAATGCTAAAGGGCAGCAAGTCAAGTGAAGTGACAGAAGCAATGCAAGGGGGTGCCCCTTTTGTTCGGGAAGTCGGCCGCAGAAAGAAAACAGCATTGAGACAGTAAGCCAGTGGCTTGCCGCTGAGTGGCATCCGACAAGGAACAGGTCGTGGATGCCGAAGGATGTGTCCCCTTATTCGAAGAGGCTTGTCTGGTGGAGATGCAAGGAGGGGCATGAAGAGCAGGAGCGCGTCATCGACAGGTATCAAAGAGGAGGCTGCGTCGTATGTGTCCTGAGGAGAACAGTGCCTCGACTGTTCGAGTGACCCCGGAGGGTCTATCATCAGCCCTTGAAAAGAGAAAAGTCCGATGAAAAGGCGCGTTGTACGCATAAAAAGGCTAATAAATGAAGCGTATTACGGACATTCCGGATATTTCAAGCGAAATGAAATGTTACGACCAAGAGCCATCAAGGCTCTTGTCTTAAAAATTAAGGCTTGAACATGAAATCGCTCGGGAATCTGCTCACATTCCGTTTGACAGCCTTGTTAAGGTTTTTTGACTGCTGAAGAAGCCGCCGCTTTGAGGTTCCAAAATGGAAGAAATATGACAGTCAGTTCAGGATAGTTTTCCATGCTATCCGAGAGATGATGGAACCGCAGGCTAAAAGGATAAAAAAGACGGAACTATCTACCAAACAAAGGTACTGGTCAAAAATGGGACCTTCCCCCTTTAACAAAGGGGGATCGAGGGGGATTTAGTCAGCTCAGGTGGGCAAAATCCCCCCTTGCCCCCCTTTGCAAAGGGGGGTAAAGGCACACAGCCTTTGTTTTGGATATAGTTCCGAAAAAAGATTGGTTTTAATAAGTGAAAAACAGAACGGAAGATGGAAATTACGAGGGCACGTCGTAAGAGGAAAAGCTACGAAGTCGGCTGGCATCCCACCGCTCACCAAGCAGCAGGCAGAGAGGATTTTCGTTCTGCAGGAGCCGCTCCCTGTGCATCCTGCTCAGGGACGACGAGCGCAGCACCTTTCCCCTCTGCACCCGCTGCAGCACCTCAAGCGAGGCTGCCAGTTTTTCTCCCGGTGTCGCCATGCCCGCCGTGGATAATGCCCTGACCGCTGCTTGCCGCTTTGTTGCCTCTGTGTTCACTGCCTACGGCTAACCGCACTTATTCGCCGAAGAGGACATAAAGGAACTTCTGGTCGGATAAGTCACCGGTGTCGAATTTGCTTTTTCGGTTCTATCCGGAAATTTTTATACACTTTGAAAAGGCAATAACAAGTAGAATAACTGTACTTTCCGGCCCCATGACTCTTGCCTGAAAATTTAATGCTTGCTTTATTTTCGCGTCGGTGTAGGGTTGTCAGCATTCTAAAAGTTAATAACTGATACACGACAATACTAAACTATCCGTGAGGATAGGACGGAAAGCCTAAGGGTCTCAACGAGACAGCCGGGTCGCCGAAATATCGCCAAAACGATACCAGGCTCCCCGGCTTTTTTGTGTTCTAAATATGATAGAGGAGGTGACCCCTAATGACCCGTTGTGCGCCGCCGAGGCGCTAACATTTATACCGACCGGCTTCAGGTGCTGGAACCCGGTATAAATCAGGTAGCGGTACAGGAAAATACTAAACCATCCGCGAGGGTGGGACGGAAAGCTCATTGGGTCTCCACGAGACAGCCGGGTTGCCGAAGCAGATGAGTCTTCGGTCGATCCGGCTTTTTTGCGCCCATTTCCTATGAGACCGTTGACAAAAGGAGAACCAAAGGAAGAGACCATTACGGAAAAAGATTGCCGGAACTTCAGGTGAATGGCTCTGAAGGGGATGTCGGCAAAAAGCGGAGCAAATTGTACTGTTTTGCCAAGGAGATTTGTATGGAGGCTTGTATGGAAATATTCCAGAAACGGAAAGTGTATCTTCTGCTTTTATTGATTCTCACTGTTTTTATTGTCCTGCCAGGGCGCGGCGTATGCGCTGCCGGTGACAAAGCCGACGGCGTCACCGTGAGTTCCACACTCCCTGCCAATGCTGCCGTAGCTGTGCCGGTCGGCAACAAACTCTCAGTAACGTTCAGTGAGGCGATGGCCCCCGCAACCCTTAACCGGGCCACGTTCACCCTGAAGCAAGGGGCCGCTGTCATTTCAGGCACGGTGAGCTACTCCGGCGTAACCGCGGTCTTCGCCCCGGCCAACAGCCTGCTGTCCGGCGCTGTCTATAGCGCCACGATCACCACCGGGGCCAGAAACCTAGCCGGAAACGCACTGGCAGATAACTACGTCTGGAGCTTTACCACTGGCTCGGCCCCGGACACAATGAAGCCGGCCGTGACTGGCACAACCCCCGCTAATGCTGCCGCGACTGTGCCGATCGGCAGCAAACTCAGCGCAACCTTCAGTGAGGCAATGGATCCCGCAACCATCACTGCAACGACATTCACCTTAAAGCAAGGGGCCACGCCTGTTCCGGGTGAGGCGAGCTACTCTGGCGTAACTGCGCTCTTTACTCCGTCAGGCGATTTACTATCCAACGCAGTCTATACAGCCACGATATCCACCGAGGCCAAGGATCTGGCCGGCAATGCAGCGGCAAGCAACTATGTATGGAGTTTCACCACAGGCATGCTTCAGGACACCACAGCACCCACGGTGGCTGCGGTAAACCCTTATCCCAATGCGACAGCGGTCTGTCTCGACAAGACCATCGCCGCGACTTTCAGTGAGGCGATGGACCCCTTGACGGTCAGCACGGCCACATTTACCCTGCACCAAGGGATCTTGCAGCAAGGGGCGGTGGCTGTTGCAGGCACCGTGAATTACTACGGCCTGACCGCGGTCTTTGCGCCGGCAGGCGATCTTGCAGCAAACACCACCTACACCGCCACGATTAGCGCTGCCGCAAAGGATCTCGCCGGCAATGCGACGGAGAAACGTGTCTGGAGCTTTACCACGGGTACGGCGGCCTGTCTCGCGCCGGTAAACCTGGGAACAGCGGGGAATTTCGTGATCCTGGCAAAAACAGGTGTCTCAACGACCGGAACCACTGCCATTGTGGGAGATGTCGGAGCTAGTCCTGTGGCAGCGACCTACCTGACGGGATTCTCACTGATCGCGGATTCAACCAATACCTTTGCAACGTCGTCGTACGTGATCGGGAAACTGTACGCCGCCGACTACGCAACTCCCACTCCTGCCGTTATGACTACGGCTATAAGCGACATGGAAACCGCCTTCACTGACGCCGCCGGAAGAACCACGCCTGATTTTACCGAACTGGGCGCAGGCGATATCAGCGGACAGACCCTGGTTCCCGGCCTCTACAAGTGGGGCACCGGAGTTCTGATAACCAGTGCCGGAGTTACTCTATCGGGCGGTCCGGATGACGTCTTCATCTTCCAGATAGCAGGAAATCTCACGGTGAACAACAGCGCCATGGTCACCCTGATCGGCGGCGCACAGGCCAAGAACGTGTTCTGGCAGGTCTCTGGCCAGGCAACGCTTGGAACGGCAGCCGACTTCAAGGGTATTATATTGAGCCAGACCTTGATTTCACTGAATACCGGCGCTGCGATGAACGGCAGGGCGTTGGCACAGACCGCGGTAACCCTGAACGCAACTGCCATTACTGCCCCGTAAGGCAAACGCTATTAAAGTTGAGAGCAGGTTGAAAAACAAGAGGCAGGCTGGTTTCATAACCAGCCTGCCTCTTTTGTGGACCCGTCAGCCCGAACCATGCGGCCAGAGAGCCAATTGAAATTAAAAACTACCTATTATATTCTATGGGTGAACAGGGGGAGCAACCGCAGCTAGATTACGCGCTTGCACTGATTCGGATGAAGAAGGCCCGTTGCGCGGGAACCCCACCTGCTCGACACACAGGTAAAGATTCGGTGTAAGAGTCTGAAGAGACGGGGAGGCTATCATGAGAAGCAGAGCTAGCGTGGCAGGGCACCCGCTTCATTCAATGCTGGTGCCCTTACCGATCGGATTGTGGATATTTTCCCTGGTATGTGACGTGGTGTACTTTGCTAATGGTGCCGCCATCTGGAGCACCCTCGCTCTATATACCATGGCAGGAGGTGTTATCGGCGCTTTGTTGGCTGCATTACCGGGTCTCTTTGATTTGTATAACCTGCCGCACTCGCGAGCCAAGAAAATCGGGTTATGGCACATGTCGATCAACCTGAGCCTGGTAACTTTGTACGTGCTCAACTTTTTGTGGCGTACTAATGCAGAGGCAGCGGCAATCGGGCCGGTGGCGTTGTCTATTGTAGCGGTGCTATTGCTGGCCGTCTCAGGGTGGCTAGGTGGAGAGATGGTCTACGTTCATGGGGTCGGGGTGGAACCGGTCGACGAGTCAAAACTTGCCAAGGCTCAGAGAGATGATCGGGAGGATGAACGAGGACTACACCTGCACCATCGTCATTAGTTCTACCTTGTTACATTGCAGCACGACGCTTTCAGCCTCACCCCATCCCCTCCCGACCTCCCCTTCAGCCGTAGCCTTGGCGAAGGCTGAAGGGGGAGGAGCCCTTAGTTTCCCTCCCCTTCAAGGGGAGGGTTAGGGTGGGGATGGGGATATGATGGGGATATGATGGTAATCTGACAAAGTAGAATTAGTCTGTTGGAGGAAATGCCGTGGACATATCGCTTGAAGTATCCACGCGGGCGCAGTCGCGAAGCGAAGAGATCGCGAACAGCATTAGCCACGCCATAGGTCTGGTCGCAGCGCTCGTGTCAATCCCGTTCCTTATCACGCAGGCGGTCAGGCAGGGGGAACCCGGGTTCATCTTCGGGGCGAGCCTCTTCGCCGCCTCGATGGTGTTTCTTTACCTTGCATCTACCCTCTATCACGCCTTTCCGACAGGCAAGGCCAAACGCCGGCTTCAGATCATCGAGCACTCCGCGATCTTTCTCCTCATCGCCGGTACCTACACGCCTTTCACGCTTGGCGTGCTTCGCGGCGCGTTGGGGTGGACCATCTTCGGGCTCGTCTGGGGGCTTGCCGTGGTCGGGGTAGTGCTGAAAGCATTAAACAGGCTGCTCCACCCCATCATCTCCACCGGCCTCTATCTCCTCATGGGGTGGCTCATTCTGCTTGCAGTCAATCCGTTAGTGTCCCGCATACCGGTATCAGGACTGCTCTGGCTGGGCGCAGGAGGCGTGGCCTACACGGCAGGCGTAGCTTTTTTCGCGGCCGAATCACGCCTCAAATACGGGCACTTCATCTGGCACTTGTTCGTAATGGCGGGTACGACCTGCCATTACTTCGCGGTGCTCTGGTATGCGGCCTGACACGGCCCTTGCAGGCGCGCCTTAGCCGATGCCCGTTTCGGGGTCCAATCAACCGCAAACTGCCACCCCAGCGGATGGAGGGAAGAAAGCCGCAAGCTTAGGTGCCTGCGGCTTCCATCATCCCTTGCCGTACCTGTCGGCCGACTCATTCAAAGGGCCGTTTTCCAATCCCTCAAAAGCAAACGGATTAAATACTTGATTCCGCCATAACAGGTTCCGGTCCACCTCGCTCAAAGCCGCCTCACCGCAAACTTGCAGGACCCGGATGGAACCGGGTGTTGATAAGTTGATATCTCCGCAGCGGCATCTTTCGCCGCAGAGAGAGTCAGGAAGTTGATGGAAGCCGGAAAAGGGTGAAGGAATGGGGGACCCAGATGGGACCGTGGACCCAGATGGGAGCCGGGTGTCTATGCAAGCAGATCCGGGGTGTCTATGCAAGCAGATCCGGAGATATCCACTTATCAACACCCGGTTCCAAGCAGCCTCAAGCAGCCTCGTTGTGTCAAAGAAGACTTTTGCCTATGTGGACCACCAGATGTTTTTGGCGCTGATCGCCTGGATCAATCGTCGGCACCCCGAGAAATCGGCACAATGGAAACGGCAGCGATACTTCCGCCGTGAGGGCTTGCGCCAGTGGGTGTTCTTTGCAGCGATCCGGGATGCGCAGGGGTCGGCCACTCACCTCGATCTGTTTTCGGTGGCGAGCGTACCGATAACACGGCACATCAAGATTCAAGCCCATGCGACTCCATATAACCCCGCCTTCACAGAGTATTTCATCCGACGTGCCGAAGCACGCCGAGTGAGCAAACTGAGCTGGCAAGGTATGACCGCATGTGCTTGACGTATCTATCCAACGGCGAAAACTGTCGAGTTACCGGGTCCCAATGGCCTTGGTTAGGCTTGAGCTGTGTGCGGGGAAACTCGCATGCACAGTTCTCAGAGGGCTGGGGACGGGTAACCGTCCCTGGCTACTCGGCCCAACGTCCCCCCAGACGCTTCCAGACGCTTCCTTGGGATTGAAGAGGCAAGGAATGAGCGGAAGGGCTGGGGCGGATGTTCGACGGGAATTGATAGCCGACAAGGCTAGGGGTCATTTCAGGACCGTTGCCGGCCGTGGGTGCGATAGCATTAGCATCTACTCTACCCCTAGCCTCCCCCAAACCATAGGAGGGACAAAATGGTCAGAAGAGCGATAACGGTGATGGTGCTGGCGGCGGTGGTTTCCGTCTTCGGCTTGGTTCCGTCGTTTGCCGAGGAAACTCCAGGTGACAATCGTCCAAGAGGATATTTCGGTATTGGCGCCGGTATGGGTATCAGATACGGATTCGGTGGCATCGGCATAGAGGTAAGCCCTGCTCAGTATGTTTCTGTCACCGCGGGTGCCGGATTCCTTGGGGTCGCCGGCTATTCTGTGGGGTTACAGGTTTTTCCGTTAGGTCGCGTCTCAAAAGTCAGGCCTTGGTTGTCGGTTTCCGCTGGTGATGCATTAGCCTCAACCGGTTTTGGCGTCGCCGAAATGTCCTTCATTGCGTATGGGATAGGGGGGGAAGTCGGATTTGGTCCCAAGCACTCCGTCGAGTTCGGCATCGATGTTGCCAACGGTGATTCCGACACATTCGTCTATCCAACCATCGGCTGGAAATACCATTTCTAGAGGGCGACTCAGGAACTCGGCAATTAACGCGCAATTGCACGGGCGTTCTCGTCATAACGGGCGTCCCCTCGCCATACTGAGAGGCAAATGCCAGTAGCCCAAGGGGGCAGCCCTTGAAGGTTGAACTTTATGCTTGATGTCGACCTTTGCCGCCGCACCGTCCAGTGGGCGCGGTCACAAAAGTAGTCATAGACACAACCTCTGCATCTCAGCCTGCCTCAAACGCCACAGCGATTATCTCAGGTGATCCGCGCCTGCTGGCTGTCGGCTCCTATCACAGTATTTCCATTCTGACACCTGCCCCAATTTCTGGACGGCAAAGGCTGAACTTGTCGGTTCATCTTCAACATTCGCACCCGTTTTGCCGGGATCCGCTTGTGCCTTTGTGCGGGCGATTGTACGCATGGACAGAGGGGAGCCGGACTAATATAGCCGGAGAGTCGAGTATTTGAGTAAAAACTAATTGATTGCTGTAAATGCTGCGTGATATAGTCGCGTCCCTCAGGAGGAACACGTTCGTAGCCGCGACAGCAAGCATGACGATTGCCAGGTTGAAACTCAAACCGGGGCAGAAAGGAACTAAGGCAATGTAGTCTTGCATTATTTGCTCTGACGCTTAGGGTTGTCGGCCGGTTTCTCCCATCCAAGTTCGCGCCAAAGTGCATTGTTCGTCAGAAAGGATGGGTTCTCCTGCTCCAGACGAGCGACGGCAATAAGTTTGTCTTCCATTTCATCAAGAAATGAGGTGATGGCCCGCTTAACGAAGTATGACTTGGTGCGATGAGTCTCTTTTGCGAGACGCTCAAGACGCGATTCTGTTTTTTCGTCCAGTCTTATGGCAAGCATGGGATGCTCCCTCAAAAGGTTATACAATGTAATACACTTTAACGAGGCAGCCTACGCAACGTGAAAGGTGAAATTTGGAGGGTCAGCCGGAGGACCCACGAGAGAAGGAAAGGGATCTTGGGGCCGAGCCTGTTAGAGCTTGCTGAGTGTCGAGGAAACCTGGGGTCTTGTTTCTTGCTCATAAAAGCAGTAAGGATGGGACAGCCGAAAGATTAGCAAGAATAGAGACCTGACCCCCAGGCCCATGCTTACCCTTTTTCACATGTTTTTTCATAGGCAACCCTCGGGAGCCATAGTTACGCATGTCCGCAGGGGCGTCCCCCTAATTGCACCCATGTGGTGGGATGGGAAATATACCGTTGGGTTCTCGCCAGGGATCTGAGGGGATATAACGCTGGTCAGTTCGTTGAGTTACTGAGGACCATTCGCTGGAAATTATTAAGAGGCGCCTGGTTGAACTGAGGAACCGAACGAAGTGACCAGCGTCCTCCTCGCAGCGTCCCCCTCGCCTCCCCTCGCCTCCGCGTCCCCCTCGCCTCCGCAGGCAAGTACCGGACAGCAGTGGTCTGAGCAACAGCATCGGCTAAAGGAAGAACCATTATGACCTCTTCGAAAAACCTTCGTGAGACCGTAGCCAACAGCGAGAAGTACCAGCGCTTGTTTCAATTCTTTCCCGATGCCGTCTCCCTGACACGGGCGAGCGACGGCATCATGCTCGATGCCAACGGGGCGTTCGAACAGCTGACCGGGTACCGGCGCGAGGAGATCATCGGCCAAAGGACCGCGCATCTGGGGTGCTGGCTCGATCCTGTCACCTGGGAGGAGGTGTCCAAAGCCCTGGAAGCTACCGGCGAGGTGCGCGACCTGGACACGCGTCTCCAGTGCAAGGACGGCAGACTCGCCTCGATCTTGCTGACGCTGCGTCTCCTTGAAATAGAGGGAGAGCCCTGCTATCTAGCCGTGGTCCGGGACATCACCGACTGCAAGCGGACGGAAGAGAAAGCCAGGGAGCGAGAAGATGAGCTGCGGTCCAAGCTGGACACCCTCTTGTCCCCAGACATCGCTATCAGCGGCGAGGATATACGGCGGATCATCGATTTCCAGGCGATCCAGGAGCTGATGAACAGCTTTTACAAGCTGACGAAGATCGGCATGGCGCTCATCGATCTCAAGGGGAATATCCTTGTCGCCACCGGCTGGCAGGACATCTGCACGAAATTCCACCGCATGCACCCGCAGACCCTGGCAAACTGCATCGAGAGCGACATCATCCTGTCCCGCAACGGGGAAGGGGATCGCAGGATTTACAAGTGCAAGAACAACATTTGGGAAATGGCGATTCCGATCACCGTGGGGGGAGAATATATCGCCAGTGTTTTCCTGGGGCAATTCCTGTTTGAGGACGAAGTTCCCGACCGTGAGACGTTCGCGCGGCAGGCCGAGACCTACGGCTTCGACAAGGAGGAATATCTGGCTGCGCTGGAGCGGCTGCCCCGTTGGAGCAGGGAGACGATTCACAACGTCATGGAGTTTTACACCTGCTTTGCCTCCATGATCGCGGAGCTCAGTTACAGGAATATCCGGCTGGCAAGGGTCCTCGGCGAGCGGAAACGGGCTGAAGAGGCGTTGAAAGTCTTGGCGGCTGAAAAATCCATCATCCTGAACAGCACCATTGACCTCGTCCTCTACCACGACAAGAACATGCGGATCTTATGGATGAATCGGGAGGCCTGCGATTCGGCTGGGATGCAGCCGGAGGAGCTGGTGGGACGTCACTGCTGGGAGATATGGCACCAGCGTACCGAGGCCTGCAGCGGTTGTCCGGTGATAGCGGCCTTTGATACGGGTGAGCCTCAAGAAGCGGAGATCGCAAGTCCCGACGGCAGGCAATGGCATATCCGCAGTTTCCCCGTCAGGGATGACGAGGGCCAGGTCATGGGCGTCACGGAATTCTGTCTGGACGTCACCGAGCGCAAGAGAATGGAACGGGCGCTGCGGGAGTCGGAAGTAAATTTCGCCACCGTCTTTCGGGCCACCCCTTCGGTCCTGGTCATAAGCACCCTGGCCGAAGGGAGGTACCTCGAGGTCAACGAGACCTTCGAAAGAGTCATAGGGTACCGCCGAGAGGAGGCCATCGGCCGCACCTCTTTGGAACTCGACATCTGGGAGGATCCCGAGGCGCGTACCAGGTTCATCCGACTGCTGCAGGAGCGAGGAAAGGTGCGCGACCTGGAGGCCAGGTTCCGAAGCAAAACAGGCGAAACTTTCATCGGGCTCCTCTCGGCGGAAATAATCGAGATGAAGGGGGAGGAGCGCCTGCTGATCCTCGTCAACGACATCACCGCGCGCAAGCGGGCGGAAGAGGCGCTTTGGGAGAGCGAGGGGCGTTATCGCACCCTGTTCGAAGGCGCCAACGATGTGATCTTCACCATTCGCGACCGTCTGATCGTCAACTGCAACAACAAGGCCCTTGAGCTGTTCCGCAGTACCCCGGAGGAATTCATCGGCAAGAGGCCGGAGGAGCTTTCTCCCCTTCTGCAGCCTGACGGCAGCGATTCCGCGGCAAAGGCACTGGAAAAAATCGGGCAGGTCACAGCCGGCCTTCCCCAGTTTTTCCAGTGGCGGCACCGTCGCGGCGACGGGAGCCTCTTCGATGCGGAAGTGAGCCTGAACCGGCTGGAGTACCAGGGGAAGACGGAACTGCTGTCAATCCTGCGCGACGTCACCGAACGCCGGCGGGCGGAAGAGCAGAACCGGAGGTTCAACGAGATGCTGGAGCGGCGCGTGGCGGAACGCACGGCCGAACTGGAGGAGATCAACCGCGAGCTGGAATCGTTCTGTTACACCATTTCCCACGACCTGCGCGCCCCGTTGCGGGCAATCGACGGCTTCACGCATATCTTACGCGAAGATCACGAGGCAAACTTCAATGCGGAGGGGCGGCAGTTGTGCCGAAGGATCTCCGGCAGCGCGGTGCGGATGGGGGAGTTGATCGACGACCTGCTGAATTTTTCACAGATAGGACGGGCTGCACTCCAGGCGGATCCCATCGAAATGACCGACCTGGTCCGTGCGGTCTTCGACGAGGTCGTTCCGGAGGAGGCCCGCCGGCGCATCGAGTTCCGCCTGGCGTCGCTACCTCCCGTAATCGGCGATCGTGCCACGCTTCGCCAGGTCTGGGCGAACCTGATCGACAACGCCGTCAAGTATTCCTCCAACAGGCCCCGGCAGGTGATCGAAATCGGAGGGGAGCAGACCGAGACGGAGACGGTCTTTCAAGTGCGGGACAACGGCGCCGGCTTCGACATGGCCTATGCGGACAAGCTGTTCGGCGTCTTCCAGCGGTTGCACGGCGCCGGCGAATTCAGCGGCACCGGGGTGGGCCTGGCCATTGTAGGGAGAATCGTCCAGCGCCACGGGGGGCGGGTCTGGGCCGAGGGGGCTGTCGATCGGGGCGCCACCCTCTATTTTTCGCTCCCCTTACCATTCTCTCGGCGGTGACATGTCAAGGGGCGAAGGGGACGCACAGGGCAGGGGACACCGAGGCATTCAGATCAATGCAGGCCGGCCATGAAATTGTGCGTTTCCCTGGACCAAGTGTAAGGAAACAGAGTGAGAAACGCACAAATCATGGACGTTGGTTTGGCCCGTCCCCCTGGTTTGGCCTGGACCGGTAAAGCTCTCAGCTCACCTCCCCCGCAACATGGCAAACTCCTCACACGTGAAGAAAGGTCACTTCCCGGAAAAGTGACCTTTCTTTGTTGATGGCACGGTAATCCCTCCGACAGCGGCTAGTGCTGAGGGAGCTTCTCTTTTCAGCACAGCCTTGAACCGGCGCACGAAATCAGCCCTACCGGATGATCATCAAAATCCCACCCCCCAACGTGCCTCCCATCTCAAAAGAACCCTTGCCAGATCAGATCTTCAGCCCGATCAGCGGCCAGATGAAGAGCACCGATGCCATGAACAGCAGCCAGGAGATGGCCATGACCACGGCGCCGGAGACGATGATGTCACGGCTCTTCAGGTATCCGGAGGCGTAGGCAATGGCTGTGGCCGGGGTTCCCATCGGCAGGCAGTAGGCGAGTCCCGCGGGGAGCGCGATGGAGAGGGTCATCACCTTGGGGTCGATCCCCGTGGTCTTACAGAGCCCCATCCCGACCGGCATGAGAATGGCGACCACCGCCGCGTGACTGATGCACTCGGTGAGAACGATGGCGACCAGGGAGATAACGGCGATCACCGCCAGCGGGGAGTCGTAAAAACCACCCATACCTTTTTGCACGATCCAGACGGCGGCCCCGGTCTTCTCCAGCGCCGAGGCCAGGGCGATGGTGCCGCCGTACATCAGGATTATCCCCCAGTTGACGTACTCCTCGATCACCTGCCAGGAAACGACCTTGAAGGTGAAAAGGGCGGCGGCTCCCAGGAGCGCAATGGCTGCCAGCCCCGTTTTCTCCCCGAGAAGGATCCAGCAGACGATGGTGCCGAGCATGACCAGCGCCGTCACCATCTCGTCGTACCCCATCTTCCCGGTTTCCAGGCGCTTGTGGTTCAGGAACTTCCGCCCCACCTCGACGTCCTGCAGATCGGGGGGGAAGAACTTGAGCAGAATGATGAACGCGATGACCAGCAGAGGCATCACGATCATGCATGCGGCGGTGGACCACTCGATGAAGGTGAAATGGAGCCCCGTTGCCTCCCTCAGGAGCCCGGCGGCCAGCGGCGCCCGCGCCCCCCCGAGGAAGGTGGCAATCCCGCCGATGATGCAGCCCCAGGCCATCGCCATGAAGAGGAGCTTGCCGAAGTTGCTCTTCCCCTTCTCCAGCCGGAGAGCCGTGGCGATCTCCGTGACGACGGGAAACAGCATGGCCGCTACGGCGTGCTCGCTCATTATGAAAGAGAGAAAGGCGGAGAGGAGAAAGACGGTAAGCGCCAGGCTGGTGGGGGTTTTCCCGAATCTTACCAGCATGGCGCGGGCCAGGCGGGCCGATATGCCGGTCCCCGTCATCGCCGCAGCCAAAATGAAGGCGCCGAGGATGAAGAAGACCGCTTCGTTGCCGAACATCGAGTAGGTCTTCTTGGCGTCCATCACCCCGAGAAGCGGCAGCATGACCATGGAGAGGAGCGCCGTCACCGCGATGGGGAGAAGGCCGGAGATCCAGAAAAAGATGGTCACGCCGAACAGGACCAGGGAACGGTAGCCTTCGACGGAAAGCCCATCCGGCGGAGAAAGACGGAGCAGGATCGCCATCACGACCGCAACCCCTGCCATTACCTGGTATCGTGCCGTCCGGTCCAGGAGAATGAGCCACATGGGGCGGTTGTCTATTTTCAGGGGTTTCTCTAAAAGCTGGTCACTATTCATCTGATCTCGTTTTTCGATCCCCTGCCTCCTCGATAAGCACGGTTACAGCCCTGCCGACGTGAACGACTCCTCTACCTCTTTCACCCTGAGAATCCGCCGCAGATCCGAGGTCGCCAGCAGCCGCCGCTCATCGATGCTGTCGATGAAGCCGCGCACCCCGCCTCGTGGAGCACTTTGAACAAACGGGGTGGAGAGATGGATCAGCGGCAGTAGCGGCTTTATCGCCGCCTTTTTCCTGCGCCAGCCGCCGGCAAGGTGGGCGAAGACCTCGGAGAGCTCTTCTGCCGCACGATGGGGGCCGCTTCCGGACAGCGTCAGCAGCGGGACCACCTCCATTGCCAGCAGCGCATCGATTCCCGCCATCGTGGAGCACGAGGGCGCCTCTCCCGCCGTCAGAGTCGAAACCACGGACCAGCGGGGGAACACGGAGCGGGCGCAGTCTATGGCGCGCAGTTGCTCCCTGATCGCCCGCTCCTCGGCGGAGGGTGCGCCGTCGAACCGAGCCAGCGGGATGTCCAGGATATCCACACCGGCGGCATAGGCACGCTCGATCAGGTGGGACGGCGCAGGAAAGTCCAACCTCCCCACCAGATGGGTGTTGAAGTTCTTCTTGATCGTCCTGGCGAGGGTCTCGCCGACATGGAAACTGTCGATGTCGCCGAAGGTGAGGTGAAAAAGGGCTGCGTTGCACTGGTAATGGCTCTCGAACAGGGTTTCCAGAGTTGGCCGCTGCGGGAGGTTGCCGCCGACGAAGAAGACATTTTCTTCCCGCCGCAGTTCATCGGGAGAAGGGGCGGCAATCTCCCGGGCGATAAGCTCCCGCAATTTTTTCTGGTCGATCTTCACTGGTACTCTCCCTTCCCGGTCCCTGCCACCACTATCCTCAAAATACCCTCCGCTGACCGGGCCCGTCCGGTCCGAGACGGCACCGGCGTACCCGAGCGCGGGAGGAGTTTTTGAAAGATACTGAATTAAATTAAAACAGTCAACAAAAATAGGTTTATTACCTATCGCCCTAGTAGGGTACTCGCGCAATCTATCTGAAACCTGATTAGTACCAATCTCCCGCAAACTGCGCAAACACCCCCTCCCCCCCGCCCCACTGCCATTAAGTTAAGGGAATGAGAGGTAGGGTGGGCCTTGCCCACCACA
>Ga0209212_1003286_pt1 | contig 21556 bp, 23 predicted proteins | sample RifGroC2_FD_183996 | JGI IMG/M metagenome (GOLD analysis project Ga0209212, IMG submission 183996) | Groundwater microbial communities from Rifle, Colorado, USA - Groundwater C2 (SPAdes) (version 2) | ecosystem: Environmental > Aquatic > Deep subsurface > Groundwater | place: Rifle, Colorado... | reverse complement strand
GAAGCTCGATCCCGAGAACCGGAAACTCCGCGAAAAATTCAAAAAAACAGGCTTCGGCGATCCCGACCTGCTGCTCAAGAACCAGAAGCCGGGCGCGAAGAAAACAAAGTGAAGACCTTCCCTTTCCTGGTATTCGTCGTCCTCTCCCTGCTGTTTGCCTGCCTGCCCAAGCAACCCCCGATCCCTCTTACCGAGGTCCCTGCAGGGCCGCTGCTCCAGGTCTTGGACGAGCGGCGGCAGTCCTTTGCCGGGCTCAAGGCGGGGGCAGGTATTGAAGTTGTCAGGAAAGGCCGCAAACGGTCCTTTGACAATGTGGGCATTGTGCTCGCATCGCAGGATGGGCTCCGGATAGAGGCCTACGGGCCGCTGGGCCAGTCGCTGCTGGTCCTTGCCTGGAATGGCACGGAGGTGCTGCTCCGGCTGCCGGAACGGGACCGGGTGGTGCGGCCGGGAGCAGCCGGGCTGGAGCGGTTGTTCGGAGCAGGGCTGGACGTGCAGGAACTCTGCGCGGCCCTTGCGGGAAATATTCCGCCCGTGCCTGCGTCGGCCGTGGTTTCCGCGGCATGCGGCAGGGGGGATATCTGCGAAGTGACGATCCGCCAGGGTGACCTCGTTCGCCGCGTGCAGGTCGTGAGCCATCCTTCCGCTTCGGGGTCAGTGCCGACGCCCGTCATCTCCGAACTGTACCGCAGCGGAAAGCTCGTCTATCGGGCGCGGTTCGAACAGGTCGCGGAGATCGCGCACTATCTCATGCCAAGGGCGGTCATCATCGAAAACCCTGAAAAGAAATTTTCCCTGACCGTCGGCTATACCGACGTCGACGTAAATGTATCCATTGACCGTTCACTTTTCTCGCTTTCCGACGAAGAGCCAGGAGCGCCCTGATGCAGTCGATCACCCTGAAAGCGCCTGCAAAGATCAATCTCTGCCTGTCCGTACTCGGCCGCAGACCGGACGGCTATCATGATGTGGAGATGCTCATGCAGATGGTGGGCCTCTCTGATGAGGTGACCGTGGCCGCCCGCGACAGCGCCGGCGTGCGGATCAGCTGCGACAGCGATGCCATCCCGCCGGGCGAGGACAACATCGCCTGGAAGGCCGGCCACGCCCTGCTGAAGCGGGCAGGCCGGGAAGCCGGGATCACCATCACGATCCGGAAGGCCATCCCCGTGGCGGCCGGGCTGGGCGGCGGGAGCAGCGATGCAGCCGCCGTGCTTGCCGCGGCGAACGAAGTGCTCGGCATCGGGCTCGACCGGGAAGAGCTGGCCGGGATCGGCGCCAAACTCGGCATGGACGTTCCCTTCTTCTTTTACGGGCCCACGGCCCTGGCGCAGGGGCGCGGGGAACGGCTCACGGAACTGTCGCCTCTGCCCAAGATGCAGATATTGCTCGTAAATCCCGGTTTCGAGACCTCAACGGCCTGGGTCTATAAAAACCTAAATTTGAGGTTGACAAAAAAAGTTGACTGTAATAAAATCCTACGGCTTACGGTCGGGAATATCTCAGCAGGGCTGCATAATGATCTTGAGACCGTAACAGCGGCTGCGCATCCTGAAATTCATACGATCCGGCAATCGCTCTTGGAACAGGGAGCAGCGGGAGTCTTGATGAGCGGGAGCGGGCCAACGGTATTTGGCATATTCGAGACTGGGACGGGCTGCATGAACGCAGCGGAGAATCTATCAGACAGAGGATGGAAGCTCTTTCCCACCGAGACCCTGGTGGCGTCCCCCTTGAGCGGGCATATTCGGTAGGGAAGACCCGGGTTCCGGCCGGGGGATCGGCGGAGGGAAGCGCATCATTGCTGTAAACCGGCACGGAGGTGAGTGTCTATGGATATTACAGAAGTGAGGGTATTCCCGGTCGCCAGCGAAGAACGGCTCAAAGCCTATGCCACGATCACCATCGATAATGTTTTCCTAATCAGGGACCTTCGTATCATCAACGGCAACGCCGGACTGTTCGTTGCCATGCCGAGCCGGAAGATGAAGGACGGGACCTTTAAGGACATCGCCCATCCGTTGAACAGCGAAGCGCGGCAGATGATCGAGTCCAAGGTCCTCGCCGAGTATGAGCGCGAGCTGGCAAACCCGGCAAAGCGGGAACCAACGTCGAAAGAGAGCGACGCGGCTTAGGAGCTGATCGACCGGAACGAAGTGCGTACTGCCGATTCTGAATCTCATGCGAGAGGATAGGAGAGCCTATCCTTTTCAATTTTTAGCCGGCCGAGAGAAGCGGACTTCACCGACAGTCGGGGATCGTCTAATGGTAGGACAGAGGCCTTTGAAGCCTTTAATCGGGGTTCGATACCCTGTCCCCGAACCAGCATGCGAAAAAGAGAGTGGGTAAAACAATGGTGAGTGCTCGGGAAATAAAGATCTTTACCGGCAACGCGAACCCGGCGCTGGCGCAGGAGCTGTGCCAGAAGATGAACATTCCGCTGGGGAACGCGCTGGTGGGGTGCTTCAGCGACGGCGAGATCAACGTCCAGATCGTGGACAATGTCCGCGGCATGGATGTGTTCGTGGTGCAGCCCACGTCAAGCCCGGGGAACCGGCATTTGATGGAGCTGCTCATCATGATCGATGCGCTCAAGCGGGCCTCGTCCGCGCGCATCACGGCGGTCCTTCCCTACTATGGATACAGCCGGCAGGACCGGAAGGTGCAGCCCCGGGTGCCGATCACCTCGAAGCTCGTTGCCGATCTTATCACCACTGCCGGCGCGAACCGGGTGCTGACCGTGGACCTTCATGCCGGACAGATCCAGGGGTTCTTCAATATTCCGGTGGACAACCTGTTCGCGGCCCCCGTGCTGCTGGACTACATTCGGGCGAAGACCTTCAAGAACCTTGCGGTCGTTTCGCCCGATGCCGGCGGCGTGGAGCGGGCCCGGGCCTTTGCCAAGCGGCTCGGCGCTTCCCTGGCGATCATCGACAAGCGGCGCGACAAGCCGAACGAGGCGCAGGTCATGAACATCATCGGCGACGTGAAAGGGCATGACTGCCTGCTGCTCGACGACATGGTCGACACGGCCGGGACCCTGGCCGAGGGCGCAGGCGCGCTCAAGGCGAACGGCGCCGGGAACATTTACGCCGCCTGCACCCATGCGGTGCTCTCCGGTCCGGCGGTTCAGCGGATCAACGATTCGCCGTTATCCGAGCTCATCACGACGAACACCATCGCGCTCGACAGCAAGCAGAAAGAATGCAAAAAGCTGAAAGTGCTTTCGGTGGCGCCGCTGCTCGCCGAGGCCATCACGCGGATCCATGAAGAAACATCACTCAGTTCGCTGTTCGTCTAGCTGAACCGGGATATGCATACTGCACCATCAATTGTATCGGAGGAGAAATGGAAAAGATAGCATTGACAGCACAGGTAAGAGAAAAAGCAGGGAAGGGCGTAGCCCGGGAACTGCGGAGAAACGCGCGCATTCCGGCGGTGCTCTACAGCCACGGTAAATCCATGCCGATCTCTATGGGTACTAAGGAAGTCGCGACGATCCTTAACACCGAGGGCGGCAAACACGCGCTCCTCACGCTCACGCTCCAGGGGACCAAAGAGGCCGCCGAACGCATGGCCCTGATCAAGGATTACGAGCTCGATCCGATCACCAATAAGCTCATGCACATGGACCTCATGGAGGTCGCCATGGACGAAAAGGTGAAGGTGCAGATCTCCATCCACCTCACGGGCAACTCCATCGGCGTGAAGGAAGGCGGCATCCTGCAGTACGGCCTGCATCAGGTCGACATCGAGTGCTTCCCGCAGCAGATCCCGAGCCACTTCGATGTGGACATTACGGCGGTCAAGGTGAACGATTCGCTCCATGTGCGGGACATCAAGGCGCCCGAAGGCGTCAAGATCCTGAACGATGCCGACGCCACGATCGTGACGATCCAGCCGCCGGTATCCGCGGAGAAGCTTGAGTCCATGCTGGGTGCCGGGGCCCCTGCTGCAGCTGGTGAAGGCGAGCCCGAACTGGTCAAGAAGCCGAAGAAAGAGGGCGAGGCCGATGCCAAGGCCGCTCCCGCAGCCAAGGGCGGCGCTGCGCCTGCCAAGGCAGCGGCAGCACCTGCTGCGAAGGCTGCACCGAAGAAATAAGCGTGTCCTGCCGGCTGCATGAGAATGCGCCGCTCGGGGACGCGGCAAGGCTCGCATGAAGATAGTCGTCGGTCTGGGCAACCCGGGAAGAAAGTACGAGCGCACGCGCCATAATGCCGGGTTCATGGCCGTCGACGAGCTGGCCCGGGCCGCAGGCATCGACCTGAGCCAGGAAAAGTGCCACGCGCTGCTCGGTAAAGGGGCGCTGGGAACCGAGAAGGTCGTACTGGCCGAACCGCAGACGTTTATGAACGACAGCGGACGGTCGGTTGCGGCGCTCCTGAAGGATTCCTACGCATCGGCTGCCGACCTCATTGTGCTGCATGATGAGCTCGATCTTGCCGCCGGCGTGGTCAGAGTAAAGACCGGTGGCGGGCACGGAGGCCACAACGGCCTTCGCTCCATCATCGAATATCTCGGGACCGCAGATTTTGTCAGGGTCCGCATCGGCATCGGAAGACCAGTGTCGTGTATGGACACTGCCGATTATGTGCTCAGCCCCTTTTTCGCAGAGGAACGCGAAGCAGCGGCGGCAGCCGTGGTAACCGCAGCAGAAGCTGCCAGGGTCATCGTTTCCCAGGGCGTTACCAAAGCCATGAACCAATTCAACCAGAAGTAAGGTCTGCAGGCCCGGAGCGTAGCAGCAAGACGGCTCCGGGTTTTTTATTGCGATAATCGTGTTTGCCGTGAGGTCGCGACGGACAATAAACCGGTAAAACAACACGAACCTTTGGACACGGAAGAAACGGATTAAAATCGGATAAGGGCGGATAAGGCATCGCTGCCAACGATTCGACACAACGGCAAATGAACCCAAGGGTTAATCGTTGCAGGACATAATCCGCCGTTATCCGATTTTATCCGTGTCAAAGATGTTTTAAGATCCGGTCTTACTTCGTGTCTTAGTGGCAAAGATTAATCTCTTCTTCAGGAGCATACCATGGGTTTTAACTGCGGCATCGTCGGACTTCCCAATGTAGGCAAGTCCACCATATTTAACGCGCTTACCTCGGCAGGGGCGCAGGCGTCCAACTATCCCTTTACCACCATCGACCCGAACGTGGGCGTGGTGGACATGCCGGACGAGCGGATCGGGGTCCTTTCCGAGATCTATCATTCACAAAAGATCGTCCCGACGAGCATGGAGTTCGTCGACATCGCCGGGCTGGTGAAGGGCGCTTCCAAGGGCGAAGGCCTGGGCAACAAGTTCCTGGCCAACATCCGCGAAGTGGACGCCATTGCCCACGTAGTGCGCTGCTTCGAAGACCCGAACGTGATCCACGTCGCCAACAAGGTGGACCCCAAGGAAGACATCGAGGTGATCGAGGCGGAGCTTATGCTTGCCGACCTGGACGCCATCGAAAAGCGGCTCTACAAGGCCGAAAAAATGACCAAGACCGGCGACAAAAAGGCGCTGGAAGAAGTGGAGTTCATGCGGCGGCTTAAGGACATGCTTGCCAAAGGCGAACCCATCCGCAGGGCAAGCCATTCCGAGGAAGAGACCCTGTGGCTCAAGAGCTATGCCCTGCTGTCGTCCAAGCCGGTGCTGTATGTGGCGAACGTGGCGGAGGACATGGCGGACAAACCCAACCCGCATGTGGAAGCGGTGAAGAAGATCGCGGCGGAAGAAGGCGCCCGGGTCGTGGTCATCTCAGGACAGGTGGAAGGCGAGATCGCCCAACTGCCGCTGGAAGAGCGCAAGGAGTACCTCGCGGGCATGGGCCTCAAGGAGTCGGGCCTGGACCGGATGATCCGCGCGGGCTATGAGCTTTTGGGGCTCATCACGTACCTGACCGCTGGCGAGAAGGAAGTGCGGGCCTGGACCATTACCAAGGGGACCAAAGCGCCGCAGGCCGCCGGCAAGATCCATTCGGATTTCGAAAAGGGCTTTATCCGCGCCGAAGTGTTCCACTTCGACGACCTGGTGAAATATAAGACCGAACAAGCGGTCAAGGCCGCAGGATTGCTCCGTTCCGAAGGCAAGGAATATGTTGTAAAGGACGGCGATATCATGAACTTCAGGTTCAACGTGTAGCGATTGATCGCAGCATGAATATTCACAAAACAGAACGGCGGGTGGAACAGAGACCCCGCCGTTTTTTTATTCATGCGGTCTCATTATGGATGATCTGCAAGCAGGTTGTTGAAAAAAGAGCGTCTTTACCGCAACAGCTCAAGTTGTTATCTTGACAACGCAATAAAAGCATAACAACCTGATTTTATGGAAATTTATTTGCAACAAAGTGCTTGACTTTCCGCCATTCGAACAATATAATTACTTCAGACAATAAAAAACAGTTATGTCTGGCTGCGGGTAGCAGGCCAACTTCTGAACCAGGAGGTGCGGTATGGCTGATAGGAAAAAAACAGGTGAACGCCCCATAGGTCAAATGCTGATGGAAAAAGACCGGATCGTGCCGCAGGACCTCGAGTTCGCCCTTGATCATCAGAAGAACAGCCACGATCTTATCGGACAGATCCTGGTCCGCATGGGCGCCTTACGAGAGACTGAGCTCAATGAAGTCCTTGTTGAACAGTCCGAGACATCGCATTAGACGCAAGCGGGAGGCGCCTCTGCAAACTGCTTCCAGCTTCTTTCTTCCTAATTCCTCCTTGGCCTCCGCGATGTGAGTTCTTGGCGCACTCGCGGAGGTTCCCCCCTCTCTTTTTCCACCTAAAAATAAAATCATATTGTAGTTACTCAATGGTTTATGGTATTTTACGTGCTTGGCATGGTGTCGACGCGGAGTGCGGGGGCCCATCGTTTTAGCGTTTTAGCCAAACTTGGACACGGTGGAACCGAAAGTTCAAAAGCTAAAGGGCGTCTCTCGCAATGGCCGATGAACGGGTCCACTCTGAGGACGCAAAGGTCGCCAAGAAAAACCTGAAACAAGACTTGATTCAGGTTTTAAACCAAAAAGAACTCAAGGTTTCCTTTGCGTCCATTGCGAGAAACAACCTTTCCGTTTTTTTTATAAAAGGATCTTACCATGTATCGACTTCTTATTTATTTCATCGGCCTCCTGCTCTGCCTGCTCCCGCTCGCGGGACAGGCGCAGGAGCCGGCTGACGAAACACTGACTATTACAACAGTAGGCGACATCATGATGGGCACGACCTATCCCGAACCCCTGCTGCCGCCCCATGATGGTCAGGGCATCTTCGATGCCGTGAAGGGGTCGTTCCAAGGAGCGGACATTCTCTTCGGCAATCTCGAAGGCCCGCTGCTCGATGAGGGTGAATCGACGAAATGCAAAAATCCGGGCAAGACCTGCTACGCCTTCAAGACGCCGCCGCGGTACGTCGTCTACCTTAAAGATGCGGGCTTCACCGCGCTGAACATTGCGAACAACCACGCTTCCGATTTCGGCAAAGAAGGCGTTGAGAGCACCCTCAGCACCCTCGGAGCCGCGGAGATCCAGCCTGTGGGGGGCAAGGCAATTGCCACGTATATCATCAAGGGCAGGCGCATTGCCGTGGTGGGATTCTTCTACTTCGAGGGGCCTTACGCCTACCCTATCCAGAATACGACCGGGGCCGCGAAGATCGTCCGGTCGCTTAAAGATGCGAACGATCTGGTGATCGTTTCGTTCCACGGCGGCGCGGAAGGCTCAGCTGCCCAGCATGTGACTGGTGAAACCGAAGAATTCCTCGGCGAGGACCGGGGCAATGTGGCTGCTTTCGCGCACGCGGTCATCGACGCAGGCGCCGACCTGGTGCTCGGGCACGGTCCGCATGTGCTGCGCGCGCTTGAACTGTACCGGGGAAAGCTCATTGCCTACAGCCTCGGGAACTTCCTTGTCTATGAACGCTTCAATCTCGATGGGCCCAACGGTGTGAGCGCGGTGCTCACGGCGAATCTGGATGCGGTGACAGGCGACTTTCAGGACGGGCAGCTTGTACCGGTGAAGCTCGGCACCCAGGGGATCCCGGTCTTGGACAGCAAAAGAAAAGCGATCACACTGATGCGGAATCTGACGAAGCAGGACATCAAAGCACCGGGGCTCATCATTGCCGAGGATGGCGCTTTGCGGTTGAAGGTTGAAGAACGGAAAGGCCCGCCAGGTACAGCCGGCATCAGCTGCTACGGTTTCGGCGGTTACCGCGACGCACTTCGACAGTCATTGAGCAGGGAGTTTTGAAGGGGACTAGTGCCGGGAGTTGTAAATTACTATACCTATGCAATTCAACTAGGATCACCCCACCTAACCTCCCCTTGGCAAGGGGAGGGACACACTAGCCCCTCCTTGCCAAGGAGGGGTTGGGGAGGTGGTTCGACCCTGGTCAATTGGTCTTTTAAAATTTGCTTAATTCATCCTTTTATTATATTCTTTGCAATGTAAGCCGTCATACCCGCGAAAGCGGGTATCCAGGGCGAAGTGATCAATTGAAAGGGCTGGATTCCCGTTTCCACGGGAATGACGAAAGAAGGCTGTTGCGGATGAAAGGATCTTCTCCGATGAAACGTATCTCATTAATCGTTTCCCTATTGTTCCTGGTAATGGTCATTCCCGTACTGGCCGGCGAGCAGTCACCCCCCAAACCTGCCGCTGCGGACAAGTGCATGGTCTGCGGCATGTTCGTTGCCAAATATCCGGACTGGGCCGCGGTCATCGTGTTCAAGGATTCCGTCACCCGTTTCTTTGACGGTCCCAAGGATTTGTTCACGTATTACTTCGCGATCAAAAAGTACGATTCTAAAAAGGACCGGGCCGATATTGACACCATCTGGGTGAAGGATTATTATACGCTCTCGTTCATCGACGGCAGGAAGGCTTTCTTCGTCATCGGCAGCGACGTTCTCGGTCCCATGGGCAAGGAGCTGATAGCATTCAAGTCCGCAACCGACGCAAAGGCGTTCCTGAAGGACCATGGCGGGAAGAAGGTGCTGCAGTTCAAGGACATCACTCCCGAAGTCATGAAGCAGCTCGAATAAGGCAAGTCGTGATTCGCCACATAATTCACATAAAGCACATAAGTAAAAACGTAGAGATAAAAAATTATTTTCTGTGTCTTTTGTGACTTATGTGGCAAAAAAAGATTTAACGATTCGCTTTTCTCCGTGCCTCTGTAACTCCGTGGTGAAAAAATTCTTAAGGATGGAATCTTGATCAAGACCCACCGCATACGCAAATCTACCGTCTTCCTCGTCCTGACGATCGTCAACGTCATGGCCTTTTCCCTGCTCATGCTGCACGCGCGGTCTGTGCAAGGCCGGGCCGGGGAGCTGCTTGCATCGAGCAGCCGGATCGCAAGGGAACTGCAGCTCACGGACCTCTGCCTCTTTACCGAGGCGCGGTATACGCGCCACCCTGCCATGGGCGATGTCCATGCCGCGTTCCAGGACCATCCAATCGCTTTGGAGCATTTCCCGTCGGGTTCCTTGGTGCCTGCCCCGCTTCCGCTGGTGAGATGAAATGAATAGAACGATCGAACGCCACAAGAACATCCTCGAGTTCTCCCTTTCGTCGCTCCTCCGCCGAAAGACCAAGAACGCTTCGCTGCTCGCCATTTACACGCTCATTGTGTTCGCCATCGCGTCGCTGCTGTTCTTTCTGTCCGCCATGAAGCGCGAAGCATTGCTGATCCTGAAGGACGCGCCGGACATGGTGGTCCAGCGGATGGAGGCGGGCAGGCAGGACCTGGTGCCGCTGTCCTATGCAAAGGAGATTGCGGCTTTGCGCGGCGTGCGCGAAGTCAAGCCGCGGCTCTGGGGCTATTATTACGATTCGCCGTCAGGCGGGAACCTGACCGTCATGACCGCTGAAATGCCTGCCGGGTTCATCAAGATCGGCAGCGGCGTTTCGCGCCTGCGCCGCGCGACCGCGGCGGACGTTATCGTGCTCCAGAGCTATGATAATGAAGTGCCGCTCATGCTCGAGATCGAAGAGGTCCTGCCCTACGAATCAGAGCTTGCAGCAGCCGACCTCGTGATCATGTCGGAGCTCGACTTCCGGAAGCTCTTCAAATTTCCGCAGGGCCATGCAACGGACCTCGCGCTTACGGTCGCGAACCCTCGCGAGCTTTCGACGCTTGCCGGAAAGATCGTGGACAAGTTCCCGGACGCGCGGCCAATACTCAAGAGCGAGATGCTCCGGACCTATGATTCCATCTTCGACTGGCGCGGCGGCATGATGCTCGTTATGATGATCGCGGCGGTGCTGTCCTTCATCATCTTTGCCTGGGACCGGGCTACAGGCCTCAGCGCCGAGGAGCGGAAGGAGATCGGCATCCTGAAATCGATCGGCTGGGAAACATCGGACGTACTGCTCCTCAAGTTCTGGGAGGGGGCGGTCATCTCGCTTTCCGCTTTCTTCTTCGGCGTCATCGCGGCCTATGTTCATGTCTACTTTTTCTCTGCCCCGCTTTTCCAACCGGTGCTCAAGGGCTGGTCCGTGCTCTACCCGCAGTTCAAGCTGGTGCCGGCAGTGGACACGTACCAGCTTGGCGTGCTCTTTTTCCTGACCGTGGCGCCTTATACCTTCGCTACGATCATACCCTGCTGGCGCGCGGCCACCATCGATCCCGATGCCGCCATGAGGTCGTAACATGAACATGATCTCTCTTACGAACATATCCAAAAGCTTTCACGTGGGCAAGGCGAGCCAGTTCGTGGCGGTCAATGACGTGAGCCTCGACATCGAGCCGGGAAAGGTCACGATCCTGAAAGGCCCGAGCGGCTCGGGCAAGACCACGCTCATGACGCTCATCGGCTGCATGGCGCGGCCAACGTCGGGCAGGATCGTGCTGTCGGGGATGCGGGCCGCATGGATGGCTTCGGAAGAGCCGGCCGGAGTTGAGATCACGAGCCTGCCTGAGCGGTTTTTGAACGACATCCGGCGCAGGACCTTCGGCTTCGTGTTCCAGCAATTCAATCTCCTTAAGGGTATATCAGTGCTCGAGAATGTCATGCTGCCGGCCTACCCAACAGGGGAAGACCATCGCGAATTCGCAAAGCGCGCAGGGGTGCTTTTGGAGCAGTTCTCGATCGCGCGCCATGCGTCATCTCCTGTTGAATGGCTGTCCGGCGGAGAACTGCAGCGCGTAGCCATTGCCCGCGCACTCATCAACGATCCCTCGGTCATCATTGCCGACGAACCCACGGCGCATTTGGATACCGCGCTCTCCCGGGAGTTCATGACGATCGTAGGCACGCTCAAGAAAGCAGGAAAGACCATCCTGATCGCGAGCCACGATCCTATTGTGTTCGATTCCCCCCTGGCTGACCGGGTCGTTGAGATGCGCGACGGCGTGATCACTTCCTCCGGGCCAAAGCCATGATCCTTCATCCCGCAGTCCTTTCGCTCATGACCATGTCGCTGCTCGCCGGCATCATGGTGCTTCTTGCAGGCGCGGTGGGCGTGCGGATTCTCTTCTCATGGAACATTAAAAGCGGCAGCGAACTCCAGTTAAGCCTGGAGCGCCAGACCTATCTCGTCTCGACCATCCTGGCCTATACCTTCGTGTTCCAGATCCTGTCGCTCTTCCTGTACATCTACACAGCCGACAACCTGCACGGCCTGTTCGTAGGCGCCATGTGCGCCGCAGGCACGCTGAACGTGAACGAATACGGCTACCCGGTCCTGCTGCTCAAGATCGTGAACTTCCTTCTGGCAGGGACCTGGCTCATCGTAAACTATGCCGACACCCGGGGCTACGATTACCCGCTCATCCGGGCAAAATATGCGCTGCTCCTTTTGATCGCCCCGCTGGTGCTGTTCGAAGCCTACGAGCAGTACCGGTATTTCAGCGGCCTCCATGCCGACATCATAACCTCCTGCTGCGGCGCCTTGTTCAGCCAGGACACGCGGAACATCAGCGGCGACATCGCAGCTCTCCCGGCGCGGCCCATGGCGATCGCCTTTTTCGCAGCCATGACAGCAACCCTTGTAAGCGGTCATCTGTTTTATTGGAAGGGCAGGGGCGGCTGGCTCTTCTCCGCAGTAAGCCTGGTCGCCTTCCTCGTCGGGGTAGCATCGCTCATCTCGTTCATCAGCCTTTATATCTACGAACTTCCCACCCACCACTGCCCTTTCTGTTGTCTTCAGGAAGAGTACGGCTATATCGGGTATGCGCTCTACGCCACCCTGCTCGGCGGCGCAGTCACCGGCCTGGGGACCGGCGTCCTGATGCCCTGGAGGAACCGCGGCAGCATGAAGCAGGTCATCCCGCAGCTCCAGCGCACGCTCACCCTGGTAACGGTCATCCTCTACCTCCTGTTCACGCTGATCGTTCTGTACCGGATAAAATTCTCCGCACTTACGCTTGGATGGTGATTTTCCTGCAGCAGACCGGACCTTAACGCCCCTCGAAATTATCAAAAAATCCATAGAAATCAGCCTTGCCTTATAATTCGTAATAACTTATAATCCGCGATGAAAAATTAGCACTGCCATCGGCCGGCAGCAGGAGCCCGGGGGGCGCTGCCTGGTTTTGAGGATACGCGTCTTGAGATGGCTGAGGCGATCGTCTTTAAAAGACTTGACACTCACCTGGTTCCCACAATCCTTTCGTTGTTAATTTGTTATCATGTGAAGCAGTTTATGCCGGGAACGATCCGAGGAATGTTCATGGATGCAGCCGAATATTACAAAGATCACTTAAAACAGATCAATGAAGCGATCAGCATCATTTGCCGCAAACACGGTATGGCCTACGACGAAGAAAAGGACTTTGCGCAGCATGTCCATCTTCAACTGATCGAGAACGATTATAAAAAATTACGGTCTTTCAAGGGCTCCAGTAGTCTCAAAACCTATCTGTATACGGTCATCAGCCGGATTTTCATAGATCAGGTAAGAGCAAAATGGCATCCTTCGACTGCGGCGAAGAGAATGGGTGCAACGGCCGTTGAGCTTGAAAAACTGGTTTATCGAAATCAGTATGCGGTTTATGAAGCCTGCCAGATACTCGCCGGGAGTCCATCAACAGCCATAGAGGAGAACGCGGCGCATGCAATGCTTGCCAAATTGCAGGTAAGGACGCCGCGCCTTATAAGAGTTGACGACCCGGAAACGCACTTGCCGAGCTTTCCCGATCCAGCGCCCAACCCGGAAAAACGTATCACCCAAAAACAGCTCCAGCAGAAAAAGCAAACGATTGTTGCACTGGTCGGAGAGATCACCCGATCGCTACCGGGTGAAGATAAGCTGCTGATCAAACTGCTCTTTATCAGCAATCGTAAGATTTCCGAGATCGCCCGCCTGCTCGGGAAGGAGGATCGCATGCTGTACAAAAGGACGCAAGCGATTCTTCGAAACATGAGGGCGGCCATGGCGGACGCTGGGATCGGTGAAGGCGATGTTCGGGAGATTCTCGATGGTATGAGTGAGTGCGATGATTGAGAAAAATGACAAATTTGTCCGTCTCAATGGTCAGGATATGACTTTGGGCGGATTGTTGGCCCGGGAAATTCCCGGAGGACCGAACATGACCGATTGCCCCACCATAGAAACGCTGTCGGAATTTATAGAGGGGAAGCTAGCTCATGACGCCAGAGAGAGCGTTGTTGCACATCTTGGTGACTGTGAGTTATGCTATTCCACGCTTGCTGAAAGTCTGGCGATCCGCGAAGAACTGAATAACCGGTCCCGTGAACGGATAAAAAAACGCTTTTTCTACTCAATACCCGCGGGACTTGCGGCAGCAGCCGTTCTGTTCATCGTATTCAAGGTTTGGCAGCCTGCACCTGAACGTTCAGTGACGCCTGAGAATGCATTGGCATACCGGAAAGTACCGGCCGAAATAAAACCGCAGCCGAAGCCGAAGTCCGATCCCGTGGTAGCGGCGGCCCGTTCATTTGCCGGTGAACTGGCAAACAGGCTCCCGGGGAACGGTGCCGTATTGCCCGTCCGGATCACGGGAGATCACGTTAAAACTCAAACTTCGTATGGGTTCAGCTCGATCGTACCGCTTGAAAAGGCCGCTTTCAGGATCGGCGCATGTCTTGTTGACCTTGAAGTGTCATTAAAAGCGAAGGACAGGAAAAAAACCGAAGCATTCGCAAAAAAGCTGACCGAACTTCTGAAACCCATTGAATCTTCCTATGGTCCCCTGTCACCGGTCATCGCAAGCGGGGATGCCGGAAAAAAGGCGAGCCGGTACGAAGGTTTCAGCAGTGCAGTGGAGGCCTTGTTCAAGAACAGGAAGGAATCGGTCTATATGAATTTCGGCTCATGGGTTGAGGCATCCAGACTGGCTGCTGAGGCATATAACTCGGCATTCTTTCAGCCGGCGGATATCAAAGGATTCAAAAAGGAGTTGGAACAAAGCGGTGCACCTATCGGCACGCTGAGGAATCTGCAGCAATTTGATTCGATCCTATCCTCCGGCAGGATTCAGACGGATGAATTCACAGCCATTGCCCGTCTCCTTGCTGATATCAAGGAGATGTATTGATTGTTTTCGGGATGATCATTCCTTGTCTGAGAACTGCGGCGGCAAGGTTGAAACACCTCTTCTCTGTCCTTCATGCCTGGCCCGGACGATATTTAATAGCAGGGGCCATTCTGGTTGCCTTGAACGGTGCGTTCGCACATGCCGCTGACGTGTCCAAGGACCAGCGACAGTGGTGGATCGATCATTACGGCCTTATCGACGCAAAGAGCGAACCGCTCGTAGCGCGAGCGGAGCAGGTATTCAAGCGCGTCGCGGCTGCAGCGGACAAAAAGGGAAACTGGCTGCCGAAACTCGTGGTTGTCGGAGGCAAGGGCGATCCCTATGCCCTGGCGATCAGGGACGGCAGCGTTATTTTGACGCTTGAGGGCTTGAAGATCTGCTACAGCAATGCGGCCCCGGAGACCGGCGATTCGCGGCTCGCTTTTCTCATAGGACATGAATTATCCCACCTTGCCAAGGACGATTTCTGGCACAGCAGCGCCTTTGCCGCCGTCAGCAGCTATAAGGATAACGAGCAGGTGCGCAGGACCCTGATGGGTCAGCTCGAAAAGACCGGCGGTTCTTTGGACTTCGTAAGGACCCAGGAGCTTCAGGCGGATTCGTACGGCATTCTTTACATGACCATGGCCGGGTATGACCCGAAGGTGATCATCGGCCAGGACAACGCGAATTTTTTTCAATACTGGGTTTCCCAGATCGCCGGCAAACTTGCCTACGACGATGCGCTTCATCTCTCGCCCGAAGCACGATCCGGATTCATCCGCACCGAACTCCAGCCGATCATCGATGCTCTTCCCCGTTTCTGGCAAGGGGTGCAGCTCTACCAGAGCGGCAACTACGAGGTTGCCGTGACCCTTTTCGAAAGTTTTATCGAAAAATACCCGGCCAGAGAAGCATACAATAATCTCGGGGTGAGCCATTATCAACTTGCCATGCAGTCGCTCTCCGAGTGCAACAAACTCTTGCCCACGCTTAATCTCCCGATGGCGCTTGATTCGGAAACCACTGCTCAACTATTGCGACAAGCATCTGTTAATGCAAGCACCGCACCTGTCCGGAATAAAGTGTACCAATCCAATCTGCAAGAGGCTGGTCGCTTTTTTAAGGAACCTGATAAGAACGGAAATGTCGGTTGTTTTCAGAATGAGGCGTATAAAGCCAACCTGCAAGACGCTATCCGGTTTTTAGAGGAGGCGGAAAAGAAGGACGCAACCTATCTGCCTGCAAGGATCAATGTATCAACTGCATTGATCGTGTCGGAAAATTATGCGAAGGCGATCAGTGCGGCCGACGAGGCGCTGGAAGTCGATCCGAACAGCCGGGAAGCGCTGAACAACAAGGCAGTGGCCGAGTATCTCTTCAACAAGAAGAATCCCAGTGCATCCGAACAGGCGAACAAAATTGTCGCTCCCTCTGACCATATCTGGGCCGGTGTAACTATCGATATGGGGAATTTCAGCATGGGCCCGTCAGTAATGTGGTGGGCGACCGAACATTTTGGTGCTCAGGCATCCTATGGCCAGGGCACGTTTACAAGCTATTCCCTTCGCGGACTCGTGAAGTACGGCAAGATCGCAGGTCTCACTCCTTATGCGGGATTGGGTTACCTGAGCGTTGAACGCGAAACGAATGTATTCGGCGTTGATGCAAGGTTCTCGGGGAAGGGCGGGGAGATTCTGGCCGGAGTGCTTCTGCCGATTTCAGCCAGCCTTTCTCTTTTTTCGGCTATCAATGCCAATACTATTAAACTCGAGAAAATAGTTTCCGCAAAGGGACAGAACGTACCCGTGACAATGTCGTACAATCCCCTGTCATTCACTACGACACTGCTGTATGTGTTTGACTGACACCCCCATTCAGCACTTTTTTGCAACGAAGAGCGCTCTCTTGGGACAGAACGGCGCTGTATTTTATTATTCTGCGGCTGGGAAAAAAATAAATTCATCCGTCTCATATGCAGATGCTCAGAATTATTCGTTCTATCCGCTGAAACATGGTGCAGGAACAATTAATCCAAGGGGGATACTATGAGACAGAAGACGAGTTTATGGTGTGTAGTCGCATTGATAGTAACACTAATGGTTATGAATGGATGTAACTCGGGCATTACGAATGCAGATGGCTCCTTATTGTCATCACTCACGGTAACGTCTGCAAACTCTTCTCTGGTTCCTGGAGCGAGCATGCAATTCTCGGCCATAGGTGCGTATGAGGACAACACGACGCAGGATATAACGAACCAGGTTACCTGGATCTCATCAGATACGGATAAAGCAACTATTTCCAATACCGGTTTGGCAACCGCGGTTGTCGAAGGGACGGCCTCCATCACGGCATCATTCGCCTGGATCAGTTCTTCTGCAACATTGACAATAAACGGACCGCATGACACTTTTGAAACTGCAATGACAATTACCACGCCGACCAAAGTGTATGGTGGCAATTTCTACGGTCTCCCCGATGTGTCTGACGATGTAGATGATTTTTACGCTTTAACAGTATCAAGGCCCTGTCAGATCGGTATTCGTGCAACAAGCATAGAGAAGAATATGAGTTTCACGCTCTATGACAATTCAAGAAATGTCATTTCAAATGTCGTGACCTCGTGGTGGCCCGATGGCGACAATTATAAGGCGTACATTATCAGCGCAGCTGCGGGAACGTATTATATCGAAGCTGCTAATCTATTGGGCGGGGGTTACTACGAGCTCGCCGTAGAGTCTTATCCGTGGCTGCCTATAAGTCCGAACAGCGCCCCAGACGGTGTAACGTCGGTATGGACAGGGTCGGAGCTGATTGTATTGGGCGGTACATCAACTACGGGCTCCCGGTATAATCTTGCTGCAGACTCCTGGTCGCCCATAAGTTCGACGAATGCGCCGGTATTAGGTTGGTATCAGCAGCAGCCGACAGTGTGGACAGGATCGGAAGTCCTGACGGCCGGCAATTATGGAAGCGGACGCTATAATCCCGTGAGTGACGTCTGGACAGCGATCTCAACAGCGAACGCTCCTGTTAATAATAAGGGCTATCAGACGGCGATATGGACCGGCACCGAAATGATCACACCACAGGTTTGCATTTCGGGGGGGTCGTCAACGGGAGCACGGTATAATCTAGCAACAGACAGCTGGGCCACGATGAGTACAACCAATGCCCCTACCTGTGCTGAAGGAGTCGTATGGACGGGTACGGAGATGATCGCATGGAGCGGACAGTCGGCATCGGGAGGCCGGTATAATCCGAAAACAGACACATGGACGGCCATTGCTACAGCGAATGCTCCAGGCGTAATGTATAGACCGTATGTGTTCTGGACCGGCAAAGAAATGATCGTATTGGGGGGTACTGATTCCAACTCCACGAATCGAGTAAATTATGGGTACCGATATGACCCGGCCGCCGACACATGGAAAACAATGAGCATGGTTAATGCACCAGACAGTTGGCATTTTAAAGATGCAGCATGGGTCGGCACAAAACTGATAGTATGGGCCAACTATTATGGGTCGGATCCTCTTGATTTGATTGGTTCCCCAACTGAGAAATTGGGTGGTACGTATGATCCGGAGACCGATACGTGGTCGGTAGTAGATATGCGAAATGCGCCATACGTATCAGCGGGAGTAGCAGATTTTCACTGGACAGGCGACGTGCTTCTTATCTGGAACGGCGGCACAGGAGCTCGATGGACTCCATTTGCTCCTTAAGCTGTACGGAATTTACTGCGTCGCAATGAAGAAGAAAGTTCTTTTTTTACAGATCAATTGAAAGTACGAAGGATTTTGAAGTGCTTGATTAAACAAGCCCTTCTTTTTTAATTCAATTAATGTGAAGGGCTCTAAGGGGTCATTTCTTTAACTTTCCATAGAAGTCATCGATGAAGAAACGATTCCAATAGCTAAAATTGTAACGGGCGATGATTTCTCATCGCCCGTTATCTTTTTCCGGCTTATGGTAAGTGTTTTGACGGTTTTTTTACGACTTCACCGAAACCGCCTGCTTCTCCCGCATTGCCGCAGGTGCTGACACGACGAACCCGGCCGCGGTCCCGAGCAGGCCGCCGACCACGATGCTGACCGTAGCTGCGCAGGCGATGCCGACGCCGATGCCCATGACGATCAAGGCCCGCACGATGAGTGTTGGTTCCACTGCGCCGCCCATGATCTTCTGGAGCAGGATCAGGGTCCCGAAGCTGCCGAAGTAGAATCCCGGTACGATCCCCGCCACCAGAAACACCAGCCCGCCGATTGTTGCACCGATCTTCATTCCTGTTTTTACTGTTTCGTTCTTCATGGTCGTATCTCCTTTGTAAAGAAATTTTAAATAATTGATCTGTTGCGTTATTTGCTGCCGACTGCTGCCATCTTTTCTGAACCGCTGCCCTGAAGCGCTGCGCCTGCGAGCCAGCCCATGGTGGCCGTGGCGGTTACGATCGTTATTCCCGATGCCAGGACGCCTACGAGCATTGAGGCGAGTACGATCACCCGTTGGATGATCCCCGAATCCAAAGGAAGCCCGAAGAGCATGCCGGCCAGTTTTATTCCTGCGGCGCCGCCCAAAAGGCTGCCGGGAAGAAGTCCGAAGATCGCAAAGAGCACCAGTCCTGCGCCTGCCCCGATGTATGCTGTTTTTCTTGAAAGTGTGGTTTTCATTTTCGTGTCCTCCTTTTCGCTCAGTCTTGCCTTATACATTGCAGGTCGCGTGCCAAAACATAACTGATTGAATTTGCGGTAAACAGGATGGTGTGAGCTTTGGCAGGAATGAGAAAAGGGGAGACAGCTTTGTTTGTTTTGCAAAAAGCAGACAGGGAGGGAACAACCGTTACTCGCGCGAAGTCGCAGAGGCGCAGAGGTACAGCCAAGAGAGGTCATTCATTTCAAGAGAAGGAGGCCATATCAATAATTCGGTCTGAAGCCGGCTTGGTGCTGCGTAGTTGACAGAGCTCTCCCTGATTGCTAGTCTTTATCCAGACGCATGTTCGATGACAGCGCCGTGTTTCTGATGAAGCGTTAGAATCATGCCATGACAATGCCCGATGATCATGATGCCGGGGAGCTGGAGTTCCTTCGGAACGAGGTGAAGCGGCTGCGCAGCACGCTGAACCTTCTCACGCCGTCCCTTGCCATGCTGCTCAAGCGCCGGGGCTTCAGGGTCTACAAGAAAGAGCCCCCTGCAGACCTGCTGGTTCCAGACGAGCCTTTTCGCGATGGTTTTTACCAGGCTTTGCATAAATATTCCTTCCGCCTTTTCCTCCGCGACGTGATCAAACACCAGGAACGGTTCACGCTCGAAGAGGTGACGCGCTTCACCACAACGCGGGTCATCAGGACCTACCTCGCCTATCTTTCCGACATCGGGCTGATCAGGGAAGGGGCCGCGGGCTACAGCCTGATGCACAGGCCGATCACGAGCTTCGGCCCGACCCTGGAATGGTACGTGGCGGAGTTTTTCCGCCAGGAGTTCGGCGCCGAGGTCCTCTGGGGCGTCAAGTTCAGGCGGCCGACGGTAGGCGGGGATTACGATGTGCTGGCCAGGATGGAAAATGCGCTGCTGTACGCCGAAGTGAAATCCTCGCCGCCTAAACAGGTCGTGGACAGCGAGATCGCGGCGTTCCTGGACCGCGTCGACGACCTGGCGCCGGAGGCCGCTCTATTTCTGATGGATACCGAGCTCCGGATGAAGGACAAGGTGGTGCCCCTGTTCGAGCAGGAACTGGCGAAACGCATGGACAAACCATCGCCCGTGGCCAGGATCGAGCGTGAGCTGTTCCATATCCAGAACCGCATCTTCATCGTGAACGCCAAGGAGAGCATCGGCAGGAACATCGAGAAGGTCGTGGCCCGGTTCTTTCAGACGCGACAGGGAATTCTCTAGCAGGCAGATGTGATCGCGACGATGCGCCATCCCGTATTATCCTGGTGCTACTCTCCTGCCTCGATGACCCCTACCCTGATACCCCAAAAATATCCCATCAGATCACTTGCAAATCGCGCCTAGCTCATGTATCTTCTGGTTTGTGCTTTTCCCTGCATAGCCGGGGAGCACGATCAAGAGATAAGGTATGAGCGGTTTGGAGGGAAGCGTGGAACAGAAAGACGGGCAGGGAACGAGGAAGGTCGTGCTGGTCATTGACGGCAAGGTCAAGCGCCAGTTCTATACCAGCATCCATCTGCAGCGGATGGACTATGACGTCATCATGGCGCGGACAGCAGAGGACGCAATGCTCTTCCTGGAACTGACCGTGCCGATGGCGGTGGTCACCAATTACGACCTGCCGGCGATGAACGGGCTGGTGCTCCTCCAGTATATCAAGGAGGAAGAGCGCACCCGGGACGTTCCGGTCATCATCTACACGTCCAATCAGGACCGGGCGATCGAGGAGGCCTGCAAAAAGTTCGGGTGCGCGGGGTTCCTTCGCTACCCCTGCAGCCTCGACGAACTGTACACCGCGGTCCAGAGCGCCGCCGCCGGCCGTCCCCGGAAGTTCGTCCGCCTCAGCACGCGGCTGGAAGTGGCCATCGAGGACCTCGAAGACGACCGCATGGACTTCATATCCGATCTCTCCGAGGACGGGATGTTCGTGAGCACCACCTCGCCGCTTCCCTACGGGAGCATCCACACGTTTGCGTTCTATCTGCCGAACGCGCCGGGCTGGATCGTGCGCATCCAGGGGCAGGTCCTGCACGAGCATCCTGGATCAGGCAGCAACAGGCGGCCGGGCATGGGGGTGAAGTTCCTGGACATCGGCGATGGGGAGCGGGAGTACGTGAAGGAGTTCATCAAGGCTGAGCTGATGGGCGGGCTCACGCCGGCTTGACCGTCGTATCATGCACTTCCTTGAAAATCCGTGTCCAAAGGAGATTCGCTTCCATGGAAAAGTTCTTCAAGCTTAAAGAACTGGGCAGCACGGTCCGGCAGGAGGTCATTGCGGGCGCGACGACCTTCGTCACCATGGCCTATATTATCATCGTGAACCCCAAGATCCTCGAAGCAGCCGGGGTGCCGTTCGGGCCTTCCATGGTGGCAACGATCCTGACGGCATTCATCGGTACAC
>Ga0209212_1003283_pt1 | contig 21564 bp, 21 predicted proteins | sample RifGroC2_FD_183996 | JGI IMG/M metagenome (GOLD analysis project Ga0209212, IMG submission 183996) | Groundwater microbial communities from Rifle, Colorado, USA - Groundwater C2 (SPAdes) (version 2) | ecosystem: Environmental > Aquatic > Deep subsurface > Groundwater | place: Rifle, Colorado... | reverse complement strand
TTTTTTTGACATTTTTCCCCCGCCGCGCCTGCTCCGGCGCCCATATTTCCGAGACTAGCATAACAATAGTTTATTTGGTTGTAGACAAAATCCCCGTTGTGGAGAAAAGCGCCAATGTGCGGGCGGTGGAGATCGGTCCGCCTCCCTGGGTTTGCCCTATTTCTCCACATTTTTGCGGCACAGCCTCCTGAGCTGGCCGCGCGCCGTTCCGCTAAGTAGGCCCTAGATCGGTGTTTTAAAACTTGGCACCAGCGTTGCAGTATACGTATACCAAAGGCCGCAGCTTCCTGTGGCGCAACAAAACGCACAAAAAAGGAGAAGCAAAATGGAAATCAAGAAAGACGAAGTGGAAGTATGCACCGAAGAGCCTTGCATCCTTGAAGAGATCAACGTCGAGGAGCTGGCGATAGACGGCATCTGCGGGGTGTACTGAGATGGCGACGGCAGGCATAAAGATGCATCCCGCCTGCCGCGTTCGGCGTGAGGGGTTCGGCCTCCTGTTTTACGATGCGCGGGGGCCGCGCCTGCTCTTCGCCGAGACCGGCAACCTGGTCCCGGCCGACTTCTTCGCAACGGTGCGGGGGAGCGACGAATTCCCCGAGGGGACCTCGGAGCAACAGAAAACGGTGCTCCGGAAGTTCTTCGGGCAGCTGCTGCAGAAAGGATTCCTACGTGAGCAATAAATACGTCGAAAAGGGGCTGACCGCCCCGGTAAACCTGACCTGGGAAGTCTCGCTCGCCTGCAACCTGCGCTGCACCACCTGTCTCTCCTCTTCCGGCGAGCCGGCCCACGGGGAGCTGACCACGGCCGAGGCGCTCGAGCTGGTCGAGCAGGTGCACCAGGCCGGGGTGTTCCAGATCAACTTCGGCGGCGGCGAGCCGTTCATGCGCCCGGACTTCGAAGAGATCCTGGCCGCCTGCCACGACCGCGGCATCATGACCTGCATCTCGACCAACGGCACCCTGATCGACGCCGAGCGGGTGGAGCGTCTTTGCAAGCCCAAGGGGCTCGTGGCGATCCAGGTGAGCATGGACGGCGCCCGCGCCGAGACCTGCGACGCCGTCCGCGGGCGGGGTGTCTTCGACAGGGCTGTCGAGGCGATCAAACTCCTCGCGGGGACCCCGATACCGACCAGCATCAACACCGTCCTCACCCGGCACAACGCCGAGGAGATCCCGGCCATGTACCAGCTGGCGCGCGCCCTGGGCGTCTCCCTCAGGGTGAGCCGCTTCCGCCCCTCCGGGCGCGGCGCGGACAACTGGGAGCAACTCCGCCCCACCCCCACCCAGCTCATCAGCTTCTCGCACTGGCTGGCGGAGAGCGGCGACGTGAGGACCGGCGACAGCTTCTTCTCGCTCACCTCGCAGGAGCGCCAGGGACTGGGATTGAACCTCTGCGGCGCGGCCAAGCTCACCTGCTGCGTCGGCCCCACCGGCAACATGTACCCCTGCGCCTTCCTGCAGACCGAGAGGTTCAAGGCGGGATCGCTGCGGGAGCAGACTTTCCTCGAAATCTGGGACTCTTCCGCGATCTACGAATCCTTCAGGAGCCTCAGGATCCACTCCTGCGAGGATTGCCAGCGCTTCGACCAGTGCCACGGCGGCTGCCCGGCGGTGGCCTGGCACCTGAAAAACGATCTTAACGGCGGCGACCCGGAATGCCTTGAGCGCTGCGTCACTTCCATCGCGGAGACGCGCAAGGAAGCGGCTGCCGCCTGATGTTATGAAATTGCTTCCCCGCAACCGGAAGGGGGACGGGGCGCAATCGCGCCTCTCCCCCGCCACCGCAGGCGGGATTCCAAAAGAAGACCAGGAGCTATGACCATGATGTTTCCGAACCTGTTTTCACCTCTGAAAATCGGCACCGTGGAGGTGAAGAACCGCATCTCCTTCCAGCCGCACCTGACGAACTTCGCGGTGAACACGCTCCCCAGCGAACGCCAGATGTACTACTGGGGCGAGCGAGCCAAGGGGGGGGCAGGGCTCATCATCACGGAAGAGATGAGCGTGCACCCGACCGACATGGCCTACGAGAAGCTGATCGACGTCTACCACCCGGAGGTGATTCCGGGGTTCAGGAAGATCACCGACTACGTGCATCAGTTCGACACCAGGATCTTCGCGCAGCTGAACCATAACGGCCAGCAGTGCGACGGCGCCATCTCAAGGCTCCCGGTCTGGGCGCCCTCTCCGATTCCGGACGTCCTGTTCCGCGAGACCCCGAAGGAGATGGAGCACGAGGACATCGAGGAGGTGGCGCGCTACTTCGCGAAGAGCGCCATCCACGCGAGGGAGGGTGGCTTCGACGGGATCGAGCTGCAGTTCGGCCACTCCAGCCTGGCGCGCCAGTTCCTCTCGCCGCTCACCAACTTCAGGACCGACGAGTACGGTGGCTCACTGGAGAACAGGATGCGGGCGCCGCTCAAGTTCATCTCCGCGGTGAGGCGCGCGGTGGGGAACGACTTCACCCTCGGCATCAGGATGTGCGCCGACGAGATGATCCCGGGCGGCCTCGACCTGGGGCAGGTCCAGGAGATCTGCGCCCGTTTCGAGGCGAGCGGCCTCATCGACTTCAACGACCTCTCCATCGCCACCTTCTACAACCTCTACCTGGTGGAAGGCTCCATGCACACCCCGCTCGGCTACACCATCCCGCTGGCGGCCGGCATCAGGGAGAGGGTCAAGATCCCGGTATTCTGCACCGGCCGCATCAACGACCCGGTCATGGCGGAGAAGGTGCTCGCCAACGGGCAGGCCGACATGATCGGCATGTGCCGCGGCCTCATCTGCGACCCCTACCTCCCGAAGAAGGCGCTGGAGGGGAGGCTGGACGACATCCGCTACTGCATCGCCTGCAACCAGGGGTGCATCGGGCGCATGGGGGTGAACAAGTCCCTGGGGTGCGTCCAGAACCCGGCCGTCGGCTGCGAGAAAAAGTGGGGCGAGGGGACGCTGGAGAGGGCGCAGGTGAAGAAGAAGGTGACGGTGGTCGGCGGCGGCCCGGGCGGCATGTGGGCGGCCAAGATGGCCGGCCGCAGGGGGCACCAGGTAGACCTCTACGAGAAGAACGAGGCGCTCGGCGGGCAGGTGCTGATCGGCATGAAGGGAGCGGGGCGCGACGAGTTCGGCGTCATCGCGAGAAACGAGAAGGGGCAGGTGGACAAGGCGGGGGTCAAGGTGCATCTCGGGACCGAGCTGACCACGGAACAGGTCCTCGCCGACCATCCCGATGTCGTGATCATCGCCACCGGGAGCAAGCCGAAGGAGCACCCGGTGAACGGCGCGGACGGCCCCGCGGTGCACAACGTCTGGCAGGTGCTGAACGGCGAGGTCGAGCTGGGGAATTACGTCTGCCTCATCGACTACGACGGCCACCACCGCGCCTCGGCCACGGCGGAATTCCTGTCCAACCAGGGGAAGAAGGTGCACGTCATCACGCCGAGCCTCTTCATCGGGGCGGAGCTGGGACCGACCCAGGACCTCTACCTCACCAGGCAGCGCCTGCTGCAAAAGGGGGTCACGCTCACGCCGGACATCGCGGTCATGGAGATCGGCGGCGAGGCGGGAGCGAAGACGGTCAAGGGGTTCAACGTCTACTCCAACGTCTGGGAGGAGTGGGGCCCGTTCGACGACCTGGTGCTCGCCATGGGGCAGAAGGCTGACGACGAACTCTACATGTCGCTCAAGGGGAAGGTCCCCGAGTTGTACCGCATCGGTGACAGCGTCGCCCCCCGGAAGGTCGACATGGCCATATGGGAAGGGCACCGGATCGGGAGGGAGATCTGATGGCGCAGCAGGGCAAGATCCTCGTTTTTGTCGACCTCCCCGAAGGGGCGCTGGACGAAACCGGTCGCGGGCTTCTCTCCTACGCGGCGCGCCTCTCCCAGATCGCAGGATTCCCCTGGGAGGTGGCGGTCCCGGCCGAGCCTGACGACGCGGCGCGAAGGGATTTCGCCCGCTACGGCACGCCGGCTGTGACCGTTCTCGCCGAGGGTGCGGGGCTCATCGACACCCCGGCCCACCTGGCCGCGGCCCTCGCCTCGCTGGTCCAGGCGCAGGGGGGCGGCATCCTGCTCCTGCCGCACAACGACCTGGGGGGAACCGTGGCCCCGGTCGCGGCGGCCCGCCTCTCTGCCGCGCTGATGACCGAGACGGTGAGCGTGAAACAGGTGGAGGCGGGGCTGGAACTCTACCGCCAGATCCTGGGGGTGAGGCTCTCCGAGGCGAGATGCTGGCAGGGGGAGACCCCGCTGGTCATCACCGTCCCGACCAGGAGGCTGAGCCAGGTGCTGATGGCGACCGTGAAGGAAGTGACGCCGGCCTACTCGACCTTCATCCCCGCCGAGTCGGGTAGCGCCACCGCGCGGGTGCTGGGGCGCATCCCCCCCGACCCGCAGACCGTGGACCTCACCGAGGCGGAGGTGATCTTCTCCGCCGGCAAGGGGTGCGACGAGGCGACCTTCTCGCAGCTGCAGGAACTCTGCCGCCTTTTGAACGTCTCCTGCGGCGTGACACGGCCGGTGTACGACCTCGGCTGGACCGGCTTCGAGCGGATGGTGGGGCAGACCGGGCGGACCGTGACCCCGAGGCTTTACCTCGCGCTCGGCATCTCCGGCTCCATGCACCACGTGGGCGGGATCAAGGACTCTCGGCTGATCGTGTCGGTGAACTCCGACGCCAAGGCCCCCATCTTCCCGAACTCCGACGAGGGGTACGTGGCGGACCTGAAGGAAATATTGCCGCGCCTGATTGACCGGGCCAGGAGCGTAGCAGGAGGTGCCCTATGACCAGATCATTCCAGGCCATCGTCGTCGGGGCCGGCCCCGCCGGCTCCTCCGCCGCGCTGACCATGGCGCGCGCCGGGTTGGACGTGGCGCTCGTCGAGCGCGGCAGCTTCCCCGGCGAGAAGAACATGTTCGGCGGCGTGCTGCACCGTCTCCCGGGGCTCGAAAAGATCTTCCCGGACTTCTGGGAGCGCGCCCCCCTGGAGCGGCACATCATCAAGAAGGGCGTCACCTTCATGACCGGCGACTCCAGCTTCAACACGGTGATCGAGGCGGGGAGCTTCGACAGGCCCCCCTACAACGGCTACACCATCTTCCGTCCGCGCTTCGACCGCTGGCTCGCCGAGGAGGCGGTCAAGGCGGGCGCCACGCTGCTCACCCGCTCCACCGTCGAGGACGTGGTCATGAAGAACGACCAGGTGGCGGGCGTCAGCATCGTCGGCAGGAAGGGCGAGCTGAGGGCGCCGGTGGTGGTGGCGGCCGACGGCGTCCTCTCCTTCACCGCGCTGAAGGCGGGCCTCAGGAGGCCTACCTTCGACCCGGGGCAGATGGCGGTTGGCGTGAAGGCGCTCCTGGAGCTTCCGAGCGACGTCATCGACGAGCGCTTCGGCCTGGTCAGGGAGCAGGGTTTCGCCAACGAGTTCGTGGGGTGCACCTCCGGCGTTCGCGGCGGCGGCTTCCTCTACACGAACTACGACTCCCTCTCCGTGGGGCTCGTCTTCCACCTGGCTAGCCTCAAATCGAGCGGTAAGACTCCCTACGACCTCATGAACGAGTTCCTGGAGCAGCCCCAGGTGGCCAAGATGGTGCGCGGCGGGAAGCTCAGGGAGTACTCGGCCCACCTGATACCCGAGGGGGGATACAAGATGATTCCCGAACTTTACGGCGCAGGCATCGTGGTTGCGGGGGACGCTGCGGCCCTTTGCAACGCCACCGGCCTGAACCTCGAGGGGATCAACCTTGCCTCCCACTCGGGTATCCTGGCGGGCGAGGCGGTGGTCGAGGCCCACAAGCGGCAGGACTTCAGCCGCAAGGGGCTCGCCAACTACAAGAAGCTCCTGGACGACAGCTACGTCATGAGGGACCTGAAGCTGTACAAGAACGCGCCGCAGATGCTGCACAACAACCGGATCTACCGCGAGTACCCCGAGCTTCTCTGCGCCGTCATGGAGCAGCTGTACCGGATCGACGGGGCGCCCAAGGAGAACCTCTCCAAGCTGTTCCTGAAGGCGGCCGGCGAGAAGGTGGGGTTGAAGGCCCTGGCGGCGGACGGCTTCAGCGCATGGAGAGCACTATGAACATCGACGAGATCTTCGACTTCACCAGCTTCACCGTAGACCGCGACCCGCACATCATCCTGGATACCGAGGTCTGCGTCGGCTGCAAGAGCCGCGGCTGCACCAACTCCTGCCCCGCCCGCTGCTACACCTGGAACGAGGAGGAGCAGAAGATGACCTTCGTGCACGACGGCTGCCTCGAATGCGGCACCTGTTACGTGGTTTGCCAGGAGAAGGCCTTCACGCGCTGGCGCTACCCGCGCGGCGGCTTCGGTGTCGCCTACCGGATGACCTAGAGGGGAAGCCCGGGGCACAGAGCGCAGGAAACTCAGAATACGGAGCAAGTCATGACGAACGAGAACTTTAGAATACTGGTCCTCCTGAGGGAGGTGGCCGATCCGAGGCCGCCGGCACGCACCATCACCCGCGGCGCCGGGATCTCCGCCAAGGGGCTGAGACTCCTCCCCAACCCGGCCGACCTCTCCGCTCTCGAGGAGGCGCTTTGCCTCAAGGATAGGATGGGCGCGCTGGTTACGGTCCTCGCGGTTGGGCCGCAGAGCCTGGACGACACGCTGAGGCTCGCCATCTCCATGGGGGCCGACCGCGCCATCCGCTGCTGGGATCACGGCATGGACGGGGGGGACGCTGTGGCCGACGCCCGCGTGCTGGCCCGCATCGTCGAGATCCTGAAACCGATGCTGGTGGTCACCGGCAGCCGCCTCGCCGACCGCGGCGACGACCCGGTACCGGCGCTCGCCTCCGCCCTGAACGACGCACCCTGCATCGGCTCGGCCGTTTCGCTCACCCTGCAGGCGGGGGCGGTGGAAGTGCTGCGCAAGGGGGACCGCGGTTCCAGGCAGACGGTGAAGGCCCTTTTTCCCTGCACGGTCCTGGTCGAGGAGGGGACGACGCCGCGCTACCCGGCGATCGAGGCGGTCATCGATTCCGTCACGGCGCCGGTTGAGCGCTGGAAGCTCCCCGAACTCGGGCTCCCCTTCTGGGAGGTCGGCTCGACCGGTGCGGCGCTCCCCCTGGCAAGGGTTGGCACGCCGCGCCCCGACCCGGTCCGGGTGGTCACCCCGGACCCCAGCCTCCCCGCCTTCGAGCGGATACTGTCGCTTCTTTCCGGCGGCATCAAGGCCCGCGAGGGACGGGTGCACGCTCTTCCCGCCGACGCCACCGCTGAGGCCCTGTGGGAGATCTTCCGCAGGGAAGGGGTGGTCCCGGAGGGGGCAGCATGAACTACCGCACCGCGCCAGGAGTGGAATTGGTCGAGCGCGAGGGGGGGACCTTCCTCATGTCCAGGACCCCCCTGGCCCTGGTGCGGCTGAACGCCCCGCTGGTGCGGCTGGCCAAACGCGCCATGGCCGGTCCCGTAGCGGCGGCCGGCGACGCCGAGGCCCTCGTGCTGGAGCAGTTGACGCTCAAGGGTTTCCTGGTGCGGCTGCAGGACGCGCCCCAGGCCGGGGCGGAGCTCCCCTCCATCAGCGTGGTGATCCCGGTCCTGGACCGGGAGGATGAACTGGCCCGCTGCCTGGAATCGATAGGGCGGGTGGAGTACCCGAAGGAAAAGATAGAGATCATCGTCGTCGACGACGGGAGCCGGGACCGCTCCGCGGAGGTCGCCAGGGGATACGGCGCCCTCGTGGTCTCCTCCGGCGGGGTGAGGCGCGGTCCGGCCGCGGCCCGCAACGTCGGCGCAGCCAGGGCCGGCGGGGACATCCTTGCTTTCATCGACTCCGATTGCAGCGCCTCTGCCGGGTGGCTGGCCGAGTTGTTGCCGCTTTTCGGCAACGAAAGAGTCGCCGCCGTCGGCGGGCTGGTGGACGGGATGTGCAGCGAGTCCGGCGTGGACCGCTACGAGGCGGTGATGTCGAGCCTGTCGCTAGGCTCCCGCGAGCGCTTCGGCTCCGGCGGGGACGACACCTTCTACCTCCCCAGCTGCAACCTCCTGGTGCGTCGCGCGCTCTTTCTCAGCGTGGGAGGCTTTAGAAACGGCATGCACGTAGGCGAGGACGTGGACCTGACCTGGCGCCTGCGGGATGCCGGGTGGACCATCGCCTACCTCCCCTCGGGGAGGGTGCTGCACGAGCACAGGAGCACGGTCCGCTCCTTCATGTCCCGGCGCTTCGACTACGGCACCTCGGAGGGGACGCTGCAGAAGCTGCATCCGGAGCGGCGCAAGCGGTTCGTGCTCCCGCCGGTACTGGGCGTCGCGCTCGTCCTGGCGCTGGCCGCCCCCTTTGCCGGCTGGTGGCCGTTGCTAGCCGCCGCTGTGCTCCTGGCGGCGGACGCGGCGGTGTACCGGGTGCGACTGGCGCGCCGCGGGGTGGAGCTTTCCTACCCTGGTGTCTTGGCCGGCCGCCTGCGCGCCCTGGGTGGGCTCTGCTATTACCTGAGTTATCACCTGGTGCGCTACTACCTCCCGGTGCTTTTCCTGGTGTCGCTGCTCTTGCCGTGGTTCGCGCTGCTGCCGGTTGCCGCCTTCCTGACCTGCGCCGGGGTCGATTACAGGATCAGGAAACCGGCGCTGTCGGCTTTCGAGTTCGGCGGCATCTACCTGCTGGAGCAGCTCGCCTACGGCGCCGGGGTCTTCTGGGGCTGCCTGCGCGGCCGCGGTTTTGCCAGTTACCGGGTCACCATCCTGAGCAGGATGGAGGCCGCGGCGTAGAAGTGATTCGACCGATCAGTCGGATCGTACCGAACGGTCCGATCTGAAAGACGTTTTCTTTCTCCGAGCCTTTCCGCCTACAGGGTGATCCCCCATGGCGCGAGGCCTAAGGGTTCCGCGGGAAACTGCGGCGCCTCCCTTTGGAAAGGAGAATCCACGCGGCCATGCCGCATCATTCATCAAAAGAAAGGGAGGAGCTGGACAAATGGACAAAATCGCACGCATCGACATGGGGGCCCAGGGTGGGCCGAAGGTAACCGTCGGACCGCTGGGTGAGTACGCAGGCCTTGGCGGCCGCGCCATGACCTCGCTCGTGGTCGCAGCCGAAGTGCACCCGCTGGCGCACGCGCTGGGAGCCGAGAATAAGCTGGTCATCTCCCCGGGCCTTCTGAGCGGCACCACCGGCTCGATGACCGGCAGGCTTTCGGTCGGCTGCAAGAGCCCGCTCACCGGCACCATCAAGGAAAGTAACGCCGGCGGCCAGGCCGCCCAGGTGCTGGCACGCCTGGGGTACGCCGCGGTGATCCTCGAAGGGAAGCCCACCACCGACGACCTGTACAAGATCGTCATCAACAAGGACGGCATCCAGGTCATCGTCGACAACAGCCTGAAGCTCATGGACAACTACCCGCTGGTGGCCAAGCTGCGCGGCGAGTTCGGCGACAAGGTCGCCTACATGACCATCGGCAGCGCCGGCGAGAGGAAGCTCCTGGCCGCCTCCATCGCCTGCACCGACCCCGAACTCCGTCCGACCCGCCACTGCGGCCGCGGCGGCGTCGGCGCCGTCATGGGCGCCAAGGGGGTCAAGGCGATCATCCTCGACGACGCCGGCATGAAGATGCGCCCGCCGGTCGATCCCGACAAGTACCGCGACGCCAACCGCAAGTTCGTGGAAGGCTTGAAGAAGCACCCGGTAACCGGCGAGGGGCTCCCCGCCTACGGCACCAACGTCCTCACCAACGTCCTGAACGAGGCCGGCGGCTATCCGACCCGCAACTTCAAGTCCGGCCAGTTCGAGAACGCGGCCGACCTCTCCGGCGAGGCCCAGGCCGAGCTGGAGATCAAGAGGGGCGGCTCCGCCACCCACGGCTGCCACCGCGGCTGCGTCATCCAGTGCTCCGGCATCTATAACGACAAGGACGGCAACTACGTAACCAAGCAGCCCGAGTACGAGACGGTCTGGTCCCACGGCGGGCACTGCGGCATCCACAGCCTGGACACCGTGGCGAAGCTCGACTACATGGACGACAACATCGGCGTCGACACCATCGAGATGGGTGTGACCATCGGCGTCGCCATGGACGCAGGGCTTGCCGAGTTCGGCGACGACGCAGGGGCGATCCGTCTCATGGAGGAGGTCGCCAAGGGGACCCCGCTCGGGCGGGTGCTCGGCTGCGGCGCCAGCGTCACCGGCAAGGTCTTCGGCGTGGAGAGGGTGCCGGTCGTCAAGGACCAGGCGCTTCCCGCCTACGACCCGCGCGCCATCCAGGGGATCGGCGTCACCTACGCCACCACCACCCAGGGCGCCGACCACACTGCCGGCTACGCCATCGCCACCAACATCCTGAAGGTCGGCGGGGACGTCGATCCGCTCAAGACCGAAGGGCAGGTGGAACTCTCCCGCAACCTGCAGATCGCCACCGCCGCCATCGACTCGACCGGCATGTGCCTCTTCATCGCCTTCGCCATCCTGGACCAGCCGGAGACCTTCCAGGCTCTCCTCGACATGCTGGGGAGCTTCCACGGCATCAGCATGACCGGCGACGACGTGGTGGCGCTGGGCAAGAAGGTGCTCCTGGCCGAGCGCGATTTCAACACGCGCGCCGGCTTCACCAAGCACCATGACCGTCTGCCGCGCTTCTTCTACAACGAGCCGATCGCGCCGCATAACCAGACCTTCATGATGAAGGACGAGGAGCTGGACGAGGTGTTCAACTTCTAGCAACCCGTGTAGGGGCGAATAATCATTCGCCCCTACCGCCCCTCCCCCTTCGGGGGCGGGAACCGTTTTATAAGCAGATAGACCCGGACACCCGCCGTCCGGAGGGGATTCCCTCCGGACGGCGCAATCTTCGACACGGTAAGGGGATAAACGGATGGGCACACCCGCCAGGCTCGAAACCGTCGCGCTGAACCTCCCCTGGGACCGGCTGAGCGTCTTCTTTCCGCTGCTGCAGCGCGGGGTGGAGATCGTGGCCGAACTGGGGCGCCCGCTAAAAGAGTTCCTCTGTGTACAGCTTGGGATCGACGAGGAGTACGTCACCGGGCGCATCACGACCATCTTCCTCGACAACCATCCGGTCGACGACCTGGAGCGCACCCTGATCCACGAAGGCTCGCGTCTCACCCTTTCCGCCGCCATGCCGGGGCTGGTCGGCGCCACCATGAGGCGCTCCGGCTTCTACGCCGCGTTCAGGCAGGGGATCTCCCACGCGGAAACGGGGGCGGAGCTGAAGGCGGGGGAGGGGACCATCAGGTTCAAGCTCTTCAACCTGCTGCTGCCTGAGCTGGCGCCACTGGTCCTTGCCCGCGGCATCCTGGTGGAGCGCGAACAGCTTCAGGCTCTTCTGGGCGAGCTGGAAAATTCAGGGAAGGACGTCGAACTTACGGCGGCGGGGAGCAGGTTCCTTCTTACCGTCTCATTGAATTAGCGGGGCGTTTCGTAACATTGGCAGCTGATCAGTGGCGCCCGACTCCGGTGCCGGAGAGGACCGGCCACCGGGGGGACGATAGATGCTGTTGGAACAGCTGGTGGAAAAGGCGGGGAAAGAGCCGGAGCACGACTGGGACGCCTACTACGGCTGGCTGTTGAGCGCCCATGCCGGGCGCGAGATCGAGGGGTACGCGTTCTGGCAGTGCCAGAGATGCCTGACCACCAACGTCCTCCTGCTGCCGGCGCGTTACGGCAAGTGCCGCTGCTGCGATCTGATCCATCTTCCCTGACCTTTTCGACAACAAAGGAGCAAGACGATGCAGGTTACCGTAAAGCTGTTCGCGAGTTTCCGTGCGGGTCGCACACCGATCCAGACCTGCGAGTACCCGTCCGGCAGCACGGTCATGGATATCGTGGTGCAAAAGGGGATCCCGGTGCAGGAGATCGGCATCATGCTGGTCAACTGCCGTCACGTGCAGCTGGACCAGGAACTGGTCGACGGCGACGTGCTGGCGATCTTCCCCCTCCTGGGCGGGGGGTAAACCATGGGCGGAGTCGATGCCTACCTCATCGCCGCACAGAGCGACGGGCTGGTCAGCACCAGCTGCCAAGGGGAGGCCTGCCGGAGGTTCGGGGTGACCTTCGCCGAGGCCGAGGCTGCCATCCTGACGCTCGGGCTTTTCCCCTCCCGCTACCAGCGCAACAGGGAGACCATCTCCAACGAGGGTCAACTGGCCCTGTTGCAAAGCTGTGTCGCGGTGATCGGCTGCGGCGGCCTCGGGGGATACATCGTCGAGGAACTGGCGAGGCTCGGGGTCGGGAGGATCGTCGCGGCAGACCCGGACGTCTTCGAGGAGCACAACCTGAACCGTCAGCTCCTCTCCCGCATCGACAACCTGGGAGAGCCCAAGGTGGCGGCGGCCGCCCACCGCGTCGCCGAGATCAACCCAGCCGTCCAACTGGTGCCGCACCGGAAGGCGTTGGGGGTGGAGAACGGCCGGGAGCTTCTGTCGGGCGTCACGGTAGCGGTGGATGCGCTCGACAACGTGCAAAGCCGGCTGGAGCTTGCCGAGCTCTGCAGGGAGCTTGCCATCCCGCTGGTGCACGGAGCCATCGCCGGCTGGTACGGCCAGGTGGCGACCCAGCTCCCCGGGGACGACATCTCCATTTACCTCGCCAGCGCCGCCGGGGGAAGCAAGGGGGTGGAGAGCCGGCTGGGGAACCCTTCCTTCACGCCGGCCGTCGTGGCGAGCCTGCAGGTCGCCGAGGTCTGCAAGGTGATCCTGGGGCAGGGGGAGCCCCTTTCCGGGCGCATGCTGATCGGCAACCTGCTGGAGATGGAATTCGAGGAGATACGCCTGTGAGCGCGGAACCCGTTACACCTTTGAGAGAGCTTCAGGTGAAGAAGGACAAGACCGAGTACATCATCCACAAGGTGATCCTGGCCCTCGATATCCTCGAGCAGTTCCACGATGATGTGGACGAGCTGACCCTGGGCGAATTGAGCAAGCGGGTCGGCATGACCGAGTCCAGCCTGGGCCTCATGCTCCCCACGCTCATGTCGCGCAACTACATCGAGCAGGACAAGATCAGCAAGCGGTACCGTCTCGGTTACAAGAACCTGGAACTGGCCCAGGCCGTCTTGCGGCAGACCGACCTGTACCGGGTTTCGCATCCTGTCCTCGCCTCGATGTCCCATCAGTGCGGGGAGAATTGTTCCGTGGCCGTGCTGAGAAAGTCGCACGTCATCGAACTCGATTCGGTCCAGTCCGATCATCCGGTGCAGGTGGTGAGACGGGTCGGGGTGCATCTGCCGGTGCATTGCACGGCTGCGGGGAAGATGCTCATCTCCTTCGAGAGCGAGGAGGCGCTGGAACTCATCTCCGAGCGCGGCGGACTCGACAGGTTCACCCCCAACACGCTCACCGGTGTAGACGAGCTGAAGGAACAGCTGGGCCGGATCCTCGAACAGGGGTACGCCGTGGATGATGAGGAACTGGACCCGTACGTGCGCGGCGTCGCTGCAGCCATCCGCGATTACTCCGGCCGGGTGGTGGGGGCGGTGGTGATAAACGGCCCGTCCTGCCGCGTCGACCGCAACCGTATCGACAAGGAGCTGATCCCCCTGGTGCGAAACGGCGCCAGGGAAATCTCCCTCAAGCTCGGCTACAACGAAGCGGCAGAGCCGGTCCAGGCAAAGAAAAGGCGCGCCTCCCGCGCGAAAACCTCGCCCGCCGGCTCCCTCCTCTGAATTTCCCCTTTGAGGCAACTCGTCTTCCTCAGGGAACATCCCGAAATCGCACATGCTTCTCGGCAAACCGACCCAACCCTCACCCCGGCCCTCGAACCAACCCCTCGCCCTTCGGGAGAGGGTGGCCGAAGGCCGGGTGAGGGCGGTGCCACGAGGGTAGGGGCGAATAATCATTCGCCCCTACAGGTGCGGCCACAAACCATGTTGCCATGCGGCTCCCCTTTGGCTATATTGGCGCAGTCTGCGGCGCCCGCGCCAATCCCGGGACAGGATGGTGACATGGAAAATCCGGCACAGGAGCAACTGGCCGCCCTGGAGGCGAAGCTCGCATACAGCTTCCACGACCGGGGCCTGCTGCAAGAGGCACTGACACATCGCACCTATGTCAACGAGGCGGGCGGGGGGAAGGACAACCAGCGCCTGGAATTCTTCGGCGACGCGGTGCTCGACTTTCTCCTCTCCGACATGCTGCTCATCCGTTTTCCCGACAGCCGGGAGGGGGAGCTGACCCGGATGCGGGCGGCGCTGGTCGACGAGGCGAGCCTGGCGAGGGTTGCCGCCGGACTGGAGCTCGGCTCCGCCCTGCGCCTGGGACGAGGAGAGGAGAAGGGGGGCGGGCGGCAGAAGCGCTCCCTTCTGGCGGACGCCTTCGAGGCGCTCCTTGCCGCCCTCTACCTGGACGGCGGCATCGAGGTCGCCAGGCGCGTCGTGACCGAACTCTTCGCGCCGCTCATCTCTTGCGCGGACCTCCTCTCCGGGCGGGACGCGAAGACCGAGCTGCAGGAGCGCGCAAGGCTTCTGCGCGGCGAACTCCCCCGGTACGTTCTGAAAGAGGCGACCGGCCCCGACCACGACCGGCGCTTCACCGTCGAGATCTACCTCGGCCCCGAGCTGATGGGGGAGGGGGTGGGGAGGACCAAGAAGGAGGCGGAGCAGGACGCCGCGCGGGCGGCGACGCTGGTTCTCAAGGGGGAGAGTTGAGACCGCTGGTGGTCCCCTTCTTCATCCCGCACCTGGGCTGCCCGCACCGCTGCGTCTTCTGCGACCAGGAAAAGATCGCCGGCGCGCGCGGAGCGCTCCCGACGGACGCTGAGATGCGGGAGCGGATCGGGCGCTACGCGGAGAGTTCTCCGGGACGCGATGTCGAGGTCGCCTTTTACGGCGGCACCTTCACGGCGCTCGCCAAACGGGACCAGAGCGCACTGCTCGGCGCGCTGCAGCCGTTTCTGGAGAGCGGCGAGGTAGCGTCGCTGCGCCTTTCCACCCGGCCCGACGCGGTCGACGCCGGCGTCGCCTCCTTCCTGAAAGAGATGCGGGTCGCCACGGTGGAACTCGGCGTGCAGTCCATGGACGAGGAGGTGCTGAGGCTCGCCGGGAGGGGGCACGACGCTGCGGACACGGAGCGCGCGGTCGGCTGCTTGCGGCAGGCGGGGCTTTCGGTAGGCGTCCAGCTCATGCCGGGGCTTCCCGGCGACAGCCCGGAGCGCTCCCTTGCCACGCTGCACCGGGCCCTCTCGCTGCAACCCTCCTTCCTGCGCATCTACCCGACCCTGGTCATCGCCGGGACCGAACTGGCGCGGATGTACCACGAGGGGAGCTACCAGCCGCTTTCCCTGGACCAGGCCGTGTCGCTTTGCAAGAGGATGCTCCTCATCGCCAGGCGGGCCGGGGTGCCGGTGATCAGGATGGGGCTGCAGCCGACGGCGGAACTGGAGTCGCCGGGGGTGATCCTGGCCGGCCCGCACCATCCCGCTTTCGGCCAGCTGGTGGAGTCGGAGATCTGCTTCGACCTGATGAGGCTGCTGGCTTCCGGGCTCCCGAGCGGAAGCCGCGTCTGCTTCGGCGCCCCTGCCGGGCGGGTCTCCGACCTCGTCGGGCAGAAAAGGGGGAATCTCGCCAGGCTGAAGGAACTTCTCGGGGTGGAGGTGGAGGCGGTGCGCGAAGAACCGTCCCTCGCCCCCGATGCCATCTCCCTTCAGTGGGAGGACGGCGTCCTGCAGGCCCGCTTCGACGAGCTGTAACGGACGTTTTCACCCATCCCCACCCCGTCCCTCACTGCCGTTAAGTAGGGGCGAATAATCATTCGCCCCTACTCGGCGCCGCCGGTTATGTGTATACTTTCTCGACGTGCACGGCAGCGCCGGAGGCGGTCAAAGAAAACCTTCCCTCGCCGCGCTTTTTCCCGTATCCTGTCGGATTCCCAATAACAGCAGCAACACCAGGAGGCGCAGCGCATGTCAGACAACACGTTCCGCTCGGGATTCGTGTCCATCGTCGGCCGTCCCAATGTAGGTAAATCGACACTCTTGAACCGGATACTCGGCGAGAAGCTGATGATCACCTCGGACAAGCCGCAGACCACCCGGAACCGGATCAAGGGGATTCACAACGTCCCCGGCGGGCAGATCGTCTTCATCGACACCCCCGGGATCCACAGGGCCAAGACCCGGCTGAACAAGTTCATGGTGGAGGAGGCGCTCTCCTCGGTGCAGGGGGTTGACCTGATCCTGTTCCTGGTCGACGGCGGCACCGACCCGGCGCGGGAGGCGGAAATGATCAGGGAGGTGCTGTCGGGGGTGGACGCGCCGGTGATCCTGGTGATGAACAAGATCGACCTGGTGCCCAAGGGGGAACTCCTGGAGAGGATGTCCTGCTACGGCGAGACCTACCCCTTCAAGGAGATCATCCCCGTTTCGGCCGCGACCGGCGACGGCGTGGAGCAGCTGGTGCAGCTGGTGCACGGCCTGCTCCCGGAAGGCCCCTGCTACTTCCCCGACGACATCCTGACCGACGTTCCCGAGCGCTTCATCGTGGCGGAGATCGTCAGGGAGAAGATCTTCCGCCTGACCCACGACGAGGTCCCGTATTCCACCGCCGTGGTGGTCGAGAGCTTCAAGGAGCGCGCAGACGGCCTGATCTCCATCTCCGCCGTCATCAACGTGGAGCGCGAGTCGCAAAAGAGGATCATCATCGGCAAGAAGGCGGAGATGCTGAAGCGGATCGGGACCCAGGCGCGCCAGGAGATAGAGAGGCTTCTGGACGCCAAGGTGTTCCTGGAACTCTTCGTCCGGGTCAGCGGCGAGTGGAGCGACAACAGCCGGATGCTGAAGGAGTTCGGCTACGAGTGATCCCGCTCCTCCTTTTTATCGCCCGATTATCGCCTGTCTCGGTTTTATTGTCGGCACCGCTTGCTTTCCCCCCAGTATATGTATTATTAGATATAACGCCGTTCTTTTGTCATCCTAGGTGTGGTTTCTTGCAGCGAATCAGCCCCGCAAATTGCTCGGTTTTTTGGTAGATTAACGTTTTATGGTGTGCGAATCCCTATTAATTTACTTTGTTTTGACAAAAGCGTTTACGTCAAGTAAGGTTTAGCGATTTTTGAGGCACCCGATACGAATTTTCCCAAGGAGAAAGACAACATGGCACTTAGAAAGTACGCCGGCTACGCCTGGAACCTGATCAGCCTGGTCGGGATGATCCTGGCGGTCACGGCGACCGGTCTGATCATCGGTTTCCTTTCCTACGAGGGGATCACCGGGGTGGAGAAACCCTACCTCGGCCTGATGACCTACTTCCTGTTCCCCGGCATGCTGATCGTGGGACTCATACTGGTTCCGCTGGGGGCATACCTGGTACGGGAGAAGAGGAGGAAGCATCCCGGCGAGGTGATCCCGCCCTTCCCGCAGGTCGACTTCAACGACGCGCACAAGCGGCACCTTTTCATTTTCTTCGTCATCGCCAGCATCATCTTCGTGCTGATCGTCTCCGTCGCTTCCCTGAAGGGGTACGAGTTCACCGAATCGACCACCTTCTGCGGCGAACTCTGCCACGTGGTCATGGAGCCGGAGCATGTCGCCTGGAGACATTCTCCCCACGCCAAGGTCAAATGCGTCGAGTGTCACGTCGGCCCCGGCGCCGCCTGGTACGTGAAGGCGAAGATCTCGGGCATGAGGCAGCTTTACGCGGTCGTGTTCAAGACCTATCCCGAGACCATCGAGACCCCGATCGACAACCTCCGCCCGGCTCGCGACACCTGCGAGCATTGCCACTGGCCCGAGAAGTTCTACGCCGGGCGCCAGAAGGTGTTCTACCACTATGCGCCCAACGAGCAGAACACCCCGCGCGAGATCAACATGCTGATCAACATCGGCGGGACGCCCAAGAGCGAGCACGCCAAGGGTATCCACTGGCACATCGGGCAGGAAGTCACCTACGTCCCGACCGACAGGGTGCGCCTGAACATCCCGTATGTCGCGGTCAAGGAGAAGGACGGCACGGTGACCGAGTACATGAGCACCGAGACGCCGCTCACCAAGGATCAGATCGCCAAGTCGAAGAAGAGGGTGATGGACTGCCTCGACTGTCACAACCGTCCGGCCCACGTCTACCGCTCCCCGGGCGTCGAGATGGACGAGAGCTTCGCCTCCAGCCGCATCGACTCTTCGCTTCCGTACATGAAGAAGGTCGCCGTCGAGATCCTGACCAGGCCGTACAAGTCCAAGGAAGAGGCGAAGGCCGCCATCGGCAAGGACCTCTCCGAGTACTACGCCAAGAACTACCCGGCCGTCGCCAAGGCCAAGGAGAAGGAAATCAAGAAGGCCGTCCAGGAGGTGCAGGACATCTACGAGAGGAACTTCTTCCCCGGCATGAAGATCTCGTGGAACACCTACCCGAACCACATCGGCCACTTCTATACCCCTGGCTGCTTCCGCTGCCACGACGGCAAGCACAAGTCCGCAACCGGCAAGGTGATCTCCAAGGACTGCAACATGTGCCACACCGTGCTGGGCCAGAAGCAGGAGAACATCCCTGCCGGAACCACCCCGAAAGAGTTCGTGCACCCGGTAGACATCGGTGACGAGATCAAGAACATCAACTGCAGCGACTGCCACTCGGCAGGCGGGCAGGACGTCCCCGGCGGCGAGGAGCACGCCAAGAAGTAGCGCAAGCCGGCAATGCCGCAAAACGAAGGCCCCCTGATTCCGGTCAGGGGGCCTTTTTTTTCAACAGGTCGGCACCATTGGGCTTTTTCCGGATTAACGAACTTGTATCTTGGCGCTAACGATGCTATATCTTCTTCTCAGTTCAGCCACGGGAGCAAGCCTATGTTGATGAAGGCCTCAGAAGTCGCCGCGCTGCTCCATGTCGAAGAGAGCACGGTGACGAAGTGGATCAAGAAGGAGAAACTGCCGGCCACGATGGTGCACGGCTGCTACCTGATAAACCGCGTCGATCTCCTGGAGTGGGCGACCGACCACGGGAAGAAGGTGCCGCCCGAGCTGTTCGCCGCCGCACAGGCCGACGTCGACCTTCCCCCCCTCAGCCAGGCGCTGGAGGCGGGGGGGATACATTGCGGCGTGCCGGGGGACGACAAGCTCTCGGTGCTGCGGGCCGTGGTCAACCTGCTGAAGCTCCCCCCGCAGATGGACCCCGACTTCCTGCTCCAGGTGCTTTTGGCCCGCGAGGCGCTCGGTACCACGGCCGTCGGCGACGGCATCGCCATCCCCCATGTCCGCAATCCCATCCTGCTGCAGAACAAGCCGCTTCCCGCCATCTCGCTCTGCTTTCTGGAGCACCCGATCGACTTCGGCGCCCTGGACGGCAAACCGGTCCGGATGCTCTTCATGATGACCAGCCCGACCGTGAAGGTGCACCTGCACCTCCTCTCCCGGCTGGCCTACGCCCTTCACGATCCAAAGTTCCGCGACGCCCTGAACGTCGCCTGCGACCCCGAGGCGATCCTGGAGGCCGCGAGGCGCTTCGAGCAAAGCCACAGGAGCTGACCATGATCGACTTCGGCGAGCCCACGACCTCCTTTGTCCTGTTGCTGCTCGCCGTCGTCTGCCAGGCTGCGTCCGGGGTGCCGCTTCTTTTCGCCAGGGGATCGGGCGCCGCCCAGCGCCTCTGCGCCTCCCTGATGGCGGCCGGCTCGGTCTCCGGTGTCGCCGGCTCCATACTGGCCCTGGTTTTCCCCGCTCACGCCTCCTGGCTTCTGCTCAACGGTCTCCCCTTCGGCCCCTTCGAGGCCGGCGTCGATCCCCTCTCCGCCTTCTTCCTGCTCCCCATGTTCATCGTCACCGGCTGCGCGGCCGTCTACGGCGTCGGCTACTGGCCGGCGGCGCGGCACCCGAAGAACGTCGGGAAGCTCACCTTCTTCCTCGGGCTTTTGGCCGCGGCGCTCACCGTGCTTTTCCTGGCGCGCAGCACGGTCCTCTTCCTGCTCGCCTGGGAGGTGATGGCCTTCGCTGCCTACTTCGCCCTCACCACCGAGGACGAGAAGCCGCAGGTGCGCGAGGCGGGTACCCTCTACCTGATCACGGCCCACGTGGGGGCCCTTTCCCTTTTCGCCATGTTCTCGCTGATGAAGGGGGCCACGGGGCTCTACCTCTTCCCGGGGCAGGGGACGCTCCCGGCGCACGGCGGCCTCGCCGCCGGGATCTTCCTCACCGCGCTCCTGGGCTTCGGCCTCAAGGCGGGGGTGATGCCGCTGCATATCTGGCTCCCGTCCGCCCACGCCAACGCCCCGAGCCATATCTCGGCCATCCTCTCCGGCATCGTGCTGAAAACCGGGATCTACGGCCTGATCCGGGTCCTCTCCGCCTTCCAGACGCCGCCGCTTTGGTGGGGGGCGGTCGTCCTGGTCCTGGGCTGCGTCTCCGCCGTGCTCGGGGTCGCCTACGCCATCGGGCAGCACGATCTGAAGCGCCTCCTCGCCTACCACAGCATCGAGAACATCGGCATCATCGTCATGGGACTCGGCATCGCGCTCATCGGCGAGAGCCTGGGGCGCCCGGCGCTGGTGGCGCTCGGCACCGCCGGGGCGCTCCTGCACGTCATGAACCACGCCCTTTTCAAGGCGCTCCTCTTTCTCTCCGCCGGCTCCGTCATCCATGCCGCCGGCACCAGGGAGATCGACCTTCTTGGGGGCGTCTCGCGCAGGCTTCCCTACACCTCGCTCTTCTTCCTGGTGGGGGCCGTCGCCATCTGCGGTCTTCCCCCTCTGAACGGTTTCGTCAGCGAACTGATGGTCTATCTCGGCGCCTTCACCGCGGTCAGTTCCTCCGGTGGCGTCATAGCTGTCCTTCCCGCCATGGCGGCCCCGGTCCTGGCCCTCGTGGGCGGGCTTGCCGTCGCCTGCTTCGTCAAGGTCTTCGGCATCGTCTTCCTCGGGATGCCCCGCTGCGCCGAGCATGTTGCGGGACACGAGGCGTCCATCGGGATGCTGGCGCCGATGGGGCTTCTTTCCCTTTGCTGCGCGACCATCGGTCTCGCCCCGGGGCTCATCGCTCTTCCCCTGAACAACGCGCTTCTCGCCTACCGGGGGTGGCTCGCCTCGCAGGGGATCGCCAACCTGGTCCCCTTCGGCTGGGTCTCCGCCCTGTCCGCGGCTCTTCTCGTCGTCCTGGCGCTCCTCTGGCTGGTCCTCTCGCGGAGCACGAAAAAGCTCCCGATGGGGAGCGGTCCTACCTGGGGATGCGGTTATCTCGCGCCGCGCAGCAGCATGCAGTACACCGCCTCATCCTTCGGCGCCATGCTGGTCGAATGGTTCGCCCCGCTGCTTCGTCCCGAGGCGCACCGTGAGGAGGTCGCCGGGATCTTCCCCGGGAACTCCAGGATCGAGACCCACCTCCCGGAGACGGTGCTGCAGCGGATCTACATCCCCTTCCTGGAATACCTCTTCCTGAAAGCCTCGCCGGTCCGCAGGCTGCAGCACGGCAGGCTCAACATCTACATCTTCTACACCTTCCTCACCCTGGTGCTCCTGATGGCGCTGACCAGCTGAAGCGGCTGCGAAAGGGGTTTTCATCGTTCCTACGCTCCAGCGTGGGAACGTAAAGTCCCTGGCGCTCCGGCGCCAGCGAAAGGCTGCCATCTCTAGTTCCGCCGGTAAGAAAAACCGGACGCGGGAGCGTCCTGCGATGTGT
>Ga0209212_1003280_pt1 | contig 21569 bp, 15 predicted proteins | sample RifGroC2_FD_183996 | JGI IMG/M metagenome (GOLD analysis project Ga0209212, IMG submission 183996) | Groundwater microbial communities from Rifle, Colorado, USA - Groundwater C2 (SPAdes) (version 2) | ecosystem: Environmental > Aquatic > Deep subsurface > Groundwater | place: Rifle, Colorado... | reverse complement strand
GCAGCGGCAGATAAAGCCGGCTGGCATGCTTCATGATGAAGCTCTCTTTTTCCGGGTGCGGTTTCAGAAACAGGATGCAGAGCACCGGGATAACGAATACGGAAAGAAACAGTGAGGCAAGCAGCGCAATTGCCACTGTTATGGCCAACGGGCTGAACATCTTCCCTTCGATACCTTCCAGGGAGAGAATGGGAATGAAGGTGAGGGCGATGATAAGCTCGCCGAAGATGCTCGGCTTTCTGACCTCCATGACCGCTTTGAGCACTGTCAATAGTTTGGGATGGCGTTCTCCCTCATCTTCACTCAGATGACGCTGGACGTTTTCCACCTGGATGATGGTCGTGTCGATGATCATGCCGATGGAGATGGCCAGGCCGCCGAGGGACATCAGGTTTGCGGTAATCCCCATAAGTTTCATGACAATGAAAGTCGCCAGCAGTGACAGGGGCAGGGCGATGAGTACGACAAAACTTCCCCGGAAACTGTTCAGCAGCAGATAAAGAACAATCAGCACCAGGATGGAGCCTTCCAGCAGCGCCTTGTTTACCGTGCTGACGCTCGCCTTGACAATGTCGCTGCGGTCGTAATAGGGAACGAGCTTGATCCCTTCGGGCAGGACATTGTTTTCATTCATTTCCTTGACCTTGACCGCAACCCGGCGCACCACGTCACGGCTGTTTTCGCCGCGCAGCATCATGACGATGCCGCCGACACATTCATCCTTGCCGTCCTTCATGGCAGCACCCATGCGGACCGCCTCGCCGACCTTGACCTGCGCCACGTCGCGGATATAGGTCGGAGTGCCGCCTGCGGATTTCAGTACAATGGTTTCAATGTCACTGATATCCTTGATCAAACCGACCCCGCGAACGATGTACTGGTCCGTTCCCCGTTCCAGGAGGTTGCCGCCGACGTTTTCATTGTTGCTGCCGATGGCGGAGTACACGTCATCAACAGTTATGGCATATTTCACCAGCTTTTCCGGTGACACGATCACCTGGTACTGCTTGAAATAACCGCCAAAGGAGTTGATCTCGTTTACTCCGGCAACGCTTTTCAGCTGCGGGGTGACGATCCACTCCTGAATGGTTCGCAGGTTGGTCAGGTAGGCAATCTTCTGCTGCGGGTCATCCGGCATCTTCCCTTCCAGGGTATACTGGTAGATCTCCCCCATGGCCGTGCCGATCGGTCCCATGGCCACCTCGACGCCCTTGGGAACCTTCTCCCGCGCCTCAGCCAGTCGCTCGAATACCAACTGCCGGGCAAAATAGATATCCACATCGTCCTTGAAGACAACCGTGATTATCGACAGGCCGAACTTTGTGACCGAGCGCATCTGTTCGATGTCGGGCAGACCGCGCATGGCCATCTCGATCGGGTAGGTTACGTTTCTTTCAATCTCTATTGCCGACAGACCATCGGCGTGGCTGACAATTTCAACCTGAATGTTGGTCACATCCGGAAAGGCATCAATCGGCAACTTCAGGTATGAGTACAGTCCGAATGCAATAATGAGCAGCGAAAGGAATATGACCATCCCTTTCTGCCGTAACGTATAGGCAATCAATTTTTCTAACATTAGAAGTAAGCTCCTATATTCAGACTGAAGGCTGAAGACTGAAGGAAAGGCATTGAGGTTGCTTTATTAGTTGCCTTCAGCCTTCTAACTTCAGCCTTCTTCCTTGGTTTAGTGTCCATGCTCGTCAACCACCTCACCCTTCTTTATTTCCGACTTGAGAATGAACGCTCCCTTGACGGCATAACGCTCCCCATCTTTCAGGCCGGAAATAATCTCGATCATGCCGCCCGCCATCCGCCCTGCCTGAACCTGACGGGCCGCAAACTCGTTAGCAGATTCCGCGACGAAGACCACTTTCTTGCCATCCAGATCCTGCAGGGCATCCTCAGGCACCACCAGTACCGGAGCGGCGTCTGCAGGCAGCGCCAGCTCGACGGTGGCAAACATCTCCGGCTTCAGCTTCCGCCCCGGATTGGCAACCTCGATCCGCGCCTTGACCGTGCGGGTTGACTCGTCAACAAGATCGGCAATGTAGGTTATGCGGCCTCTCAGCTTCAGGTCCGGAAAGGCTCCAACGGTAAGGGTTGCTGCCTGCCCCTTGCGTACCTTGTCCAGATCCTTCTCGTTGATGTCCACCAGTACCCAGACCGAGGAGAGGTCGGCCACGGTGTAGAGGCTTTTCGAAGGGTCTGAGAGTTCACCGACGATGGCATGCTTCTCGGTGATGATGCCGCTGATCGGGGACTTGACCGGCAGAAGCGGTTTTTTGTGTCCTTCACCGGCAATAGCGGCTCCGGAAACTCCATAAAGCGACAGGCGCTCTTCGTCGGTGTGCAGTTCAATCTGCGCGGTCTTGTAATCTGTCTCTGCCTGGAAGATATCCTTGCGGGCCGCAATCTTCTTCTCCACCAGACCCTTGATTCGATCCATGTTGGACTGGGCCAGGGCGAGTTTGGTTTTTGATTGTTGGTGGCGGTTGAGCGCTTCCCCCAACTCGACACTGTCCAGGGTTGCCAGGGCTTGACCAGCGAAGACACTGTCTCCCAGGGACGCCTTGACGGTTACAATTTTGCCGGAGATGCGCGGAGAAACGTGGGCAATACGGTCGGCATTGGCTTCAACCTTGCCGGTAGCGCTAAAGGCACCGGCAAGCCGCTGTTTTTTAGCCGGAACAACAACCACGCCGTTCAGTTTTTGCACCTCGGCGGTCATTTTGACGCTTCCCGCCTCGCCGTGCTCATCGTGGCCTTCTTTGCCTTCTTCATGGGCACCCTCTTTTTCACCTTCATGACCGCCCGCTTTTTCATCCATGTGGCCGGCTTCTTTGTGTTCCGCATGCTCGTCGCCGCTTTTCATGTTGGTGGACCGATAGAGAAAGCCGCCACCCAGGGCCAGAGCTAGAATAATTCCGATAATGATCGTTTTCCTGTTCACTGCACACCTCCGGTGAGTTCTGTTGCCACTGCTGATTCGAGTTTCACAAGGGCTGCCTGCCGGTCGTGCAGCGCCGTCAGATAACCATCGCTGACCTCGAAGAATTTCTTCTGTTCCTGGATGACGGCCAGGATGCCGACCTCGCCAAGGCGATAGGCTTCCTGGGTCAGCTTCAGGTTTTCTTCAAGCTGTGGAATGATGTTGGATTTGTAGAGAGAAAGGATCTTATCGGCATTCAATAAAGTGGCGTAGGCCGTCTCCACTTCACGTTCGGCATTTCTGGTGGCGGCCAACAAACGGGTTTCGCTAATGCTCCGCTTGGCTCGTGCTTCCTGAACACCTGCCTTGTTTCTGTCAAACAGGGGAATGGGCATGGACAATTTCAAGCCTATGATATAGGCCGTGTCCTTGCCCTCAACCCCGCCGATCTCCATGGCCGTCGTGTCCCGGCTCACAGCCAGCCCAGCCGTAATATTCGGGATTCCTTCTGCTTGGGCAAGGGAGAGGTCCGATTCCCCCCGGCCTTTTTCAGCTGCCAGTGCTTTAAGGTCCGGGCGCTTCCCAAGGGCCAGTTGCTTCAGATCAAGCAGATTTTTCGTCAGGACCATGTTGGTTTCCAGCACCCCGGCAATGGCCGGAGATTCTCCCGGTGAAAGTCCCATAAGTGTCCGCAGTTTTGCCAGATTCTGGTTCAACGCTTTTTCCGCATCAATCCTGGAACCTTCGCTTCGTGCCAGTTCCACCTTGACCAGATTCATTTCCAGTTCAGGGATATCTCCTGCCGCCAAACGCTCTTTTGACACATCAAGAAGCTGCTGATTAAGTGCAATGGAACGATCCGAGAGGACGGCCCGCTGCTGGGTCAGAAGGACAGCGCAAAAGGCAGTCTGCACCTCTTCGCGCAGCAATCGCTCACGGTCAGCCAATTGCCAGCGGTACATCTCCAATTCCTGTTCGGCAACGGCGCGTCTTTTCCCCCGTTTTCCCGCCAGGAAGAACTCCTGTGACACCCCGAGCGACAGACTGCTTTCGGCGCTGCTGCCGGTCAATGCACCTGTGGCTGCTTCAAAATCAAGCGTTGGGTTCGGCAGGAGTTCCGCCCTGACCATACCGGCATCACGGATGCCTTTTTCTTCACGAAATGATTTGAGGTCGCCGTTATTATGTAACGAAAACTCGATTACCTGCGGCAGTGCCAGCTTTCGTGTCTCTGCGAAAACCGGTGCGGATGTAAGAAAACAGAGGATGCCAGGCACAAGGAGCCGTGTGCCTCTTCCAAATACAGTAGTTCCCAAAGGAAATACCTCCTTTTATTCAGTTATACCAATTCCAAATCAAAGCGCTATCTTCGTTGGCTCGTCTTCGGCTCCTCAACGTACTATTTGTACGCCTCGTCGCCTCAATCCTCGCCGCCTTGATTTCATCTTTGATTTGAAATTGGAATTGGGTATGACAATTCTAAACGTTTGCGGACGCACTACAACAGGAGACGCGAATTAATTTGTCCATGGATGGGGACAAACTACTCCGGGCGTAGCGTATTAGGCTTGTATTTGCGGGGGGATAAATCTGGAAAGATATACTTCGGGTAAATGCTTGAAAGGGTCGGACGTGTTCAGATCCAATATAATGGGATTATAGCCGAGTTTAAACGGTTGAACAGCAAGAGGCGCATGACAGGCGCAGTTGATGCAGGAATCGCAGCAATCAGAATCTTCGTGTTGTTCATGAGGGACACACGGGCACTGGTGCGGTGTGGTAATCTCAGAAGCTTGGACCTGATCGTTTGCTGCCGTCACACGGCTTTGCATGGCATGCGCCCTTTCGTGCACGCCATTGATCATGACAGTCAGCATGACTAACAGGAGAATCCTGGAAAAGAATTTTAGATGGAGATATTTTCGCATAAATTATTTATGAATCATGTCCTACTACTCAAAAACTGTCAAGAACCTATTTTCTTTGCTGGATATCTGATAGCAGAACCCTTGGCCCGGTCTGCCCGATTCAGGGTTCTGCCAGATTTCAATTTACTGGGCGACCTATGTCCATGCACTGTAAGGTACTTTTATTTCTCACGATCGCTTAGAGTAGTAACAACAAAGGTGCTCTTTTGAAAAGTTGATGAGTGAGCATCCGGTTCTCTTCCTGTGTCTTCGGATTAGTTGCTACTTGTATAGATCAAAAAATTTCCGCGCTTCCGAAGAACATAACGGCGCTTCATACGCGCTGTGGTAGTTTTTGTAGTACGTTACGGGGTCATTAATCAGCACGCTGCCATGCAGCGCCTCAATCGTGGCGTTGACATCCACCAGCGACACATTGGCCCCGCCACGGCTGCGAAAATCATCATAGGCCGCCTGGGTATTGATACTGAACTTGACCACCGGATCACCCGAACCGCTGCACAATTTTGTCGGGGCCTTGGGATCCCAGCCAAGTAAGTCCTGTTTTTTTGCAGCAACTATCGTGGCATTGTTCGGGTTGGTCGCGAGATCCGTAAGGTAGGCGGATTTAAAGATTTCATCCCTTGCGGCTGCAGGAACTGTTGCCGCGGGAGGAAGCTTCGCCAGGTCCGCGGGGAAGTTAACAGCCGGCATAAGACCTTCGATGAAGCTGTCGTAGGGTGTATTGAAGACATCAGACACCTTGGCATACAGATTTCCATACACCTTTTGCCAGGCGGTTATCTGGAACGGCACAAAATACTGCACGCCCAGGATCGGATTGGCGGCTCCGTCAATCAACGCCTGCGATACACTGTACGATCCGGCGAGGTGTGCCGCCGCAACCAGGTTGAATTCACCCGCATTGTCGCGTTCGATGGCGCGATGGGTCGCCATGGCGGCATGGCCGCCCTGTGAATAGCCGCTGACCATGACCTTGCCGTTTAACGTAAACCCAAGCGCAGGCGCCGCATTTCGCGCCGCACGGATCGAATCTATTACGGCGCTTGCTTCCGTGTCCGCATGTATATAGGGGTGATACGGATAGCTGGAAAGCGCATACCCGAGATAATCTGTTGCAACCACCGCATACCCCTGTGAGGCAAAGAAGGTCATCAGGAGTATGGCAGTAGGATCAGTGAGATCCATGGCATTGGTGTGTGCCTTTTCAAGGTTGGTGCCCCGGGCAAAGGCTACCAGCGGCAATGGTCCCTGACAAGCTGGGGCCGAACCGCTGGGAACAAGAAGAGCGGCCGAGGCATTGGTCATTTCTTCCGGCTGCACTCCGGAGGTCTGGTAGTTTATCTGCACCACCCTGACATCACATTTGGCGGGGCCGGTCAAAACCTGCAAGCCGCTAACCGTGGTCGCATTATTAAGCTGGGCTATGCTCTGGGTGCTTTTCTCGGTTGGAGTACCAATTAACGTCCCTCGAGGAGAGGGAGAATCATTGTTTCCGCCACAGCCCGCCAAAAGCAGGCTCATCAGAATAGTCACTCCACATTTACGGTAATTCATGCGCGATCTCCCAGTGTTTCTTGTAAACCGTTTCAGGCTTGTTGATACCTCGTTCAGAGTTCACGGATCTTCAGTGCCAGCTTTCGCGCCTCTTGCTTGATACTCTCCTCATCCAGCGTGAGAAGTTTCCGGTTCTGCATGACAATCCTGCCGTCAATAATCACGGTTTCCACATCAGCTCCGTTTGTTGCGTACACAAGCTGCGAGTAAACATTGTAGAGCGGAACCAGGTGCGGGCTGTTCAGGTCAACAATGACCAGGTCGGCCCGCTTCCCCTTTTCCAACGATCCGATGCGCTTTTCCAGCCCCAATGCCTTTGCACCGCCGATGGTGGCTGCTTTGACCGTGTCGTGGGCACTCATGGCTGTCGGATCAAGCCGGGACACCTTTTGGAGCAACGCGGCGGCATTCATCTCTTTGAACATGTCCAGATTGTTATTGCTGGCCGCCCCGTCGGTACCGAGTCCGACGGCAATTCCGGCCCGGAGCATCTCCGGCACTGGGGCGACGCCGCTGGCCAGTTTCATGTTGCTTCCCGGATTGTGGGCCACACTTACCTGTCTTTCCGCCATGAGTTTGATTTCTCTGGCGGTCGGATATACGGCATGGGCCGCGATAACCGTGCCCCCGAAAAAGCCGAGGTGGTCGAGATACTCAAAGGGTGGCACGCCATATTTTATCGTTATGTCGTTAACCTCCTTCCGGGTTTCGGAAACATGTATCGTAAGTGGCAGCCCCAAAGTGTCGGCCAGCTTTTTTGAGGATTTCAGGGTCTCCGGAGAGCAGGTGTACGGAGAATGTGGGGCGACTGCAATCGTGATCAGTGGATCGTTTTTCCATCTATCCGCCAGCTTTTCAATGATGGCAAAACTCTCTTGGGGACTTTTGCTGTCTGGCGTCGGGAAATCAAGCACCGCTTCCCCTACCACCGCCCTGACGCCGGCTTTCCTGGCCGCCTGAGCCAGTTCATCCGCAAAAAAATACATGTATGCCTTCGCCGCCTCAATTCTCTCCGACTTGATTTCATCTCTGATTTGAAATCGGCATTAGTAATTGGCGATTATGCTCTGCATTGCCGGGCTCAGTTGCTTGACGAGCTCGGCGTTATACGCATGGGAAGTTGTGTCAGCGCGCACCGCGTCGGTGGCGCCGAATATCCTTTCCGAGGCGATTGCATATCCGCGTGATTTATCCGCTGGAGACCCCGGCGCAACGGCTGGATCGACATTGGTGATCTTGATTGAAATGGTATTGTCAGTGTTGCGGTAGATATCGAAGGTTCGGAACTGCTGCGGGAAATCCAGGAGTGATGAGGTTTCGACCTCCCAAAAGCTGCGTGCAGGGTCGCCCGGTACAGTTTGGGGGGTAACGACATTGCGGTGATAATGTCCCGAGATCCACAGGATCAGATTTTCGTAGTTGTGAAGAATCGGGAGCAGTGTCGCCTCTGTAAAGCCGGGAGTCCGGAAAAAAGGGAAATGTGCCGTGTTGGTGGCGCTTATCTGTGGGTTGATCGGGACATGCGCCGCGATGATCATGAGCTTGTTTTCGTCCTGACCTTTCTGCAGTTCGTTTTTGAGCCAGTCGAGACGATTCTGGTCGAGGCAGCCTAAGGCATAATTTGGCTGATCTGCTCCCTTGCAGGTGTCGTCCAGAACAATGACTTTGATCGGTATGCCGGCCTTTGGCTCAAAGCTGTACGAAGCGAAATCGTTATCCAGGTTTGTCTGGGTGAAGCCGTGCCCGATCGGGTTCGAAGCAGTTGCAAAAAATTCCTTCATCCAATTGAGACTTGACGATTCAGGGGTGGCAAGAGCCCGTCGGTCAGGATCGGCGACCACGGTCGGTGGGGTGGCAAAGTTCTCCTGTGGACCGGACAATATTACCCTTCCCAATGGGTCGGAACCATCGATCACCCCCATATACGGACCGCTTCGGTATACACCACCGGCTGATGGCGGACCGAGTTCCAGATTGAGCACCGTATTGCCAATATGCGCAAGCCGTGTTTTCTCGTTTTCGTACGAAGATCCCATCCAGAACTGGTCGTGATTGCCGATGACCTGATACCAAGGTATCGCCTTGTCGAGACCAGCTGCCTTGAAAGGTTTCTGATAATCGATGGAGCCGGCTCCGAGATGAGCCCCCGAACTCGGGTTGATGACCTTGCCGTCAAGGATATCGATATACCAGCGCAGCTCGTTATACTGGGAGTTGTTGATGGCGTCACCGAGAAAGATGCCGAAATCCAATGGCGACTTCCTGTGCAATGCATTGACTGTCTGGACCGCAGCGTCAAGGACCTGGGGTGTCGAGAGGAAGGTAGGCGACCAGGCCGACGACATGCCGGCCGAGGTTGCGCCATACAGCGCGCTCCAGCCCACATAAAGAGGCTGGGCCGGGGATTCCTTGTCGGCAATGTGGGTGTCGGTCATGGCAAAAAAAGACAGCAGGCGCGTGGCATTGGGCGCGCCGTTATAGGCCGGTGCAAGTTCGGTCCGTTTTACCGAAGCCAGCCCTGGACCTGTATGCCAGGCGCTGTAGCCGAATTGCGAGTAGAGATGCACATCCGCCGGGTTGATCTGCGGCGTATCCGCCGGCAGCCCTATGGGAAGGATCTGCTGCCGGGCTGTGGTAAAAACTTCTTTGGCGATTGGCCATTCCGCAACTGGCGGAGGATTGGAATCGCCCCCTCCACATGCCGCCAGTTGCAATTGGATAGCCATGGCAAGAAGTACGCTTAAGGCCCTGAAATGCAGATGATACCTCTTCGTTACCATGATCTCCCCCATAAAACTTAATTAGTTTCCATCCGGAAACTTCGGATGAAAAACTGGTTGTTTCCGAATGGAAACTAATTAATCTCAATCGAAATTGTGTCCTTACCAGTCGTTCCATTGCTTCTCGTTGCCGTGACCGTTACCGAGTGGGAGCCCTCTGACAGCCCCGCTAAAGGGATGCCCGCCGCCCATACTCTTCCGTTGCTGCCTCTGACAGTTGCGAGGGGGCTTGACGTGAGTCCGTCATCTATCCTGTATTCGACGGAAGTGACTGTTTCCGGCGAGAAGACCATGGTTTTCAGCATAATGGTCTGTCCTGTGGTAAAGGGCTGCGCATTGGGGTTGCCCCCGGTATAGGAGCTGGTATTGCCGAGCGCGCTATTGGCCGGCGTCGTAATAAAGACAATTGGCCAGTGAACGGTGTTTGTCGACTTTGTTGCATCAATTCCCACCAGCTTGACGGCAGGACTGTTTGCCTCAAAATCGTAAGCAACAAGAAGAAAGGTTGCCTGCTTTCCGTGGGCACCGAAGGCATCAGCCCTGACAACCAGGGACTTATTACTGAGCCACTCGAGTCCGGGGGCATGAACATGCCCGCTGAGATAAATGGGCGCCTTGAATTCGTCTATCAGTTGTTTCATGCGACCATTGCCATCGGTAATCTGGAACATGTACTGGCCAGGATTTGTTCCCGGAACATAGGGCTTATAGTTTTCTGCGACGGGGCTATGGCCGAGTACGACGTTGAGCGCCACAATCTGGTCGCGGTCAGGATGGTTTAAAAGAGCCTGCTGCTGACTTTCAGGGAAATAACCAATTATGTTTTCCATGTTTCGCGTTTGTGAATCTGCCGATGTGGATGCGGCGGTGTTTGTGCGAATCAGTCGTACGGCCCCCATCGAGCTTTCGAGGGTTGTGTAGCCATACCTGTTGGGACTCTGGGCATATAGAAGGAAGTTCTGCAAACTGGCTTCGTAATCTAAAAGCGGATCTTGGACCTTGACGTCGTGGTTGCCGACAATATCAACATAGTTCGGATAGGAGGTCAGGATGCTGCTCTTCAAGAGATTACTGTAGGTCTGCCAAGTCTGTTCAATGTAACCTTTTTCAGCAACGTCACCGGTATGGAGGATGGCGAGGGGATTAATCACCGGCACAACCTCGGTAACGAGAGCGCTCATCAGTGCCTTGCCGCTCTGTGTAAAATCCACTGTTCCGTCTGCTGAAAGGCCATCATTCGTTGCCGTCTTTGTATCAATGTGCGTATCGGAGATGTGCACGAAGAAGATCGGCTCAAGAGAAGAACGGGGAGAAGTGGTCAATAATTGGTTTAGCGCCGTGAGCGTGGCGATGTAGGTGGTCGGATTGGCAGGATCAGCGGGGTCTACTTCAACCACACTGGTATGGATTGCCTTGGTATCATCACTGACAAGAGCCGTGTACGTAAGGGTATGATTGCCGCCGGAGGTGGTGACACACACCAACTTGCCGTTGCTGATACTCCATGTCCCGCTGAAAGTTGACGTACCAATTGTTGTGCTCCAGGTTGTGTCGGCATTAAATTCAAGTGTCCCGGTGGAGCCTGTGGAGCTGGAATAGGTAAAGGTTTTGCCTGATACCTGGTTAGCGGTAAATGATCCCGTCGGTGTGCTGTCGCTTCCCGCACAGCCCGCCAACAGCAGTACGACAAAGCTCAAAACCACAAAAACCAAGCGACTGAACCGCAATATGCTTTTCATGACAGTTCTCCTTTATGGGGTGAGAAACCTGGAAACGCGGTTGGCGGCGTTGGCGGCAAGGTTGCCGTAATAAAACGGGTAGTCATAGTTGTGATAAAAGCCGGGCGCGATAGGGCTCGGGCGTTTGAACGTTGCCGGGTCCACGTTGGAGCACAAGAGCACGCTTGTCGCGGAATTTGGGTCGAGGGCGCTCGTGGTCGGGTTGATTGCGGCGATTTGCGCATCGGCGTAGCCGGTTACCGTCTGCACCGGGATGATGACATCGCCCTGATAAAACGGGGCCTGTGCCGTTGCATCGAACAGCCGCAGCGAGCCGGCATTGGCCGCGGCCGGCGCCGGGGTTGTCGTTCTGGACCAGGAAATCGGGTTGATTGCCATGGCGCCGGGGAAGACCACGGGGTTCCTGCCCGTAAAAGAAGGGCTTTGGGTGTTGTACGAGATGATCACGCCGGTATCATCAGGGCCCTGGGCGAATTTCAGGTGGGAGTTCCGGTCGAAATAGTCCTGCGTGAAGGACCAGCCGATGGCGTAGGCGGCAATCATCCTCTGATAGACGTCTGGATTGGCTTTCATGTAGTTTTGCAGCAGGAGCGCAGTTACCGTTGAACCCTGGGAATGACTCACAAGGATGAACGGCCGGTTGTTGTTGTAGTGTTTGATGTAATAATCGAACGCTGCGGTGACATCCGTGGCCGGTGTCCCGCTGATGAAGTCATACACGGCGTCTGCAGTCGGCAAAGCCAGCGTGTAGAAGGCATCTGCCTGTCGATAGTAAGGGGCGTAAATATTACCGACAGTGGCAAAGGCGGTAGCCTGTTTCTGAAACCATGATTTTGCGCCGGCTGCCATGATGGTATTGTCTATTGGGCCGATAGTTGGATCTCCCGGGCCGGCAAAGTACGCGGTGGGATAGACGTAGAAGACATCGACATTTTTAACGGGATCAAGCTGTGATGGCACGGACAGCCAATTGGCAGCCTTTGCATAATCAATGGCCACGGGAGTGTTCGGAGCGGTATTGTCGTTCCCGCACCCGGCAATAAAAAGGCAGACCAATAGAACTGCTACTAACACTGCAAATAATTTGTTTTTCACGTGCGCTCCTTTTAGTCTATAAATTCCCTGCCCATCATTTTTCTTCTTCAAAAACCTGGCCCCGCCGTCGCTCCCTGACGGGATACGTTTTCAGCATCAGGAAAGTGGAATATCTGCACGACACAGTCTCGGGCTGATGAGGGCTGCAAGGGCGTCGAACTGCTTCAGATCCAGTTTCGACAAAAACCGCAGCTCTGTACGAGACAGGCTGTAGCCTTGCTGCAGACATGCCGCCTCAAGCGAATCACCCACCGCGCGGCGGAAACGATCATCGGCAATCAGTCGTCCCAGCACTCGTTCAACAGCTTCCTGTGACATTACTGCCTCCGGTACTGGACGTTCTGTCCCAAACGGGACAAATTTGTTCATTGCGAAGACCACTACTCCATAAGGCAGGCGAGATTTGTGCCAGCTAAAGATCATCAATTATTTTAAATATTTATAGAAATGCGGCAAAGGGAGTTGTCCCGGACTGGACATGTTGTCCGAAACAGGACAGCTGCGGATGATGAGAACGGTGATTAGTAGAAAAGCTTGCGGGAGGCTTTCAGCAGGCGCGCGGCAGAGGATTTGTTGCCATGGCACTTCTCCAGAGCCCACGCCATCAACTGTTGGCTGACAGCATCCAATGAGAACTCTTCAGGGGAGAAGTTGAAATTGAGGCAGATCCGGTCATTGACCTGGTCTTTGTGAAAAGGTTGGGGCTCTTGCTGCAGACGCAGATGTTCCGGTTGGATCAGATCGCCATTGGTGACAATGGTAGCATATTCGATCAGGTTGCGCAGCTCCCGGACATTACCGGGCCAGTCGTGGTTCATCATCAGATCTAGAGCCGCCTGCGAGAGGCCGGGCAATGACTTGCCCTGGTGCTGCCGAAAACAGTTCAGGAAATGCTCGGCAAGTTGCGGGATATCCTCGCGACGTTCCCGCAACGGAGGTATTGTGACCGGAAACACATTGAGACGGTGGAAAAGATCCCGCCGGAAAGTTCCCTGGTCACAACAGTGGTCCAGATTACGGTGAGTGGCGACTACGATCCTGAGGTCGGCAGGTACGGGCCGGTCGGAGCCAACTTTTTCATAAACCTTTTCTTCCAGCAAGCGCAACAGTTTGGGCTGGAGCGACAGCGGCATGTCACCGATTTCATCCAGAAACAGGGTACCGCCTTGTGCCCGGCTGCACTTCCCCTCGCGTTCGCGGTCGGCACCGGTGAAAGCGCCTTTCACATGACCGAACAGTTCACTTTCCAGCAGGGTTTCCGGGATGGCAGCGCAGTTGACCGCCACGAAACAGGTCATACTCAGTCCTGAGGCGATATGGATAGCCCTTGCCAGCACCTCTTTACCTGCCCCGCTTTCACCATAGAGAGAAACGGTGGTGCGGAGGGAGGCGGCCACCTGCCGGGCCGCAGCAAGGGTCTTGCCCATGGCTCGAGAGTTGCTGGTTATCTGCTGAAAACTGAACTTTTCTCGTTCGGTATCGAGCATCAGGTTGTAACTCACCCGGAGCCTGGCCTGTTCCAGCAACCGCTCCACCACCAGCAGCAACTCGTCCCGGTGTAGCGGCTTCAACAGATAGTCGTCAGCCCCCTCTTTCATGGCAGCCACAGCGCTGTCAACACTCCCGTGGGCAGAGACCAGCACAAGGGGGAGCTGCGTTTGGCGGCTGCGTACCTGGCGCAGCAAGGCAAGCCCGTCCATCCCCGGCATGACCATGTCGGACAGAATAAGGTCAAAGCGTCCCTGTTCCAGTTCAGCCAACGCTTCAGCTCCGCTTGCGGCACAGACAACCTGATACCCGGCATCTTCAAGATAGCCTTTGATCATGAAGCAGAAGCTTTGTTTATCGTCCACCACCAGTATCCGTGCGTCATGGTTCATCGGTTATTCTCCTGCGCCAACAGGGATTGCAGTTGTTGTATCACAATTTTCAAGCGATCAAAAGCGGCGGACGGAGCGTTATGCTGCAGCCAGGCCGCCAGTTCGACCGGTTCAGTGTTCGCAAGGTAACCGCACAAACCTTTCAAGGTGTGGGCGATCCGTCCTATGTCACTGCGATTCCCGCATCCAAGGGCTGCCTGCAGAGTCTGGAGTTCATCATTTATGTCCTGCAGCAGCATCCCCCGAAATTGACGGACACGTTCAGGCTTGTCACTCAATTCGCTACTAGTCTGCAGGTTCAGCAGCAGACCTTCCACGGGTATCGCCGTTATGGTTTCTCCGCATAGTTCTCCAATGGCCTTGGCCAACTCTTCGGGAATAACCGGCTTTGCCAGCACCACGTTAATGCCGGCGCGCAGGCATGCTTCGCGGGTAGCGGCGTCAGTATCGGCGGTGATGGCAATGATTGTCACAGCCTTTTCCGATCGCTCCTGCTCCTGTCGCCTGATCCGGGTGGCGACTTCCATGCCGTCAATCCCCGGCATACGGATATCCAGCAGGACAAGGTCAAAGCGCTGCTGTTCCAGCAGCTGCAACGCCTGCCAACCATCTTCCGCCAGTAGCACCTCTTGTCCCCAGGAAGTCAGGTTATCTTTCAACAATCGACGGTTGAATTCATTATCCTCGACCACGAGAACCAGTCCCTGCGCCAGAATTACCGGTGGGGCACTGAGTTCTGCCGGCAGCTGTCCGGTTGCCGGGAGCGGCAGTTCGACGACAAAACAGCTCCCCTCCCCCTCGCGGCTGTCAACAGCAATGGTCCCCTGCATCATCGTTACCAGGCTGTGCACAATAGCCAGACCGAGACCGGAACCGCCGAACTTGCGGGTGATGGTCGAATCGAGCTGTCTGAAGGGCTGAAAGAGCAGATTAAGACTGGATTCGGGAATGCCGATTCCCGTATCCCTTACCTCGAAGCGGAGCATTGGCGGTACTTTGCCCGGATCCCCATTACCCGCACTTATGCTGAAGGAAACCCCGCCACTGTCAGTAAATTTGATGGCATTGGCCAGCAGGTTGGCCAGTATCTGGCGCAGGCGGACCGGGTCACCAAGGACCCAGGCAGGGACATCGTCTTGAACCGAAACATGAAACAATAATGTCTTGCGGGCGGCCAGGTGGTGATGCTGCTCCTCAAGGCTAGCGATCAATTGTTGCAGATTAAACGGCACGGTCTCGCATTCCATCCGTCCCGCTTCGATCTTGCTCATATCCAGGATGTCATTTACCAGTTCCATCAGAGAACGTGACGATTGTTCGAGGATGGCGTGGTACTGAGCCAGTTTGACCGGATCGGTTGCCGTGCGTGCCAGCGAACTGAAGCCGACCAGGGCGTTGATAGGGGTACGGATTTCATGGCTCATGACCGCCAGGAATTGGCTTTTGGCGATAGTGGCGGCCTCCGCGGCTTTTTTGGCCTCGGAAAGTTCCATGGTTCGTTCTACGACCAGCTTCTCCAGCATTTGATTGCGTTCAGTCAATTCCTGCAAGGGGTAGACTTCACCCTCACGAGCCATGCCGTCAGGCAGGGAAATGCTGCTATGGCAGATTTTCCAGTTTTCAGACTCCTTATGGAAAATCAGCACCAGGCGGGCTACGGTTCGTGAGAGGATATGGTCTTCGATCGGCAGGTAGATGGTGAAGAATCCGGTTGTTACGGCAATTGCGTCAGACAGTGACTGGATGGCCAAGTCCTTGAGTTCAATGCGCAGCGGCTCTTTGACCTGATCAAAATCCTGGCGGGTTATTGCAACCCATTTGTCACGGTCCTTGACCAGAAAATCGCCGCCGCCGGTAAAGCCGGAAAAGTCCTCACTGAACAATTCCGTGAGCCGGTCATCGCGGGATGCATACATCCGTAGATAGTCGTCAAACAGTTGCCGGATTATGTGGTGGTCGTTTGTTTCCATTGGGCAGGGCCTGTTATTAGCTTATTTCTTCGTAGGCCGGATCAAACGAAGTGGATCCGGCATTGTTGCCATAGCCAGCACCGTTGCCGGATGCGCTTTGCTTCAGTTTTAGCTCAAATCAGTGCAGGTAGCGGATCACCGGCACAGCCCCTCTGACTGCCAGTGCAGCATAATAGCCATCCGGAGCCGTCAGGTCCATCAGGTGCCAGCGGGCGGGCTCAGCAGGGCGGGTACGGTGCTGCAGCAGCGCCGGTGGCTGACCGTGGAGCAGGGAGACATCGCAAACGTTGGCGGGGAGAGAAAATCCGCTGCCGCAGCCCTTCAGATAGGCCTCCTTGCGGGTCCAGCAGCGGTAGAACGCAGCTAATTGCATCTCTGGCGGGAGGCTGAACAGTTCTGTCTGTTCGCTGGAGGAAAAGTACTGCGCCGCCATCCCCTGAAACAACAGGTCGTCCTGTTGCAGTTCCAGATCAATACCGAGCTCGCAGCCACTTGATACGGCCAGGATGGCCAGGTCACCGCTATGGGACAGATTGAAACAAAGCCCGCTTTCCCCTTGCCCGACAGCAAGTTTGGGTTTGCCAAATGCACCAACCTCGATTTTTAGCGAGCCAGGTGCCAATGCCAGATAACCGCCCAGTATTTCCCGGAGCGTCCCGCGACCTGCAACAAAGCGCTTGCTGGTCTGCCCATCGCGCAACCGGTCGGCCCGGGCCAGTTCATCAGGAGAAAGAAACCGCTGCAGACGATGTAGTTCCACCTTTTCCTTATCCAGGCTGAACCGGATAACATGAACCTCACCCGCGGCAAGAGCCGTTTCAGCTGTCATGCCTGACCCCGCAGCCATTCCCGCAGCTTTACCAGCCCTTCGTTGATGGAGATCTCCGGTGCATAGCCCAGGTCGCGGCGAGCGGCATCGATGTTGAACCAGTGGGCGGTGGCCAGCTCCTGGGCGACAAAGCGGGTCATGGGCGGCTCCCCCGACAGTTTGAACAAGCTCCAGATGCCTTCACAGAGGCTTCCGGCAGCATAAGCCATTTGCGTTGAGATCGTGCGGGTAACCGGCGGCAGGTCGGCGGCGGCCAGGATGAAATTCACCATCTCCCAGAGGGGGATCGGTTCGCCATTGGAGATGAAATATGCCCTGCCGGCTATTGCCGAACCAGGTGTGAGCTTGTCGCCGGCAAGCAGGTGGGCGCGGGCGGCGTTGTCCACATAGACCGTATCCACCAGGCAGGGACGGTTGCCGATCCGCCGCAGCTTGCCTGCGCGCCCCTTGGCAATGATGCGCGGCACGAGGTGGTTGTCCCCCGGCCCCCAGATCAGGTGGGGGCGAAGCGCGACCGTGGCCAGGTCAGGCCCGTTGGCCCCTAGGACGAGCTGCTCGGCCAATGCCTTGGTATGCGGGTAATGGGCCTCGAAATGGGCCGGGTAGGGCAGCGATTCATCGCCGCCGGTCACATCCCGGCCATCAAAGACAACGCTGGGAGAGCTGGTGTAGACCAGCTTATTGATACCATGCAGACGGCAGGCTTCCAGGACGTTCTCCGTGCCGGTCACGTTGGCCTGATGGAACTCCTGGTAACTGCCCCAGATGCCGGGCTTGGCCGCCACATGATAGATTATCTCACACCCCTGGGCGGCCTTGCACAACGCCTCCTGGTCGGCCAGGTCACCTTGCAGCTGATCAATGCCGAGCCGGGCCAGTTCAGGGTACGCTGCCCGGGAATAACTCCTGACAGTGTCCCTGCGCTCCAGCAGCTGCCGGACAATGGCACCGCCCAGGAAGCCGCCTCCGCCCGTGACTAATACCTTCACCTGATTTTACCCGCAGCCCAGATTGCCAGCTTTTCCCGGAAGATCTTGGCATTATGGCGGATATCCACCGGAAAGGCCGGATGGAAGAGGATATCCCGGATGCCCTTGGTGTGGGGATAAAGCGCCGCCCGCTCCAGGAGATCGCGCCGGACCAGGGCCTGCTCGCTCTTTTTGGTCCCCTTTTCCAATTCCACGCACAGTACCGGCCGTTGGCTCCCCTTTTTGCCGACACCGACCAGGGCCGTGCGGAACACCAGGGGATGGACATTGAACACCCCTTCCACCGGTATGGTGAACAGGGTTTCAGCCGGGCTCACGACCCGGTGCGACTTGCGGCCGCAGAACCAGATCCTGCCGGTATTGTCCCGATAGCCCACATCACCCATGCGATGCCAGACGCCACCCTCCGGGTCGGCGATCTTGGCCAGTCTGGTCGCCTCGGGGCGGTTGAAGTAGCTGGCAGTAACCTGCGGCCCGCTGACGACAATCTCTCCCACTTCCCAGGGGGGAAGCGCCAGGTCTTCGCACCAATCTGCAATCGGTTCGTCGCTGATCGGGATGATGGCCAGGTCGATGCTCGGCACAGGGCGGCCGACGCAGACGCCGCGCCCTTCGCCGGTGAGGTGGCCGGTCTCGGCCAGGATCTCGCGGCTGCCGATGGAGCTGACCGGCAGCGCCTCGGTGGCCCCGTAGGGGGTAAAGATTTCGGCATCCTGCGGGAGCAGGGCGCTGAAGCGCTCCAGCACCTCGGCGGAAACCGGGGCACCGGCCGAGATAACCCGCTTGAGGCTCGACAGCTTTGCACCCTGGGGCGCGCTGCAGCGGCCCACCCGGTTGAGCAGGGCCGGGGAGCCGAACATGGTGGTGGCGGCGTAGCTGGCGGCCGGTCCGAGGATTCGCTCCGGTTCGACCCGGCCGGGCCGGGTGAAGTCCATCTGGGGGATGACGGCGGTCATGCCCAGGGCCGGGGCAAACAGGGCGAACAGGGGAAAGGTGGGCAGATCGACCTCGCCCGGCATTATTTCGTACAGTTCTTGCAGCGCCGCAACCTGGGCCGCGAAGTTGCCATGGGTGTAGACCGCCCCTTTGGGTGGGCCGGTGCTGCCGCTGGTAAACAGGATGGCCGCGGTGTCGTCCCAAGCAGTGGCGGCTGCCTTGAACGGCCCGCTCCCACCGCCCTGGCTGCGCACCTCGGCCAGCGTGACTCCGCCCCAGAAGCGGCTGCTGCCGCCCACGGTAACCAGGATGCGCAGGCTGTTCTTGTCCCAGCCGAACAGACGACGCGCCAGATGGGCCTTGGGTATGCCGATGAACGCCTCCGGCGCTGCTTCCGCCAGGCATCCTTTGAGGTTGCGGGCGCCGATGCCCGGATCGATGAAGACCGGGATCGCACCTGCCTTGAACAGGGCAAAGGTCAGGGCAAACAGCTCCGGGCCGGGTGGCACCAGCAGCGCGGTGCGCGTGCCGGCCACAATGCCGAGGCGGCCAAGCCCATGCGCCAGGCAATCGCTTTCCTCATCCAGCTGTCGATAGCTCAGGGAACGGTTTTCCTGGGGAAAGATAATCGCCGGAGTGTCCGGCTGGGATAACGCCAGTTCCGTAAGGGGGCGGGAGATGTTGACGATGTCGTTGGCGGTCATATTCATTTACCCGGAAGTAAGATTGATGAGATTTAAAGGCAACCACCCCCAACCACCTCCTTAGAGGAAGGAGGGGGCTTTTAAGCCCCCCTCCTGTTTTAGGAAGACCCAAACTACGGGCCTAAAGGGTTGGGGGTGGTAAGGTTTCCGCTTTTAATTTTCTCCAAGATCTGTTCACAGACAACATTCAGATTATTGTAAACATCCGTATTCAGAAACCGAATCACCTTGATATTCAAAGCGTTCAGATATGCTGTTCTTTCACGATCATACTCAATCGCTTCGTCAGTGAAATGTGAATCGCCGTCAAGTTCAACGGCCAGTTTTTCTGAAGGGCAGTAAAAATCCAGAATATATGATCCGACACTGTGTTGCCGCCGGAATTTGTAACCTCCAAGATTGCTATGTTGCAATATGCTCCAGAGCATTCTCTCGGCTGAAGTGGAATTGTTTCGCAACTCTTTTCGGCGGGATTTCAGAACCGGTCGGTTGTTAAGCATGTCTGATTGCTCCGAACCACCCCCCAACCCCCTCCTTAAAGGAAGGAGGGGGAGCTCTTAGTTTTAGCCCCCCTCCTATTTTAGGAGGGGCTGGGGGTGGTAAGGTTCCCGTCTTTCTCCGTCCGGTCCATAAACTCACATATCAGCGGCACGATTTCATCCTTCAGGTCCTCAAGGATGTAATGCCCGGCGTCCGGGTAGGAATGCAGCTCGGCCTGGGGGAAGCGGCGCTGCCATTCGGCCAGGAAATGGGGATCGAAGACGAAATCCAGCTCGCCCCAGAAAATAGCCATGGGCAGCCCCTTAAACCGGGCCAGCCCGTCAGCCACCTGGCTTACCAGGTCGTAGTTGCGGTCGCCCGGGGCCAGCGGTATATCCTGAACAAAGCGCAGGGTGGCGATGCGGTTCTGCCAGCTGTCATAGGGCAGGCGGTACAGCGCCCGCAGTTCAGCCGGCATGGGGTTAGCCTTGCAGCCCACAAACGAGGCGGCCAGGCTGAAGGCGTTGAAGCCACGCACAAGCCACGTGCCCAACCAGGTGTCGCGGCAGATCTTCAGGGCCAGGGGAAACGGTTTTTCCTTGGGCAGATGGAAGGCGGCGGTGTTTAGGATCACCAAGCGCTTGATCCGCTCCGGATGGCGCACGGCAAAGGCCATGCCGATCATACCACCCCAGTCGTGCAGTATCAGTGTGATACCTTCGCTGATCCCCAGTGAGCCCAGCAATCGCTCCAGGTCGTCCACCCGTTGGGCCAGGGTATAGTCGTAACGCTCGTCTCCGGGCTTGTCCGACAGGCCGCAGCCGATATGGTCGGGCACGATGCAGCGGTAACGATCCCGCAGGCCTAGCACCAGGTTGCGATAGTAAAAGGACCAGGACGGGTTGCCGTGGACCATGACCACCGGCGCGCCGCTGCCTTCATCCAGGTAGTGGTAGCCCAGGCCGTCCAGGTCGAGGGTGTGGCTGGTGAAGGGGTATTCCTTGTTCAGAGCGGGGTTCACCATTCCACCCCGAGCATCAGGCAGTTCAGGCCGCTGCCGATGCCGAGCAGTCCGACCCGGTCGCCGGGCAGCAGCTCTTCGCGTTCGTCAGCCAGGGCCATGGTCAGCGGGAGCGAGACTGTCCCCATGTTGCCGAGGAACTCATAGGTGGAGAAGTCGTTTTCAGCAGGGATGCCGAGGGTTTTCAGGATGGCGGTCTGGTGCGCGGAACCGACCTGGTGGCAGATGACCCGGTCCACCTGTTCGGCACTCCAGCCCAATTCCGGCAGAAATGCATTCCAGGTCCGTTTGCCCAGCTCGATCCCGAAATTCATCACATTCACGCCGTTGGTACTCATGTATTGAGTGTAGCCTCCTTTCCCGTCGGGGGTCATGCCCCACAGGCACAGCCCGTTATGCTCGGGTGCGGTCTTGGTAATGCCGCCCAGCAGGCGCCGTCGTTTGGCCGGAGAAAAGGAACCGTCGCTGAGCAGAACCGCCACTGCGCCGGAACCGCCGGTCAGGGTGGCCAGCGAAGCGGCAAAGTGCTCCATCTTGCGCTCTTCCAGCATGCGGGTGATCATGATGTCGTTGATCTCACGGGCGCTTTCGCAGGAGACCACCAGGCCGGCCCTGATCTGGCCCAGCTCGATCCGGTTGGCCACATCCAGGATGCCGTTGAGCACTCCCAGGCAGGCGTTGGAAATGTCGTACACCGCTGCATTGCCCTTGATGCCGAGGCCGGCGGCC
>Ga0209212_1003278_pt1 | contig 21573 bp, 22 predicted proteins | sample RifGroC2_FD_183996 | JGI IMG/M metagenome (GOLD analysis project Ga0209212, IMG submission 183996) | Groundwater microbial communities from Rifle, Colorado, USA - Groundwater C2 (SPAdes) (version 2) | ecosystem: Environmental > Aquatic > Deep subsurface > Groundwater | place: Rifle, Colorado... | reverse complement strand
TATGTGCTCCAGCACATAAAACATCGACTACCACGTCGAGGTCGACGGGCACTACTACAGCGTCCCGTACCCCTTGGTGAAAAGGAAGGTCGACATCCGGACGACGGCAACCACCGTGGAGGTCCTGTTCAAGCACAACCGCGTCGCCTCCCACGTCCGCAGCTTCCTCAAGGGGAAACACACCACGCTGCCCGAGCACATGCCGTCTTCCCATCGCCGGTACGCCGAGTGGACGCCGGAGCGCATCCTGCGTTGGGCCGCCACGGTGGGCCCGGAGACGGCAGGGCACGTCGCCCAGATCATGGAACATCGGACCCACCCCGAGCAGGGCTTCCGCTCGGCGCTGGGAATCATGCGGTTGGCCAAAGAGTACGACAACGATCGTATGGAAACCGCGTGCAAGCGGGCTTCGAAGTACCGGATCTACTCCTACAAGGGCGTGGCGAACATCCTGAAAACCGGCGCGGACAAGCTCGACGTCCGCAAGAACACGCCCGCCGCGCCGCCGATCGTTCACGACAACATCCGGGGGCCGGGTTACTACCACTGACATCACAAAAGGAGAAACACGATGCTCAATCATCCTACGCTGGAGAAGCTCTACCAGTTGCGGCTTAACGGAATGGCCAAGGCGTTTAAGGAACAGATGGAGCAGCCCGAGGCCGACGGGCTGCCCTTCACGGACCGCCTTGCCCTGCTTGTGGACCGCGAGGCGACGGAACGTGAGAGCCGTCACCTGAAAATCCGCCTGCGCCACGCAAGGCTCCAGATGAACGCCTGTATCGAGGACATCGACTATCGCTCTCCGCGCGGGTTGGACAAATCCTTGATGATGCGGCTGGCCGGTTGCGACTGGATCCGTCATCACGACAACGTTCTGCTCGTCGGCCCCACGGGCACGGGCAAGACCTACCTCGCCTGCGCCCTGGGGCAGAAGGCGTGCCGCGAAGGGTTCAACGTCGTCTACCGCAGAGCACCCCGCCTCTTCAGCGAGATCGAGCAGGCCAAGGGCGAGGGGCGGCACCTGAAGTACCTTGCCGTGCTCGCCAAGGCCGACGTGCTCTTGATTGACGATTATGGACTCGCCCCGCTGGACGACGGGCAGCGCCGCGACCTCCTTGAGATCATGGACGACCGCCACCTCAATCGCTCCACGCTGATCACCAGCCAACTCCCGGTCGAAAACTGGCACGAGATGATCGGCGACGGCACCCTCGCCGACGCGATTCTCGACCGGCTCGTTCACAACGCGCACAAGATCAAAATGAAGGGAGAGTCCATGCGAAAACGAAGGGCGACCATCAAAGATCCGTTGACCAAAACCAGCAACTGACGTAAGAAGAAACAACCGCGTCGCTGCGCTCCGGCTGGCTGGTCAGTTTGCACCGGAACCGCTGGTCAGTTTGAAACGGAATCACTGGTCAAATTCACCGGAATAAGCACCTTCCTACAGCGAGGACTCGAATCGCTGCAGCCGGACGGTATCTGCTGTGCCGTGCTGGCCGACGATAATTCGCTGCGATGGTGTAATAAGGTTCTACACGCTGCGCAGTCGATGCTGCTGAAATCCGGCTGCGTCATCGCAGAGATGATCCCTGAACTTCACAGCTATCACCTTGATGATAACCCAGGCCTAAAGTCTTGTAGCCTGATCGCAAGGCTGGGCCCGGATATACTTCCCGAATCTGACGAAGGTAACATGCCACTTTCGAAGGAAGTCCGCGACAACTTCTACGGAAGGGGAGCCGAACTGAAGATTCGATATGTTCGGGACCTGACGAATGGCGTCAAGTTGGCTTCGCGTGACTATCGAATGGAGCCCTTTCCGGAGAACGCTGGGGGGTAGATATGAAGAAGTTGCCTGAGAACTTCATATTCATGAAGGTGGGCCAGCACGCAGGCGAGGATTTCGAACGCATCCTTGCGCGCAAGCGCGAAGAGTATCGAAGGGCCGGCATGACATTCTGGGGGTATGGCGGCCCCACGTGTCACCCAATCACTCAAATCCGACCGTTTGTGCGCGAGGTTGTCGCGCGTGGAGGGGGACTCCACCTGCTCATGGAATCAATGGATTCGAAGGCCGATCCGGATATTGTCCCGGCGACGGAATATTCCGAGGACGGCATCGTTTGGAAGCCATTGCCGAACGGGATCATTGTCACCGGTTCTCGATACGCCATCGTATTGGGCGAAATCAGGGAAGAGGAATTGGAGTTGCCACTGCACGATTACGCGGTTGCGCTCGGGAGGAGTGAAGGGCGGAATGCAAGTCAATATCTCCAGGGGAGAGTCGACAAGGCGTGCTTATCTTTGGATTCCTCTCGGGCCGGGGCGCCAGAAAAGCCACGCCTTGTGCAAATCAAATACTCTGCTGAGGTGATCGAGCCCTACGCAGTGCTACTTCGAGGCGGAGATTAGAGGCTGTATTGGTGGGGAGCTACCAGGTCGTCTACCTGACCGGCCCCCCGGCGTCGGGGAAGAGTTCCGTTAGGGAAGCTTTGAGCGGACTCGTCTCTCCCCTGCAGGTCTTTGACTACGGCGAGCAACTCCGTGCTCAAGTCTCCCGTCGGCGGCAAGGGGATGTTTCGTACGAACACCTTCGGTCGCAGTCGGCGCAGCTCGCGACCCCGGCAGATATTTCTGCACTGGACGAGCACCTGATTGGCTGGACCGAAACGCAACGACACACATCCCACATTGTTATAGATACACACGCTGTCACCCGCGAAGAATACGGCTTTCGCGCGACACCGTTCTCCCTCGAACAAGTGAAGCGCCTGCAACCCACCCTGATCTTCTGTCTGTTCGTCGACCCTGCCATTACTAGGGAAAGAATTGCATCCGACCCGGGAGGACGGCGCACAGTATCGGAGTTCGAGGCAGGGTTGCACGCGGGTTTGCAGGGATCTGTGGTGATAGGCTATAGCATTGCACTCGGAATCCCGGCGTACTTCGTACACTCCTCAATACCCACGGAAGCCCTCGCGCAGAACATTGCAGCTCGCATCCTCAGGTGATCAAATTTCCCTCCGATGGCTCCCTCCCTGGGGCCGCCTTTGGAGGGACAAGTTACTTAAAATAGTCGAAAGCTCTTGCGCGTTTCGACCGTAGTCCACTTGACTGGGATAGGCGTGGCGCAGCAGGCCATACGGGGTCACCCTCGGGTAAAATGTCCTCCGGCGGGCGATATCGGCTTGGTTGACGATCCGGCCATACTCCAAGAGCGTCTGCCACGCGATAGACTCGCAGATCCTATCCAGGATGGCCTGGGAATCTCTGCGCGATTCCGGATGAATTGACACTTGCACGTCTATGGATGCTTTCGTGATAAATAGATCAGGCCAACAGGATCGTTCGATTTGATAAGGCGGAAACTGGGCAAATCATGATGAATACCTGATACGACTGTGTAAAAGCTTCAGAAATGCATTCGTGATGGTTCCCGTTCGCATCCGCAAGAACTACCTCCATCGGTCCAGTAAATTTCCGTTTTCCTAACGGTAGCATGCGACCAAGGGCATCATCGGGAGTGACCTCCATTGGCCACTCAACGTTACTGAAAATCTTCTTGAAGGATTCGGATTCCTCTGTTCGCCGAAGCGTGGCGACGAAGCCAACTCCCGGCATCATCTCCGGCTTGTTGAATATCAACACAGCGCAGCTGCGATGATTTGTGCGAACGAATCGGCGTATCGTGGCGTAAATTGAGGCTCCGTACTTCCTGCTGAGTTTCAATGCTGTCCGGATGTCGAACGATTGATCGGCCGCCTCATTGGCAAAATTATCAAGCTGAAACAAAACTTCTGTGGCGAAGGCGTTCGCTTCGCGATCGAACGCGTCAGCAACATCTGGATGGAGTGTCTTCTCGCAATCTTCGACCAACGCGTACATTTTCCTTTGCCAAGGAAGCACGAAGTGTCCGGTCTCATGCAGCTTGACGAAAGTCTTCTTGACAGCAAGGAGAGAGTGCTCCACATAGACCAACTTGCCTTTGACATCCAGCACCCCGAGGATCTTCGACAAGGCCCTTTTCAGCAGGACACTTGCTCCGCCGGCTTTTCGCCGCAACGACTTCAGGAATCCTTCGTCCTGCAAGTCGTGAGGGACCAAGACGACGCTCGCCGTCTCCATTATTTCTGCTATCGGCGTGGGAAAGCGCCCAAAGGCATCGGCTTTTAAAAGAGCCTTCCGGGCTTCACGTCGTACAGCGTCGAATTGCTCCGGAGACAGCGAGCTATCATCTTTTCTCCTCATGAACGGCCTTTCCTGGAGCGAAGGAAAGCCAAGTACTTCAACAATTCTTCCTCTTCCTCCTGGCTGAGGTCAGTGCTGGCGAAGCTCGCCACCCGCCCGTGCTTTCCGTGTTTTCCATGCTCCACCGTTGCGATGTACCCGGCCTTCTCCATCAAGGTTTCATAAGATACCCCGTAGACATTGGCCAACTCATAAAGAATATTCGGCGAAGGCTTGCAAATACGGCCGTGCTCCAACTGGCTCAGGTAAGCGTTGGATACCGCGTGATTAGTCGCCTCTTCCACCTCCCGAAGGGTGAGCTTCTTGGTTGCTCGAATGTTGACGAGATACTCCGACAACGATTGGCTCCGCTCGGCCTCGACCATCTTCTTCACCACCATGCGTCCTCCTTTCCATGAGATGGAAATGCATGGTCCCCCTACCTTGATAGAATACCCGCACCGATAAGGATATCAAGCAGATAAACGTTGTGCTTGACAAGTTTAGCATTTAGAGAATACTATGCGATCGTGTGCTGGGTGCAGTTGCACCGGTACACTTACAAATTCCCTGGAGGTAATGCAGTCATGAGCGGTCATGCAAGCGGACGCGAAGGCAGTACCGGATCGGGAGTGAAAACAATGGAGCAGGCGGAAGAGGATGGGCCGAAGTGCCCTATCGACGCAAGAAAATCTTCCTACCCTTGGCACCAAGAACCGTTCACGAGGCGAAGACTGCAGATATGAGCAGATTGGTCCCATTGATGGAGTGTACGAAGTCGACCGAGACATGATTGGTTGTCGATATTTGATTCGGCACCCAACAATGTCACCCCAGAAAGGGCAGACGTGAACTTCCCTCGCTGCGATTCGGTCTTCCTTTGGATTCCAATCGCCGGGGCCAAAAAAAGGAGACGAGCATGAACAGGAAATCTTGCGGAGCCATAATCTTTGTCGTTGTCATGTCGCTCGCCGGGTGCGCCCACATCCCAAAGGAATCGGCCCAACTCAGCGCGGAGCTGACCGGGATGATCAAATCGGCACAGACCGTCCATCTGAACCTCATTGACGGATACGTGAATGAACGGCGCGCGCGGGTGGACGATTTCATGAAGGACAAATGGATTCCTACCTTCCTTGAACGGTTTGTCAACGGCTCAGGAGTGCTGGTGAAGATCGACAAGGCCGGTTCTCCATCTGAGAAAGGGAAAATCATGCTGGAATTCTCGGAAGCGGCCATGAAGGAAATTTACGCACGACGAACTGCTCAGGTGGCTGCGCTCGACGACATCGAGCGAGCGATGAAGGACGAGGTGGGCGCACATTATGCCGACATGCTCACTGTGAACCAGGCGATCACGGCACACCTCATGTCCGCGGCAAAGGTTACCGAGGCAAGGGAGGAATTGCTCAACCAGCTGAAGGTCAACCCCAAGAACATCATCCCGATTCAAAAGATAAACGACATCATGGACAAGATTGTCCGGTACGAAGGGAAGCTGGACGAGCTTCCCAATTACATCGACGAGGCAAAAAAACTGATCAGGAAGGAGAAATAACCATGCCAAATCCATTCGAACAGGCAGCAGCTGCGGCAGCGGTGGCGACCGACGAGCAATATGCTTCCCAGATTTCCAGCCTCTGCCGTCTGACGGACGACGAAATCCATAATCTCTTCCCTAAACGAGAGGACAAGGTTGCACTTCTCGATCTGTTGAACGTCGTGAAGACCGCCACGGACGAGAACGAACAGGTGGTCAAGCTGAGGGACAACATCGACCGGTTTGCTGGGATAGTGGTGAAGCTCGTCAAGACGTTGGCCTGAGAGAGCAGAGCCGGGGGGCGATCTGTGAACTGTAAGGCTCTTGAAAACCGCAAAGGGTGGCGGGGCGATATTTATTTGCCGGGCGATTGCCGCGTACGCTGACTTTCCGCGCAAGGGGAGAGGAAGGAGGAGATCCGAGGGTGGGGCTTTCTTGAATGCCGATGTAGCACAATTTGTGGAATATAGTCGCGGGGAACCGACATGGAAAGGAGAATGCGATGGCCGGAACGTTCACACATTGGATGATCGTCGAGGATGCGCTGGAGAAATACAGGAAATCAGGGCGCAGCCCCAAGTATTCGACCATAATTCTAGGCGATAACCATTTCGTCAACCTTGGTGCGGTCGGTCCGGACTACCCATACATGACCGACCTTCTGAGCGGTATGCTCAAAGAACACACCTGGGCGGACCGGATGCACTACGAGAGCACGGGTAAGTTCCTCAAGGTGGCTGCCGTCAACCTCCTCACCCTAGAAGGAGAGGAGCGCGAGATTTGTCTCTCTTGGCTTTGCGGATTTATAAGCCATGTCGTAGCCGACGCGATTGTCCATCCCATGGTCAATGCTATCGTCGGACCTTACACCTTCAACTCAACCGAACACCGGCATTGCGAGATGACCCAGGACAGCTATATTTTCCGAGAGATCAAAGGGACGGAGCTTCGGTACTCGGCTTACGTTGATCTCCTGAATCAATGTTCTGACCCGGATGATGAGGAACGCATTCACCCCGTTATCCGGACTCTTTGGACAAAAGCATTGGAGGCCAGCCACCCTGGGGGAAAGAACTGGTTCGATCAGATCCAGCCGGATAAGTGGCATGAACATTTCGTGTCCCGAATCTCCAGCGCGGAAGCGCCCGGTCCCGTCTTTCGGCACATTCGAGAAGACACGAACCTCGCATACAAGCGGGTGGAGGATTTCGACGCGGATGAGTGGAAGAGATTCATCGAAGAAGTAAAGCTGCCGACTGGCAAAGTCGGAAGGTTTCGGGAGGACGTGTTCGACAAGGCAGTGGCGAAGCTCATCGATGTATGGGATCAGCTCTTCATCGCCATCGAACGCCAGAACACGGATAGTTTCGCCGCAGGTGTTAGGAATTGGAATCTGGATACCGGTGTCGACGAAGACAGAATCTACTTCTGGTCGTGAAAGGGGAACCGAAATGAGAAAATATGCGCCGTTTCTTATTGCCTTGACGGTGTGGGGATGCACCACCGGCAGCCTCTTCGCCAATGAAAATGAAGGACGCGTAAAGGAGTACTCCTCCCTGGAAATCACCCTTTCGGACATGTCCAAGAAAATTACGGCTTATTACGGCAAGCAGGGAAAGATGGTTCCTCAAGACTTCAACGAGAACGAGTTCATCGGAGTTCTCGAAAAGACCTATCCGGACAAGGCAAAGGTGGAGAAGATTAAGGACACTTACCGTATCAAGGCCCGGGCCATCGACGGCGACTATTCGGTCGTCCTCTGCGATCCGGGAACGGGAAACAAGTTGATGGAGGATTTCAGCTGCACCCTGAACAAGGTGGACATCCGGCATTGGGACAAAGACACGGCTGCGGCTTGCGAATTCGAGCCCGAATGGCAGAAATACTGCAAGTAGAGTGATGACCGAATTGGACGACCATTAGATTCCGCATTTTGCATGCCTGACGAAGTGGAAAGAGAAAAGATCTTGACCGTTAAGGAGGGCTACTTCCACTTCGGTGAGGGACTTCAGTGAATGCATGGTCATTACCTCCTGCGGCTGGATTACGCATTCTGCAGGATTAATATGAGGACGAGCTTTCCTTCATTGCGGCTGGGTAGGATCAACGTACTCGTCAGGCAACCCTTTCCTTCCCCCTACCTCGCCCCGGGGAATATAATCCTCAGAACGCCTTGTCTGGATGCGGATGCGATTTCATGCACCTATTGAAATCCAACCAGGTGGGGCCTTTCATTGACATGATCGGAGGATAGATGGCCCGTCCCGCCAAGTCCAAAGGGAACGGCTCCGCTGCCAACCTCGGATTCGAAGCAAAACTCTGGGCCGCCTCCGACGCCCTGCGCAACAACATGGACGCGGCCGAATACAAGCACGTCGTCCTGGGCCTCATCTTCCTCAAGTACATCTCAGACGCCTTCGAGGCGAAGCACGCCGAGCTGGACGCGCAGCGCAAGCAGGGCGCAGACCCCGAAGACCCCGACGAGTATCGGGCCGCCTCCATCTTCTGGGTTCCGAAGGAGGCACGTTGGTCGCACCTGAAAGGTAGCGCTCCACAACCCACCATCGGAACGCTGGTGGACGACGCCATGAGCGCCATAGAGCGCGACAACCCGTCACTCAAGAGCGTGCTTCCCAAGGACTACGCCCGCCCCGGGCTCGACAAGCAGCGTCTCGGGCAGATCATCAACCTTGTCAGCGATATCGCCATGGAAAGCACCGCCGACCGTGCGAAGGACACCCTGGGCCGGGTGTACGAATACTTCCTCGCGCGCTTCGCCAGCGCGGAGGGGAAGAGCGGCGGGCAGTTCTACACGCCCTCCAGCGTGGTGCGCGTGCTGGTAGAGATGCTCGCCCCCTACAAGGGGCGCGTCTACGACCCCTGCTGCGGATCGGGCGGCATGTTCGTCCAGAGCGAGAAGTTCATCGAGAACCACAGCGGCAAGGTCGGTGACATCTCCATCTACGGGCAGGAGTCCAACTACACCACCTGGCGGCTCGCCAAGATGAACCTGGCCATCCGCGGGATCGACGCGCAGATCGGGCACGGCGACACCTTCCACATCGACCGCCACCCGGATCTTAAGGCCGACTACGTGCTGGCCAACCCACCCTTCAATGACAGCGACTGGCGCGGGGAACTCCTCAGGGACGACAAGCGCTGGGTCTACGGCGTACCACCTGCGGGCAACGCCAACTACGCTTGGGTCCAGCACTTCATCCACCATTTGGCGCCCACCGGCATCGCAGGGTTCGTGCTCGCCAACGGTTCCATGTCGTCCAACCAGTCGGGCGAGGGCGAGATCCGCAAGGCGATCATCGAGGCCGACCTCGTGGACTGCATGGTGGCAATGCCGGGGCAGCTCTTCTACTCGACGCAGATCCCGGTCTGCCTCTGGTTCCTCGCTCGCGACCGGAAGAATGGACGGTTCCGGGACCGTCGAGGCGAGACGCTCTTCATCGATGCACGCAAGATGGGGACGCTGGTCGACCGTGTCCACCGCGAACTGACCGACGAGGACATTGCGAAGATCGCCGGCACCTACCATGCCTGGCGCGGAGACAAAGGCGCGGGCGAATACGCCGACGCCCCCGGCTTCTGCAAGGCTGCCCAACTCGACGACATCCGCAAGCACGACCATGTGCTGACTCCCGGGCGATATGTAGGCGCGGAAGCGGTCGAGGACGACGGCGAGCCTTTCGGGGAAAAGATGCGGCGGCTCACCGCGACACTGCGGGAGCAGCAGGCCGAAGCCGCGAAACTGGATGCTGCCATTGCCACCAACCTGAAGGAGCTCGGGTATGGGCGGTAGGCGGGAACCCGGCGGAAAGCCCGAGCCCCGCCGGATCCTCGGCCGCCGACGGGATGAGGCGCTGTTTCCGTCCGCACCCTCGCGGGCGGATGTTCCCGGTGGCTACGCCAATGCCTTGCGAGAGATCAAGGACCGCATCCGGCAGGAACGACTTCGGGTTGTCATGTCGGCCAACTCGGCGATGGTCCTTCTGTACTGGGACCTCGGGCGGATGATTCTGGATCGTCAGGACCGCGCCGGCTGGGGAGCCAGGGTAATCGATCGCCTGTCGATGGACTTACGCGAAGCCTTCCCGGACATGAAGGGGTTCTCGCCCCGCAACCTCAAGTACATGCGGGCCTTCGCCGCCGCGTGGCCGGAGAGGTCAATTGTGCAAGAGACTCTTGCACAAATTCCCTGGTACCATCACATCGCGCTGATCGAGAAGTGCACCACGCCGCAAGAGCGTCTCTGGTACGCTCGAAAAAGCGTGGCGAGCGGATGGTCGCACAACATCCTCTCGATCCAGATCGAATCCCGCGCCCACCTGCGGGAGGGCAAGGCGCTCCACAACTTTTCTTCCACGCTGCCGCCCGAACAGTCCGATATGGCCGCTCAGATCTTCAAGGACCCCTACCTCTTCGATTTCCTCGGCACCGCCGATCCCCGTCGCGAGCGCGAGGTCGAGCAGGCGCTGGTCGATCACATCCAGCGCTTCCTGATCGAGCTGGGCGCCGGATTCGCGTTCGTCGGCCGGCAGGTTCTGGTCGAGGTCGGCGATCAGGACTTTTACGTCGACCTGCTCTTCTACCACTTGAAGCTCCGCTGCTATGTGGTCATCGAGCTCAAGGCCGTCCCCTTCGATCCCGCCTTCGTGGGCCAGATGAACCTCTACCTGTCGGCGGCCGACGATCTCCTGCGCCATCACGACGACAAGCCTACGATCGGCCTCCTGCTCTGCCGCAGGAAGAACCGGATCGTGGTCGAGTACGCGCTGCGCGATTTGAAGAAACCCGTCGGCGTGGCGCATTGGGAGACCCGGATCGTAAAGTCTCTTCCCAAGGAACTGAAAGACAGCCTGCCCACGGTGGAGCAGATCGAGAAGGAGCTCCGAGATGGGGAGTAAGTGGACGATGGGAGATACCATCGTCTTCATCCAGGCCGCCATATTCGGCAAGGCCATTTGCGCCAGCCTGAAGGAGCTTAGGCATGGCAAATGAATGGCGGGACGTGCTGCTTGAAGAACTTGCCGAGGACGTTACCGTCGGGCACGTCGGACCAATGGCATCAGAGTACGTCCCGGAAGGAATCCCGTTTCTGCGGTCCCAGAACGTGGAGCCGCTTCGGATCAATGACTCTGATCTGAAGTTCATCACTCCGACGTTTCACGAACGTCTTCGTAAATCTGCCCTCTCGCCAGGCGACGTCGTAATCGTTCGAACTGGGAAACCGGGCGCGTGCGCTGTGATCCCAAACTCACTTATAATCGCAAATTGCTCCGATCTCGTTATTGTTCGATGTGGTCCGATGCTCGATCCGCAATTCCTTGCTTACTACGTGAATTCAGTTGCCGCACACCACGTTGACTCGCATCTTGTCGGAGCAGTGCAGCAGCACTTCAATGTTGGTTCGGCTCGGAAGATGCTTATGCACTTGCCTGAGCTCTACGAACAACGGGCCATCGCCCACATCCTCGGCACGCTGGACGACAAGATCGAGCTGAACCATCAGATGAACGAGACTCTAGAGGCGATCGCACGGGCACTCTTCAAGTCGTGGTTCGTGGACTTCGATCCGGTGCGAGCGAAAGCCGAAGGCCGCGACCCCGGCTTGCCGAAGCCCATCGCCGACCTCTTCCCGGATTCATTCGAGGATTCGGAGCTGGGGGAGATTCCGAAGGGGTGGGAAATCCAATCCATCGGCGACCTCGCGGATGTGGTGGGTGGCACTACTCCGAGCACCAAGGAGTCGGCCTATTGGGAGGGCGGGACGTACGCATGGGCCACACCTAAGGACCTGTCCGGACTATCGGTTCCGGTCCTGCTCAATACAGAACGGCGAATCACCGACGCGGGACTGTTGCAGATCGGTTCCGGATTGCTCCCAATGGGAACAGTCCTTCTGTCATCGAGAGCCCCAATCGGCTACTTGGCCGTCGCAGAGATTCCTGTTGCGATCAATCAAGGCTTCATCGCGATGACGCCCAAGACTGGAACGCCGAACATCTTCCTGCTTCTCTGGGCCAGCGTCGCACACGAAGAGATCGTCAGCCGCTCGAACGGTTCGACCTTCCTTGAGATCAGCAAGGCGAACTTCCGCCCGATTCCGGTCGTCACTCCATCAGCCAACGTGATGCGGGTATTTGAAAAGCTGGCGCGACCTCTTTATGAGCGCATCGTCGAGAGCACACATGAATCCCGCACCCTCGCCGCCCTACGCAATACGCTGCTGCCAAAACTCATCACCGGCGAGCTACGGGTGAAGGCTGCTGATGGGTTTATTCAGGAGGCCACCACATGACAGTGCCCGACGATCTTTCCGCGCTTAATGAGAAACCCTTGGCCGACGCCGTGGTGAAGTTCGAAGAGTTGCTCGCCCAAGGCGCCCGAGCCTTCTTGATTGGGGCTGGGTGCAGCAAGTGTGCAGGACTGCCACTCACTGCCGAGCTCACCCAACAAGCTCTCAAAAGTGACGCGCTCGACGGCACGACGAAAGCAGTTCTTGCTGCAATTATTGATCTCTTCGTGGGTACTGCCGACGCAAACATCGAGGACTATCTCAGCGAACTCATTGATTTGCTGGCGATCACTGAACGCCGGACCTCACGAGGCGCGACACAGAAAAGTGTCACTGTCGGGGGAGTTTCCTATAGCGAAGCGTCATTGAGAACGGCAGCCGATCAAATCAAGAAGGGTATTGCTGGTGTCATTGAGAAACATGTTTCAATCGGAACCCACCAGAACTTTGTTCGGTCTGTCCATCGTCCTCAACGCCCAGGCAAATTGCCGTCCGGCCAGACAGTGGACTATCTCGTATTGAACTACGACACCGTACTTGAAGACGCCTTGGCCTTGGAGCGCGTACCGTTCGCAGACGGATTCGAAGGTGGTGTGACTGGTTGGTGGAGCCCTCAGACATTCGATCGAACTGGCCTAGCCGCGCGTGTATTCAAGCTGCACGGATCGATCAACTGGTGCGAGTTACCCGATGATCCTTTGCCGCGGCGAATCGGAAATCGACTTCAGATTGCGGGAGCTAATGAGCGTCGAATTCTCATTTGGCCAGCTTCGACAAAATACCGTGAGGTGCAGCTTGATCCCTACGCCCAACTTGCGGAGCACGCGCGCCGCGTGCTCCGACCAAGCGGCGGTTCCCAGTGCGTTCTGGTCGTCTGCGGATATCGCTTCAGCGACGCTCACATCAACCTTGAGCTTGATCGTGCGCTTCGAGAATCCGCAGGAAATCTCACGATTGTCGTCTTCACTTCTGACAACGAGCCGTCTGGCCAATTGGCAACGTGGCATAAGGACGCCACCGTAATGGAGCAGGTACTTGTGTTCGCCAACCGAGGGTTCTTCCACGGCACCCAGTCAGCGCCTACGACGACGGACCTCCTCTGGTGGAAGTTCGAGAACATCACTCGGCTGCTTGGGGGTGAGCGATGAAGGCTGACAAACGTAATCCTGCCGATCCGATCGAGAACCTGGCCATCGGCAAGATCATTGAGGTAGACGGATCCCGCGTCATTGCAGAATTGGACCCCGGCCTGACAGAGCTTTCTCGTGTCTATGCAGGGGAGACGTATCCAATCGGGCAGTTCGGCTCGATCATCCGGATCCACTTCGGTCGTCGACTGATCTATGCGCTCGTGGGCCGACTCAGGATGAAAGCGGAATACGAGTCTGAACGCGGTATCGCGTCTCAAGCCTCAGCCGATGAGAGAGTGGTCGAGGCCGACTTGTTCGGGGAGGGAGAGTGGAGCCGTGATGCGGCCGGCACCATGAAGTTAGAGTTCGAGCGGGGTGTCGCGACGTATCCCTTGCCCCAACAGACGGTATATCTCACACCCAAGTCGGAATTGCGCTCCATCTACGGGCATAAGAAGGGCGCGGTTATTCAACTCGGCGAGCACGTTGGGTCAGGTGGCGCGCCCTGCTTTGCGGACATGAATGAATTACTCGGCAAGCACACTGCAGTCCTCGGCTCAACCGGAGCCGGAAAGTCCGGAGCAGTCGCAGCAATCATTCACAGTGTTCTTGAACGAGGAGTGGGCGCCGCGCACGCGAACTGGAAGCCGCAGATCGTCGTGCTGGATCCGCACAACGAATATGGCAAAGCGTTCAAGGACCACAAGAGACTCTCGACAGACGAGGGCACTCTTTCCCTGCCCTATTGGCTGTTGGACCTAGACGAAACGATCGGGCTCTTGATTGGAAAAACCGAGTACGCGGCTACGTCACAGTCCAACATCGTCAAGAACGCACTCCTCGCAGCGCGGATGAAGTCCGCGGCGGATCTGCTAAAGCTCGATGCGGCGAAGCTCACTGTCGATGCGCCTATTCCATACGTTCTCGGTGAGCCATCGGGTTTGGATGAGTTCGGCGCGGTCAATGGCGCGAAGTATGAGGCTGGTCTCGTCGGGGCGATCAATGCACAGAGACCAGAAAACAAGAACAAAAAGGACCATGAGGACTACAACAAGGTCCTGAGGAAGCTCGACTCCCTCATGAAGGACGAGCGGCTTGCGTTCATGATGAAACCTTGGAGTGGAGCTGGCGATCCGATGACGGATGTGTTGGCTCAGTTTCTTGGAGATGGTGTTCCGGTGCGAATCGTCGACTTGTCCGGAGTGCCCAACGAGGTGGCAGGGACTGCGAGCGCCGCGATAGCTCGAACCCTTTTCTCTCTAAAAGTCTGGCAGACCGTAGAAGAGCGGGCGATGAGTCCGGTCTTGCTGGTATGCGAAGAAGCTCACCGATACGTGCCAAATAGTGGTGAGGCACAATACGGGGCAGCTCAGGGTGCGATCAGGCGAATTGCGAAGGAAGGCCGCAAGTACGGCATTGGGTTGATGCTGGTGTCACAACGCCCAAGCGAGGTTGAGGCGACCGTATTGTCGCAATGTAACTCGTGGGTAGTACTTCGCATCACGAATGAGGCCGACAGAGAACACGTTAAAGGGATTCTTCCTGATTCAATGGCCGGCCTTACGAAAATGCTTTCTGGACTTCGCCAGCAGGAGGCCATTTTTGTTGGGCAGGCGGCCATGCTTCCATCCCGAATCATGATCAGGGATCTGGCGGACGAACAGCTGCCAAGATCGAACGACATCGACTTTGACAAGGGTTGGCAAAACGTAGGTGTTACCGCAGAGCAGCTGGGGAGCGTCGCAAATCGTTGGCGGTATCAGAAGCGATGAGCGGCAACTTCACCGAATCCATCGTCGAGCAAGCCGCCCTCGGTTGGTTGGAAGGGCTTGGCTACACGGTCCAGCACGGTCCAGACATCTCCGTCGGCGAACCTGCTGCCGAACGTACTGATCCGAACTTCTGCGACCTCATCCTCGAGGACCACGGGCTATGAGCATCGGTAAATTGACCAAGGACGAATTCGTCGCCACGCTTCAGCACTACCTGAGCCCATCCGGCCCTATTCAGTCAACTGAGCTATTGAGGGGCAGACAGAAGCAACTGGACACCATCGAAGAAGCCCTCGCGTCGCCGGGAAGGAACGTCTTCATATGCGGAGACCGGGGGGTCGGGAAGACGTCGTTGGCGCAAACCGCGGCATCGCGGCATCAAGCCTCCGGCGAGAATCCCGTCATAATCGCCTGCGACGCGAACACATCTTTTTTCAGCATCATCCACGCCATCGCCCAGACAATCCACGCCAATCCGTTGGGGGGCAGCAACACCTCAACGAGTAAATTCAAAATTGACGTCCGCGTTCTGTCCTACGAGAAGCAAACGACCAACGGCGGGGGGGGGAATTCCCTCCGTTACAGACATAAACTCCGCAGTATTGTTGCTGAAGCATCTTTCCGATGGGAAACAGGGCAGAACCCTCGTGGTCGTCGACGAGTTTGATCTTATGAAGAAGGAAGAGGATAAGGTAAACTTCGCCAACTTGTTGAAGCAAGTGGGCGACCAAAGAATCAACATCCAGTTCATCTTTTGCGGCATCGGTAAATCGCTCGACGACCTGCTGGGAGCTCATGGCTCCGCTCATCGTTACATCCAGGATATCGAATTGAAGCGCCTAATCTTCGACCCCCGCTACGAGATCATCGATGCCTCGGCAATAGCTTTCGGAATCAACATCGGCGCAAGGATGAGAACCAGAATTGCGGCCATCAGCGACGGATTTCCGCACTACATCCATTTGGTGTGCGAGAAGTTGTTTTGGGAGCTGTTTCGCGACCCTCAGCCGTGCACCAACGTGTCGCTGGAGCATTACAAGGAGGCGATCCGCTCGGCAATCGAGGCTGTTCAACCGGAACTCCGAAAAACGTACGACAAGGCCACCCTGAAGGATGTCGACGACTACGAAGAAGTCCTCTGGGCCGTGGCAAATCATTCCGATCTGTTCCAGCACAATGACACGATCTATGACTCCTATCTAGGGATCATGAAAGAGAGAGGAAAGGGCCCTGTCGAGAGAACCAAATTTACGGCGAAGCTGACCAGCCTTAAATCGTCGTCCTTTGGGAGGATCTTGGTGAGCAAGAAACGGAATTGGACAGAATTCCGAGAGACTGTCGTACGCGGCTACGTACGCCTTCGGGCCGAAGATCAAGGTGTGGAATTGGCTCAGGACTGCACTACAAGCACGAAGACGAGCGAGGTCTGGATGAAGCAGTCGTCGAAGCCGGTGCCGACAGGACTGTATCAAGGCGCCTTCTACCGGAGAAAGCATTGACATGAGATGACGATCTTCACCGAATTCATCGTCGAGGACGCCGCGCTTGCATGGCTGGAGGGCTTGGGCTATGCCGTCCTTCACGGCCCGGACATCGCGATCGGTGAACCTGCTGCTGAACGTACCGACCCGAACTTTTGCGATGTCATCCTCGAAGACCGCCTGCGACAGGCCCTTGCGCGCCTGAACCTGGTACTGCCCTCCGAGGCACTAGAGGAGGCTTACCGCAAGCTCACGCATACCGATGTGCCTTCCCTCCTGGAGCGCAACCGCGCAATTCACCGGCTACTGGTGGACGGCGTCACGGTGGAGTACCGCCGCAAGGACGGCTCCATCACCGGGGCGCAGGCCAAGGTGATCGACTTCGACGACCCCGACAACAACGACTGGCTGGCAGTCAACCAGTTTACCGTGTCCGACGGGAAGCACACGCGACGCCCCGACGTTGTTGTCTTCGTCAACGGTCTGCCGCTGGCCGTCATCGAACTCAAGAACCCGGCCGACGAGAACGCGACGGTCTGGTCGGCGTTCCAACAGCTTCAGACCTACCAGGTGCAGATCCCATCGCTCTTTGCCACCAACGCCGCGCTGGTTGTCTCCGACGGCGTGCAAGCCCGGATCGGTGCGCTTGGCGCCGGCAAGGAATGGTTCAAGCCTTGGCGCACGATCGCAGGGCGCGAGGACGCACCGGCGAAGCTGACCCAGCTACAGGTCCTGCTGGAGGGGGTATTCGAGAAGCGCCGCTTCCTCGACCTGTTGCGCCACTTCGTCGTGTTCGAGGACCTGGGTGGTGGGAAGCTCGTCAAGAAGATGGCCGGCTACCACCAGTTCCACGCGGTCAACGCCGCGGTCGAGGAAACGCTGCGCGCCGCCACCCCACCGCCTGACGCGGTACGGGAGTTACCTGGTCACTACGAATCGGGACTCCGCCCCGGAGGCGACCCCGGAGACCGACGCGTAGGCGTCGTCTGGCACACGCAAGGCTCGGGCAAGAGCCTGACGATGGCGTTCTACGCGGGCCGGATGATCCTGCACCCGGGGATGGCGAACCCGACCATCGTCGTGCTCACCGACCGAAACGACCTCGACGACCAGCTCTTCGGCACCTTCGCCCGCTGCCGCGATCTGCTGCGCCAGCCTCCGGTGCAGGCCGCGGACCGGGCCGACCTCCGTGAGAAGCTCTCCGTCGCTTCCGGTGGCGTCGTGTTCACCACGATCCAGAAGTTTTTCCCCGAGGAGAAGGGCGACCGGCAACAGGTCTTATCGGACAGACGCAACATCGTCGTCATCGCGGACGAGGCGCACCGTAGTCAGTACGATTTCATCGACGGGTTCGCCCGGCACATGCGCGATGCGCTCCCCAACGCCTCGTTCATCGGATTCACCGGCACGCCGATCGAGAAGACCGACGCCAACACGCGCGCAGTGTTCGGCGACTACATCAGCGTCTACGACATCCAGCGGGCGGTGGCCGACGAAGCCACCGTCCCCATTTACTACGAGGGCCGGCTGGCCAAGCTGGAGCTCAAGGAGTCGGAGAAGCCGAAGATCGACCCGAAGTTCGAAGAGGTCACCGAGGGCGAGGAGGTCGAGCGCCGGGAAAAGCTCAAGAGCAAGTGGGCGCAGCTCGAAGCGGTGGTGGGCTCGGAGAACCGGATCAAGCGGATCGCTCGCGACCTGGTCGACCACTTCGAGAAGCGTCTCGCAGCCATGGAAGGTAAGGCGATGGTGGTGGTCATGAGCCGCCGCATTGCCGTGGAGCTGTACCGGGGGATCACCGCCCTGCGCCCCGTCTGGCACAACGACAATGACGAGCAGGGGGCGCTCAAAGTAGTGATGACCGGCTCCGCGTCGGACCCGCTGGAGTGGCAGGGGCACATCCGCAACAAGCCGCGCAGGGAGGCGCTGGCGCAGCGCTTCCGCGATCCGGCGGACGGCTTCAAGATGGTGATTGTGCGGGACATGTGGCTCACCGGCTTCGACGCGCCGAGCCTCCACACGATGTACGTGGACAAGCCGATGCGCGGCCACGGGCTGATGCAGGCGATCGCTCGGGTGAACCGCGTGTTCAAGGACAAGCCCGGCGGGCTGGTGGTGGACTACCTCGGCCTCGCCGACGAATTGAAAGCGGCGCTCGCCACCTACACGGAGGCCGGCGGCACCGGGGAGACCGCGATCGACCAAGCCGAAGCGGTCGCCGTGATGATCGGGAAGTACGAGGTGTGCCTCGGGTTGTTCCATGGGTTCGACTGGGTCCTTTGGACGACCGGTACCCCGCAGGACCGTCTCTCGCTGCTCCCCGCCGCGCAGGAGCACATTCTCGTCCAGGAGGAGGGCAAGAGCCGGCTGCTGCGGGCGGTCACAGACCTGTCCCGAGCCTTCGCGCTCGCGGTGCCGCACGCGGAGGCGATGCGGATCCGGGACGACGTCGCGTTCTTCCAGGCGGTCCGGGCCGTCCTCGTCAAGGGGACGCCCGGGGAGCAGAGGACCGACGAGGAACTCGACCACGCCATCCGCCAGATCATCTCCAAGGCGGTCATCTCCGGCGAGGTCGTGGACATCTTCGCCGCCGCGGGGCTCAAGAAGCCCGACCTCTCGATCCTCTCCGACGAGTTCCTCGCCGAGGTCCGGGGCATGCCGCAACGGAACCTCGCCGTCGAGCTGCTGCAGAAGCTGCTCAAAGGCGAGATCAAGACGCGGCTGAGGCGTAACGTCGTGTTGGCCAAATCATTCGCCGAGCTGCTCGAACAGTCGGTGCGCAAGTACCAGAGCCGCGCTATCGAGACGGCCCAGATCATCGAAGAGCTTATTGGCTTGGCGAAGCAGATGCGGGACGCCAACCGGAGGGGAGAATCCCTCGGGCTGACCGAGGACGAGCTCGCCTTCTACGACGCATTGGAGACGAACGACAGCGCGGTGAAGGTGCTCGGGGAGCCGACGCTCCAGCAGATCGCCCGGGAGTTGGTTGCAACGGTCAAGCAGAACGTCACGATCGACTGGGCAATGCGCGAAAACGTCCGCGCCCACCTGCGGGTGATCGTGAAACGGATACTTCGGAAATACGGTTATCCGCCCGACAAGCAGGAAAAGGCGACCGCTCTCGTTCTGGAGCAGACCGAAGTGCTGTCGCTGGAGTGGGCGATGGCCTAGGCAAATCCCTATTACCGTGTGAAAAAACAGAGCCAGGTATCAGCGACGACCCCGATAGGACGCTCGAATGTTCCCGAAAAGGGAATTTATCTATTGCAATAAAAATGGGAACTGGTAGGGTATGCGTGTCATCTCAATAAAAAAGCTCCGGGAGTTTTGGGGAAGATTCCCCGATTCCGAGGAGGCGCTGAAAACCTGGTATGCGGAAGCGGAAGCCGCCTCGTGGGGGGATCCGACCGAAATCAAGGCCAAATACCGCTCGGCGAGCATTCTCAAGGGAAGCCGGGTCGTGTTCAACATCTGCGGGAATAAATACCGGCTCGTTGTCCATGTCCTTTACCCCTTTTTTACGGTGTACATCCGGTTCGTCGGAACGCACAAGGAATACGACGCGATCGACGCCGAGGTGGTGTGATGAAGATGAATCCGAAAGTCATCAGGAACGAAGCCGACTACGAAGCGGCCCTGGCTCGCATCGACGAACTGGTGGAGGCGAAACCCGGGACCCCCGAAGGGGACGAGCTTGACCTTCTCGTTACGCTGGTGGAGCTGTACGAGAAGGACGTCTATCCCATCGGCCTCCCCGATCCTATCGAGGCCATCCGATTCCGGATGGAGCAAATGGGATTGAAGCAGAAAGATCTGATTCCTTTCATCGGGAGTCGCAGCAAGGTGTCCGAGGTGCTTTCGGGGCAGCGCTCTTTGAGTGTGTCGATGATGCGGAAACTTCACGAAGGGCTGGGCATTCCCGCCGAGGTGCTTCTCAAGAATCAGGGCAGCGATCTCGTTCCAACAAACGAATGCGTGGAATGGAAGCAGTTTCCGATTGCGGAGATGGTGAAACGCCGCTGGTTCTCAAATTTCCAAGGAGCCTTGCCGGAAGGGAAAAAACGGGCGGAAGAATTGATCGGTGCCTGGGTAAGGCCTCTTGGTCCTTCTGCCCTTCAGCCGGCTCTTCTGCGCCAGCATGTCCGCTCGGGTAGTGAATCGGATCCCTATGCTTTGGCTGCCTGGCGGATCCGCGTGACCCTTCTGGCCATCGAGCAGAAACTTCCTGCCTATCACCCCGGCACCATCACGACCGAGTTCCTCCGGGAGCTTGTCTGCTTGAGCTTTCTGGAAGGAGGCCCCCTTCTGGCGCGGGAGTTCCTCTGCAAGAACGGGATTCATTTCATCGTGGAACCTCACCTCCCCCATACTCATCTTGACGGTGCGGCAATCCGGTTGCCGGATGGTTCTCCACTGGTGGCACTAACCCTGCGTTATGACCGCTTGGACAACTTCTGGTTCACCCTCTGCCACGAACTGGCCCATGTGGCGCTTCACTTCGATGGAGGGGAGACGGAAGCATTCTTCGATGACCTCGACCAGGCAGGTTTGGACGCTTTCGAGGGAGATGCGGACGGTTGGGCAACCGAAGGATTGATTCCCTCCGATTCCTGGCGGAATGCGGATCTGGGCAGGACGCCATCCGAAGGAAAGATCCTGTCGTTCGCCCGGAGGCATCGCATCCATCCATCGATCCCTGCAGGGCGCATACGCAGAGAGAAACGGGATTATAAGCTCTTCTCGAAATTGGTCGGAAATCGACTGGCAAGGAAACACTTTCTCTCGTAGGAAATCGTTCGATTGATATGGCGGATATGGTCTTTCGCCGGACGACCCGCGTCCCGTTGACCTGCCCCCTGAACGAATACCTATGATGGATGTGCTTGAACAACATCGCGGCCACGGTGTTGTCGAGTGCCATAAGTAGCCATCATAAGTGGCCATCTTGACAAAATAAATATTTTAGGTTACTTTCTTGGTGGGAGGGGAGAGTGACCATGGGGACTCATAATGCTATTTCGTTGAACCTTAGGCGCCTCCGCAACGCAAAGGCCATCTCCCAGGAAGAACTCGCCGAGAGGGCCGCGCTTTCCCGGTCGGCATATCGCAAAAT
>Ga0209212_1003276_pt1 | contig 21579 bp, 39 predicted proteins | sample RifGroC2_FD_183996 | JGI IMG/M metagenome (GOLD analysis project Ga0209212, IMG submission 183996) | Groundwater microbial communities from Rifle, Colorado, USA - Groundwater C2 (SPAdes) (version 2) | ecosystem: Environmental > Aquatic > Deep subsurface > Groundwater | place: Rifle, Colorado... | reverse complement strand
CAACATTCTGCTGGCATACTGTTATGCAGAGCATAACCTAAACACAGGTTTTGCCTATACCGGTACATCGAGCGGTTGGATTTACAATTCAACCGGCCGCTGGAATGGTAGTGCTGAACTGCCAGATCGAGGCGGATTGTGGCTGAACAATTCGGCGGTGAACCCGACTACCGGCACAAGCTGGACTGTCAAGAACACCATAATTGCAGATTCCTACGGGCCTGAATTGTGGTTAGCTACAACCCAGGCGGCTCTGCTTGGAACAACACTGATTCTCGATAATAATTTGTACTGGGATTCCAGCGATCCAACAGGTGCTGCCATGGCATCTGTCAATGGTGGCGTGTCTAATATCAGTTGGGCAGCCCATGCCGCAGCAGAGCCTAATAGTCAGTATGCCGACCCTCGCTTTGCTGATACAACCAGTTCTACTTTATTATCTGCCTCCCCGGCCATTAACGCCGGCGCCCTCGTTACCGGCATCCACGATCAGGCTACACCAGCCACCGACATCAACGGCATCAGCATACTCACCATCCCGGATATCGGGGCATACGAGCACCCTGGCGGACTCTATTTCAACGCGTCGTCTGCCGATGGTGGCAACGGCACCAGAGCGCTCCCCTACAACGCCTGGGCTGACTATGTTTATACCGGCTACAACCTGCGGGCCGGAGCAGAGATCTATCTGCAGGGGGCAATGACAGGCACGTTGGATTTGTCCGGATTGACTGATACCGGAGCAATTCTTGTTAAACCATGGCCAGGTAAAAAAAGGCAGACAATAAATGGTTTCATCCCAAACGGCACAGAAACAACACTGCAAGCAGGTCCAACATTTTTGCCAATGGCCAATATTCCACCATGATTTAATTGCATTCATGGACAAGGGGCCGCATATGCCGCCGAGTCTTTTCTTTTTATCAGTTCCACCGAGTTGGGCTGATGTAACCGTAACGAGGTGAAAATTATGAAAAAATTTATTGTACTGCTGTTATTCGCTGTTTCTTTTATGTCTTGCTCGCCTTTATGGGCTGCCGATGCCAAGTTCTCTTGGGCGCCGAACACGCAAACCACACTCGCTGGTTACAACATCTCATATGGCACGGTTTCTGGCAAGTATACGGTAAAAGTTGACCAGAAATTAGGTACAATGATAGACGGCCGGGTGAACGGGATGGTGACTGGATTGGTTGCGGGAACAACCTATTACTTTGTCTGCACCGCCTATGACCTCAAGGGCTACGAAAGCTGGCCATCAAATATTGTTACGTATACAGCATATGAACGGTTAAAAGAGGTACTGACATTTACGGCTGCTCCGGAGCAGAAAGTTACGATTTCCGTATCCCCTTCCGTATCCCCGTGATCGATCTCGAACTTGCCGATAAACTCTTGAAAAAGATGGGATACGTCAGCCCCTGCACTGGCTGCACAAACAAGTGGCAGATATGTCTGGCTTGCCACAGGGGCAATCAGAACAGTTCAGTGTTGCCAAGGGTGAGATAAATGACAGACTCAATAGCAAAATCAGCGGGACGCGGCCGAGTCCTAGCCGTAGCAATAATGGCCGTTGTGGCGGCTTACCTCGCAAGTCGCGGGATTGAACTCACCGATGAGCATAAGCAGCTTGGGATAGAACTGATCATGGCTGCGCTTGTTTCAGCTGGTGCAATGGTGCCGGTTGTCCGGAGCAAATTGCGGTCGATTAAACGGGCAAAGAAAAAGACCGATGACCATAAAAATTGAAGCCGAATCTTGTCAGCACTGCATGAATTGCAGGATGGCCCTGGCGGACGATACCTTGCCCGTTTCCGCTTATCGTGGTAAAGAGACAGATAGGGACGAAGACGACCTACTTGCCATAGCCGCGCAATGTCCTGTCGGGGCAATTATGGTGTTTGAATGAACTGCATCGGCTGCAAAGTGCCATGTTGCAACCCAATGATGCACGACATGATGAATGGGCTTTGGGCGGCAAAGGGGCTATTGATCAGCATGAAAGGCAACGCCACACTCGATCAGGCGGAGACGCTTAAAAAACTCAACAACGAGCTGGCCAGGATCGGCAAGGCTCTCGACAGGTGTAAAGAATGCAGCTGAACATCGACCTGAGCAAATGCCCTGCCGCATCCGACAAATGGGTTTGCCGGGCCTGCATCGACCAAATCGGTGTCGAGCTTGACATTATGCTGTCCGGAGCCGGCGCGCTGGTGATTCCGGACGATTCAGATTTTACGCGGCGGTTTGATGACCGGGACAGCCGCAAAACACATATCAATCGTGCGGTGCGAGAGTGCCCGCATCACGCACTGAGCATAGGGGATTAAATGCCAATCACACCTGGTCAGATTTCCGAAACAACGAATTTCCTTACCGCGGTAGGTGGTAGCATATGTGGTGGCGGCGCGGTTGTCATAATGGCAAGGGCACTGCTCAAAAGGTTTCTGGCTGACTTGAAAGACCTGAAGGCTAGGCAGGACGTTCTCGAGGCAGAACTGAAGACGTGCGTTAAAGAAAGCGATTGTTCAAAAGACCAAGACGCATGCTCTCGCAATATCGGCCGGACTCTTGATGAAATAAAATCGATGATAAAGACCCTTGATGAGAGGATCTTCGACCTGGTGAAGAAAGGAGGGACAGACAGAAGGGAGAGAGACATAGAGTGGCCGGGAAAATAGCGAATTACCTATTGCCTCAACAGCAATAAATATCCTGGATCTTCTCCTAAAATTATTTCTGCTCCGGGCGGGAGAGCGCCGGAAGGATTGCAAATACATGGCATCCCAGGACCACATTCGCAACCGTTTTCGGCTGAATCGTCCCATGGTTTATTCGGGTGGCTTTCGCACACCCATAAAATTCCTTTGCAAATTTCACACATTTGATTCCTCCTTAGAATCATGAAAACAAAGAAAACAATCAAGCTTCCAACAAAATGCAACGAGCCAGTCAAATCTCACTGGTTTTGGTGCCCACGGGCAAAATGGTTCCGGAAAGAGCCGTGCCCGTTTAAGAATCGGAGGGAGTGCGACGCATACCAAGAGATGTGCGGGGTGGTGTAAGATCCCGCATCTTGTCGATGATTTCTCGCCGGTCGTATTGCTTGAAACACAACGGGCAATAAGGTTTTTGTGCTGGCTGCAAAACACGGCCACAACATGTTGGTAGGTTTTTATGATTGAATATTAGCGGCATATCATTTCCCTCTCGTCAGTTTCTTAAATTCGTCAATAGCCTGCCGCCCGGTCACGATCAGCGACGGAACTGGAGCAAGTTCTGCCCGCAGAGCTGCAATTTCTTTGCGCAATTTTGCTACCTCGCGCGCCAGATCAAGTTCGTCAGACTTTTCAAAAAACTTGTTGAAATTAAAGCCGATCTGACTCTGCCAATTACCCCATTGTTCTAATGTTGGCATATCTTTCTCCTTTCGGTATCGCCACCGCTCACAGTCCCACATCAGGCACGGTATCGGCACCATGCCGCACATGATGTCGCCGTCTTGATCCGTGTGGGCGAGCGGGCAGAGGTGGTTATTTACCATACTCCCCTATTTGCTCCATAATCCACCTTCCCTCTCTGGTTAAAGTCGGATTACTGATTAAACTCTGAAGCTGAAAACAGAATGGCCTGTCCCATTTTGCGACAATAGCGGCCAACTCGTTAAAAAACATGGCTTGCTGCTCATCGCCCATGCTTGCAAACTCAAACGCCAGCTCATCTGGAGTAGGCGTTACATCAACGAAAATTTTTCTTTGTAACATTTCGTCTCCTTATCCCTCCTGAAACCCCTGCAAAATATCACACACGACATCGCGTGCCGCAGGGGTTAATTTTGATATGCAATCGCTGGGAAGGTCTGCTTGCCAAGCGTTAAAAAGGTAATCTTCCAGCTCAACCAGCATATCCCCCTGATAGGGCCACCCATCCGGGAAGAAATGTTCAGCCAGAGAGTTACAACAAAGACATAATCTGGCATGGTACACGTCTCCGTCCTGGAAAACTGTTGTAAAAATGTACTTCTCGCCGGCAAATATTTTGCCATTACATTCGCTGCATGTATAATCTTTCCTGGCCTTTATTTTCGCCTGGACGTAATTGTCCGCCTCTTCGCAGCCGCTTGACGCCACACATGAACATTCCATCTCTCATCCTCCCTCTTTTTTCATTATCGAAAATTTTAGTGTGGTTATGTCATATCCTCTGTCATCAAGCTCCTGTCGCAAGTTAAGACCATCTGGCCAGTTTACACCCTCGAAAAAATGTGAGAGCAGACGAGAATCACATTTATTAGCCCCTCCTCCACCATGGCAATAAAAAAGATCCTCCTCGCCTTCGCTCCTGCCGTACTTTACTAAAAGTTGCCCAGGCTCTGCGTGTGGCGCTCTAAACCTTCGCTTCATCTCTCATCCTCCCATTAAATCAGGCAAGGCAGGCCGCTTCCAAGGTTCCCCTCCACGCCTGCCCTTTCAGCTCCGCCGAAGCATCTACGCTTACTGTGCCAGTGGCTTGCCGTTATCTTCGTCGCCGACATTCGGCCTTGCACCAACTGCCCTGCCAGTCTGAGATCTTTCCGTATTTACGGTGCAGTTTCTCCATTTCTTTCAAGTTGTCAGAGCAAATGTAGTCCCACACGTCATGCCAAACCATCTGATACCTCTTTCCTCCTGGCGGCTTATAGTCGAAAGCGTTGGCGCAAATAAAAGAAACGCGTGGATCGCTGTAATGAGGGGAAACAAGATCAATAAGGTCTTGTGATATCTCAACCACCGTGACATCAGTTACAGCTTGTTTTATCAGAATATTTTTCAGCACCATTCCTATCCCAAGCCCATTCAGCAAGCAAGAACCTTTCGCCATACGCACAGGAGCAGAATGGTCTCGCATTTCTGCCGGAGTATCTGACATCACAAGCGTTCTGCCGCGCATTGCCCGCGTAAATGTTTCACCAATAGGCACGCCGCGCCCACGGACCAACGAATGGAAATCAGGCCGGTCAACCGTGAACCTCTCTATCTTCCAGTCTCCCTTTTGCATATCTGGCAAATCAACTTTTTCCATCCATATCCTCCCAACTTTAAAATATGGCCGGTCTTTCACCGGCCTGTTCATGGCTTTACCTCCCAGTTAAATTTCGATAAAGTCCGCTTCCATTTTCAGCTACCATATCACTCGCATAACCCGTAAGACGATGAACACGTATCACCTGACGGGAAAATCTCGTATTGCTTGTAATTCTTCCCGGATCGTGCCCACTCAACGCGTGCACGAATATTGAAAACATCGAATATCTTGTTCGGGTTTTTCTCGTCTGACTTTCCGCACATAAAAGTTGCTCTGCCACGTTTCGACGCCAGGGAAACAATATGTTCCCACCCTGCAATCCTGTCTATCACATCGGGGAATCTTTCTGAGATTTCCCGCAGTTCTTTTTTGTTGCAATTAATGCACGGCATGCACCCAACACGTGACATTCCCATTCTGTACAGGGGATTGACATCTATACGGTGCGCCGCGTGGTATGCAAAAACTTGCGCTGCCGTCCATTCCACAATCGGGCGAAATGCGTAAAGTTGGTCAGAAATTCTTTCAATCTTTTTCGCATTCCTGCGGTTGTGGCTTTCGTCTCGGCGCACTCCTTGCCAGGATATAACGTGATATCCTTGGTCAATTTTTTCCATTTGGTAGGCGACGGCCAAGTTTTTCTTAAGGTGCTCTGTGCAGAATTGCGCACGCCTACTTGGGAATCTCCCCTTCCACAGGCAAAGGTCAAGGAATTGGCTCCCGGTTGGGTGAAGGTGTTCCAAGGCTATGCGCTTTCTCTTGTTTGTCCACCTTAACTTTTTACCTGTTTTTTGATGGCGGCCCTTGCGCTGGTCATTGGCTATGAATTTTCTCTTTGCCGCTATCCTTCCGGCAAAGTCGTTGCTCAGTCTGATTATCTTTACCGAAAACCTTTCTTCGAGGTAATCAAGGTACTGATAGACAATAGGATGCTCGTTTCCGGTGTCGCAAAATATAGGGAACACCGATCCAGCAGGGCATCGGCTTATCGCTATTGCCAGTGTCACCGCAGAATCTTTCCCTCCGGAGACGCTTATTACGTGTGCAACTTTTATCTTTGTCATGGTGCTACCATATCACACGATTTCGCCGAGCGCAAGAAAATAAGTTTATGAGAATAAATTTATTGACATAAACTAAACGGGGTGATAAAAGGAAAAACAGGCATGCAGATTTTATGAAAACTTGAAAGGAGATAGCCATGATAACACCAGAACTTTTGAAGTCGTTTAGCCCATGCAAAGAAGGGTACCGGAGATTTATAGAGCTTTTCCCGGAAGGAGCCACGCTTGATATCGCCATCTCTGGTTTGTGCGATGATGGGCATGATAGTTGGGGGGAATGGCTGTTCGATAAATGCAGAAAAAACAACCTATTCCAGGAAGTTACTTCAAAAGGGTACAAGAACACCGGGTACAAGAACACCGGGTACAAGAACACCGGGGACAGGAACACCGGGTACAGGAACACCGGGGACAGGAACACCGGGTACAGGAACACCGGGGACTGGAACACCGGGGACTGGAACACCGGGGACTGGAACACCGGGGGCTGTAACACCGGGAGCAGGAACACCGGGGACTGGAACACCGGGTACAAGAACACCGGGAGCAGGAACACCGGGTACATGAACACCGGGGACAAGAACACCGGGGACAGGAACACCGGGGACTGGAACACCGGGGGCTGGAACACCGGGAGCAGGAACACCGGGGGCTGGAACACCGGGAGCAGGAACACCGGGTACAGGAACACCGGGGACTGGAACACCGGGGACAGGAACACCGGCTTTTTCAATACCGTTACTCCAGATGTAATCTTGGCGTTCAACAAAGAATGCCCACGGGATGAATGGGAAAAGGCCAACAAGCCTGATTTTTTGTTTTTCGATTTGACATATTGGGTAGAAGAGTCGGAAATGACCGATGAAGAAAAAACCTTAGATCCTGGATCTCATTATCGCGGCGGACAGTTAAGGAAAAAAGATTACAAGACAGCTTTCAAAGAGTCTTGGGATAATGCAGATCCTGACGATAGGGAAAAAATTAAAAATCTTCCCAATTTTGACCCGCAAATATTTTTCGAAATCTCAGGGATAGATTTACGTGAAAAAGATTGACCTCGAAGCCATCGACAGCGAAATAATGACCCCGCAGGAGGTATCCGACTACTGCGGATTCTCGCTCAACTACGCCCACCGGCTTTTCGACAGCGGCAAGATACCGCATATCACGCGGGGGGCAACAAAGCTCACGATCAGGGAATTTGTTGAACCGTTCGTGATGCCTAAAAACATGAGGAGGGGGAAAAATTGAAAATCTTAGGCCAAAGAGCCCTGGCATCCAGGGCAAAAATAATGCTCGGCATCGGATGGGAGATCGGCGACGATATCCAGTCTTCATGGGTCGAATGCGTCGAGACGGTCATGGCCGGCTGTCCAGGGTCAAACGTTTTGTCGGTTGCAATCTCCATCGGGGCCAGCCGGGAAATGCTACAGGGTGATATACACTCTCTCGGTATCGAGCGGCAGAAAAATAAGAATCCAAATTGGGGCTGGCGGCATGTAACAAAATATGGCCAGCTGGCCAGTCAGTGCGCCGAGAAGGGTCTCAACTACAGCACGGTATATTCCCGCATGCGGAAGCTGATGGCCAAGGGGATGCCGGAAGAAAAGGCCATTGCCGAGGCGATCAGCAAGCCGACAAAGCCAATGCCTATTCCTGATCCAAATCGCAAGATTCGCAAGAAAGACCTGAAGCGGTACATGATCAGAAAAGCGAAAAGGGCCGGCATGTGGATAGACGACAAGCCGGAACCGGTAAAAAAGAAGAGCGGGCCGAAGCCGAAGGAAAAAGAATTCAGGGGGCTTGACCTTTCATCATTGCTCGTGGAGGAGGAATGCTTTGAAATCAATTACGATAACCGTTGACGGGCCGCCCATTGCCCAGAAAAGGCCGCGTTTCTTTCGCCGCGGTGCTGGGGTCGGAACATATAACCCGCAGGAAGCGGAGGCCGGCCAATGGGTTCTGGCGGCAAGGCCACAGGTGCCGCTTAAGATTATTGGCGCGGTTTCTCTCGAAATTCTATTTTCTTTCCAGCGGCCCAGGTCGCATTTTGGCACCGGCAAGAACAGCGAGAACCTGAAGGCAACGGCTCCGGAGTATCACACGGCAAAGCCTGACCTTGATAACTGCATAAAATTTGTTAAGGATTGCCTGCGCAACTTGGCATTTGAGGACGATTCAAAGGTGGTTGCCTTATTTGCAAAAAAGCAATGGGGAGAGCCGAAAACAGTAGTAAGAATTTTTTCACACGACAAGGAGACAACATGAAAGCAGAGGGAAAAGAGACCAAAGTATACGAAAAAACAAACGAGTTTTTAAAATACGAGTTCTCAGCGGATGAAATCAAACAGATGTCTGTTGATATGGCACAGGCCACCATCCGGGCAGAATCGCTGGAAGACAAGAAAAAAGCTATCAACAGCGATTTTAAGGGCCAGATTGACGCGGAACGTCTCCAGGCAAACAGCCTGGCTGTAAAAATCAGAGACGGCCATGAGTATCGCAACACTGATTGTAAAAAGGAGCTCAATTTTGAAACAGGCATGGTTACCATTATCAGGATTGATACTGGAGAAGAGGTTGCTGTTAGAAAAATGAATGCAGGCGAGCGGCAGATGACGATTACCGGATTTTTAGATTCAACAAAGCAGCAATAAAAAAGAAAAGCCCCGATCCTGGCATAAAGGATCGGGGCTTATGAGGAAGGAGGAGACGCCATGCAAGATCAGGATAGCAATACCACCGGCAAAGTCAAGGTTTTTCTGGAAGATGTTTTGAAAATAATTGACGATGAAATTGCAGAGATGAAGGGGGCTGACAATGCGACTCGTTGAATTAAGATTAAGAAATTTCAAGGGCGTGAAGAATTTTACCTTCCGCCCAGACGGCAAGAACGCCACAATCTCCGGGCGCAACGGCACCGGCAAGACCACGGTTGCCGACGCCTGCTCATGGCTGCTGTTCGACAAGGACAGCCTGGGGAACAAACAGTTTGCGCTGAAAACGCTTGACGGTGCAGGGGGAGAACTCCACAACTTGGAGCACGAAGTTACGGGGATTTTCCGGCTTGATAATGGCACACAGATCGAGCTGCAGAAGACCACCAAGGAAGTATGGAGTGGAAAGAGGTCTTCTGCCTATAAAAAATTGACTTCTCATACCACAGAATACCGCATTGACGGTAAAAAAGACGTTGTTAGCCCTGAGCATTATAAGAATGTCGTGGCCAGCATTGCCGATGATCAAGTTTTCCAGATACTGACAAACCCTTTGTATTTTCCCTTGATGCCTGACAGGAAAAAAACAAAATATATCGACGCAAAGCCTGGGTGGAAAATAAGACGGGATATTTTACTTGAAATGTGCGGAGGCGACGTGACCGACGCCGATGTTATCTCTTCTAGCCCAGATCTTGCGCTGCCGGACGGCATGATCATGGCCAACCGCTCTTTTGATTCGCACAGATCAGCGGTAAAAGAGAAATTAAACGAGGCTGGCAAGAGGCTAAAAGAAATCCCTGTCCGCGTTGATGAGGTTGACCGCGGTATGCCTGATCTGTCCGGCCTGAACCTGGAAGAATTGGAGAGCGGCAAGGCGGAACTTTTGGCGTCGCTTGCCGCCCTGAAGAAGAAAAAGGACGATATCTTTTCCGGGGCTGAAACGGCAGAGCTTCGGCGCCAGCGTTCAGAGATCCAAACGAAGATCAGCGATCTTGACCGCGCCGCCGTTTCTTCTTTGCATGATGCGCTTGTCGCCGCCCGGAAGAAGCGCGACGACCTGGCGGCAGCGAACAACCAGGCGCGGAATGCTATTTCTGGTTATCAAGCGCAGGAAAAACGTCTGCAGGTGCAGGTTGATGAGTTTGAAAAATTAATCTCCAGACTCAGACAGCAATGGTTTGACGTGGCTAAGACCATCGAGCCAACTTGCCCAACATGCGGCCAGGAAATACCGGAAGAAACGATTGCCGGGACACTCAAGATTGAAAAAGCACGGATCAACGAAAAGGGGAAAAAAGAAGCTGCCGGCCGCGACGAGATCAAGGGGGAAATTGCCGCGCTGAACATGAAAATCAGCCAGACGGAAAAGACCATCGACATTGACAAGGAAGCCAGATTTGGAAAAGAAGTTGAAGAGCTGGCCGCCCAGGTCGATAACAGGAAACCGTCAAAGGTGGTTGCCGCTCTGAAAGAAGAAGAAGAGGCTTTATCTTCCAGAATCTCTGATATCGAAGAGAAGGCGGGGGAAGCGGCCGGCGCGGTGGGGCGCGAAATCGCCAACACGGAAACGACCATTGAAAGCATTCAGAAGAAAATAGACCTCTTCTCCAAGGCCAAGGACGGCGAGAAGCGCAAAAAAGATCTGGCCGCCGAGCAGAAGCGCCTGGCCGCGGAATTCGAGAGGTTGGAAGGCGAACTTTTCCTGTTGGACCAGTTCACCCGTGCCAAGGTCAACATGTTGGAGGACAAGATCAATGGCCGGTTCAAGCTGGCCCGCTTCAAAATGTTCGCCGAGCAGATTAACGGCGGCCTGTCCGACTGCTGCGAGGTGATATGCAACGGGGTGCCTTTTTCTACCGGGTTGAATCACGGTCATCAGATCCTTGTCGGCCTGGACATCATCAACACGCTTTCAGAGTTTTACAATGTGTCTCTGCCGTGCTTCATCGACAACGCCGAGGCTATCACCGAGCCGCTGCCGGAGATGCCGGGCCAGGTGATAAAGCTGGTTGCCAATGGAAATGATGTTTTGACTGTTGAGATTGACGAATAACAGGGGCCGTTTTGGCTCCGAAATAACACAGAAATTCTAACCAAAAAGGAAGGAAAAAATGGCAAATGAATTGGCACTTATCAAAAAAGATGTGGTGGATATTGTTGAAGGCCGCGTAAAACATTTCATCTCTGACGGCTCCTTGCATCTGCCGGCAGGATATTCCCCCGGCAACGCCATGAAAGCGGCATGGCTCATCCTGCAGGATACCGTGGACAAAGACAAGCGGCCGGTGCTGACCACATGCACCAAAGACAGCATTGCCAATGCTCTGCTTTCCATGATCTGCCAGGGGCTTAACCCGCAAAAGAACCAGGGGTATTTTTTGGCATACGGCTCAAAGCTGGTGTTCCAGCGGTCATACTTCGGGGCAATGGCCATGGCGAAAATGGTTGATCCTACCATTGAAGATTTCCCGGCTGAGGTTGTGCATGCCGGCGACAAGCTTGACGTTGAAATCGTCCTTGGTAAGAAGCATATCCGCAAACACGTCATGAAGCAGTGGGGCGGCAACAAGAAAAGCGACATCATCGGGGCATACTGCATGGTAATCGGAAAAAACGGAGAGATCCTCGACACCGTGCTGATGGACATTGACGAGATTAAGCAGTCATGGCGCCAGAGTAAGCAGAACCCTATTCTCGACAACGGAAACATCAAGGCCGGCACCACCCACGACAAATTCACCGCCGACATGTGCAAGCGCACCGTGATCAATAAGGCATGCAAGCCTATCATTAATTCATCTTCCGACGCGGCCTTGCTGAATCAGTTTGCCGCCGATGTGTCAGATGTTGCTTTTGAGGCCGACACGCAGCAGCACATTTCCGAGAACGCCAACACTGGCCCGGTCCTTGATTTTGACAACGCTGACCAGCCGCCCGTCAAGGCTGAAGATCAAAATCCGCCCGCCGCCATTCCCCAGGAAGAACAGACAAACCAGGAGCCCACCAAGGCAACGGTGCCCTGTCCGGCCCGCGAAGGTGACAAAATCATGGTGGAGTATTGCGACACGAAATGCAAGTCACGGCCCGGCTGCCCGGCGTTTGACGATGGCAATGGCGGCGGCGTTGAAGATATGCCGGATTTCGCTTAACGCTGGCACCACAATTTTTATGCGGAAAGGAGACGCCATGAAACAAATGACCAAAACTCAGCGGCAGCTGCTCAACGCCGCATCAGAAGAAAAATTTGATATCGGCCAGCGCATCATCAAGGCCGCATGCAAGCATAAACAGGCTGACCCGCGGGCGCAGGCACTTGTTGACCGGTATCTGGCGCTTGATGCCAAGGTGCGCGGCGTTCTGGATACTATCGGCCGGTAATGGCTGTTACCATCAACCATATAGCATCGAGCAGCAAGGGCAACGCGCATCTTGTTTTCGATGGCGAAACGTCTTTGCTGCTCGATTGCGGGGTGCCTGTCGGCCGGCTGCGGAGGGCTTTGAATTTCAAGCTGTCTTCCGTGGCCGGGTGTCTTGTGTCGCACGGTCATTCTGATCATATTGCCGCGGCAAAGGATCTGGTAGCGGCCGGCATAGACTGTTACCTGTCGGCAGAAGCGGCGGCAGGATACGCATTCAATCTGACCGGCAACCGGGTGCACATCGTTCAGGCCGGCCAGCAATTCCAGATTGGCACATGGAAAATCATTTCCTTTGCCTGTGAGCACGATTTGCCCTGTCTCGGATACTACCTGGCCAGCGGGACAGATCGCGTCCTATACGCCACGGACACGGCATTCCTGCGGCCAAGATTCCAAGGGTTGACCCATCTCATGGTGGAAGTCAACTATGATTTGGAATCGATCAACCGGAGCGTGGCCGAGGGACGCATCACGACGAGCCAAAAAAAGCGGGTCATGGAGACGCATTTCGGACTTGAGAATTTACTTGAGTTTTTGCGTGTAACTGACCTATCCACGTTAAAATCAGTGCATCTGATGCACCTTTCTAACGATAATTCTGACGAAAATCTCATCCGGGCGAGCGTGGCTGAAATGCTGCCGCCGGGGGTGGGGTTGGTGGTATGTGATGAGTGAATATAAAGAGTTCCTAGACAGCAAGATAATCCGTAAGTCATTCATGGGGTTTCCGGCAATTGGAATAAATCCCATGCTATTCAAATTTCAGCAGGATATTGTCTCGTTTGGATGCAGAAAAGGAAGGGCTGCTTTTTTTGAAAATTGCGGCCTCGGGAAAACGGCGCAGCAGTTGGAGTGGGCAAGGCAGGTCTGTAACCACACAGACGGAAATGTTCTGGTATTGGCGCCGCTGGCCGTATCTAGGCAGACACAAAAAGAAGGGGCGAAGTTTGGAATACCGGTGCATATTTGTTCAAGCCAGGATGATGTTGCCAATGGGATAAATGTCACAAATTATGAAAAGCTTTCCAGGTTTGACCCCTCATTTTTCCATGGAGTTGTTGCGGATGAAAGCGGCATTATGAAATCATGGTCAGGAAAAATAAAGCAGCAAATGTGCGATATGTGGGCCGACACTCCATTCAGGCTTGTTTGCACGGCGACACCAGCACCGAATGACTTTGAAGAACTTGGAAACCAGGCTGAATTTTTAGGAATCTGCTCTCGATCAGAAATGCTTTCCATGTTTTTCATCAACGATACGGCAGACACCGGCACATGGAGACTCAAAAAACACGCGGTTGATGCTTTCTGGAAATGGGTTTGCACTTGGGCGGTAATGATCCAGCAGCCAACAGATTTAGGATATGAAAGCGCAGGATTTGAACTGCCAGGGCTTGAGTATACCGAACACATCATCAAGTCAACCGGGCCGAAAAATGGATTTCTTTTCACGGTTGAGGCCAAGACGCTATCAGACCGCAGGAATGCGAGGAGGTCATCGCTAAAAGAAAGATGCGAACTGGCCGCAAAAATAGTTAATGAATCAGATGAGCAATTTCTCGTATGGTGCGATTTAAACGACGAATCTGTTATGTTGTCGTCGTTGATAAAAGATTCAGTCCAGGTAACTGGATCTGATTCAGATGAGCATAAGGAAAATTCTTTGATCGACTTCGCGGAAGGAAAGATCAGGGTGCTTGTTTCCAAGCCTAAAATAGCCGGATGGGGACTTAACCTACAGAATTGCCACAACCAAGTATTTGTCGGCTTGTCTGATTCATTCGAGTCGATGTATCAGGCGGTGCGCCGGTCGTATCGTTTCGGCCAAAAAGAAAAGGTGCTAATCCACATAATCACCCACGAATCAGAAGGGGCCGTACTGCGGAACATCAAGAGGAAAGAGGCTGATTTTTTAATCATGACGGAGGCGATGACAAGACACATGGCAGACATGACAAAGAAAGAAATAACCAATTTTGTAAGCGGGGACGAGATATATAATCCGTCTTCTGTTTCAGGGGAAAACTGGACAATGCATAACGCTGATTGCGTTGATGTCCTGAAAGAGATACCAGAAAATTCAATCCATTATTCCATTTTTTCACCTCCATTTTCAAACCTCTTCTGTTACTCGAACTCTTCCCGAGACATAGGAAACTGCCGCGACGACAAGGAATTTCTTGACCATTTTGACTTTATCGTCAGAGAACTTTATCGGGTTATCATGCCGGGAAGATTGCTTTCATTCCACGTCATGAACCTGATGGCCACCATTACCAAGGATGGCTACATCGGGGTGAAGGATCTGCGTGGCGATCTTATCCGGGTGTTCCAGGGGGCGGGTTTTATTTTTCATTCCGAGGTCTGTATTTGGAAAGATCCTCTTGTCCAGGCCACACGCACCAAAGTTTTGACGCTGGCCCATAAGCAAATCAGCAAGGACGCTTCCAGGTGCGGCCAGGGGTTGCCTGATTATGTTGTGACGATGCGCAAGCCTGGAGAAAATCCTGAGCCAGTGTCAAAGGGACGCGGATTTGAGACGTATATCGGAGATATGGACGAGCCGAAAGAGCGTAAGACAAATGATCCGCGCACCAATAAATACAGCCACCACGTATGGCAACGGTATGCGAGCCCGGTATGGTTTGACATCAACCAGACCAGGACGCTTAATGCCTATGCTGCCAGGGAGAAAGAAGACGAGCGGCACATGTGCCCGTTGCAATTGGATGTCATTGAAAGGTGCCTGGAATTATGGACCAACGAAGGAGATACCGTTTTATCACCATTCGGCGGCATTGGCTCAGAGGGCTTTTGTTCTTTGCAGATGGGTAGGAAGTATATCGGCATTGAATTGAAAAAAAGTTACTTCGATGCGGCAATAAAGAATTTGGCAACGGCGACAAGAAAAGATACTCAGCTCAAATTGCCGGGGGTGGTTTAACCATGAAGAGAATCTACATTGCCGGCGCGATTCGTTCAACCGACCCGCTGCAATTCCTGGAAAATATCCGTCGTGGCATGCGGCTATCAGCTGAAACAATCATGGCCGGTTATGCCGTCTATTCGCCGTTCGTGGACTTCAATTTCTTCCTGCAGCTTCACCCCGGCGAGCGCATCCCGGTCGAGATGATCCAGGCGCAGAGCATGGCGTGGCTTGAGGTGTGTGATGCGGTGCTTGTGGTGCCTGGCTGGGAGAAGAGCCAGGGGACGGCGGCGGAGATTGCTGTTGCGCATGCTGAGGGCATTCCTGTGGTTTTTTCGCTTGAGGAATTGGAGCTCTTAATGACGGAAAATTCTCTATGAAAATAAAAGGAGGCGGAATGAAATTGCTCGACTTGTTTTGCGGAGCCGGCGGGGCGTCAATGGGGTACCATCTGGCAGGGTTTGAGGTTGTTGGTGTTGATATAAATCCGCAGAAAAGATATCCGTTTGAATTCCATCAAGCTGACGCGATGTCTTTCCCGCTGGAAGGATTTGACGCGATACATGCAAGCCCTCCTTGCCAGGCATATTCACAACTTAAGGGGCTGACTACCGGGGATTTCCAGAAATTAATAAATTCAATTCGCGACAGAATAATTGCCTCCGGAGTACCATTTTATATTATCGAGAATGTCGCTGGCGCAAAAGATGTTTTGATAAATCCTATAAGATTGTGCGGTTCATCTTTTGGGCTTGGCGTATGGCGGCATAGATTTTTCGAAATATCGTGGGGCGAATTAAAGCCTCCTGTTTGCCAACATGATAGATGCCCATTGCCATTGGATGTAACCGGGACAGGCGGACCGCAAAAGACAGCAAGGATTAAGCCAGGAGGAGGACTTAGCCGAAAGCCGAAAAGCATGAAACAAGCAAGCGCCGCAATGGGTATTGAATGGATGACCAGAAAAGAAATAGTTGAATCGATACCACCAGCATACACAAAATGGATCGGGTTGCAGTTAATTGAAATGCTTAGAGGGACTGATAAAAATAACTGAATCCGTTTGATTTTGCGCTGAAATGTGGTAGTATATTGGGGCCAGCAGTAAAAATCTAGGGAGAACAAACTTGATCTTAACAGAAAGCACAACAAGCAACGTGAAGCCGGATAGCCCGGTTGGTTTCCTAGAACCAAGGCAGCGCATTGCTTGTTGTGCTTTTTTTTGGGATTAATTATGGCCAGGCCCATCAAGCAAACTGTAGATTATTTCCCCCACGTCACGAAGCACAACAAGACTATTCCCCTGTTAAAATCAAAATTCGGAGCCGCCGGCTACGCTGTTTTTTTTCAAACTCTTGAATTGCTTGGTAGGTCGGAAGGGCACTTTTACGACATTTCAGACGAAATTGATTGGCTGTTTTTTGTATCAGAAATGGGGTTATCGGAGACAGAAACCCGGTTAATACTGGATTTCTGCGCACGGCTAAACGCGATTGACCTGGAATTGTATGAAAATGGCATCATCTGGAGCGAAAATTTCATTGAAAACTTGAAGACTGTTTACGAAAGAAGGAAGTCAGAAATGCCATCTAAGCCGGTTATTGAAAACAGAAATAGAGTTAATGATAGCAATAACCCTGTTTCCGATTCGCAAATGCGACAAAGTAGAGTAGAGGAGAGTATAGTAGAAAAAGATATGTCTGAATACTCAGACCGCTTTCTTTCTTTTTGGAAAGCATACCCGAAAAAGACCGGGAAAAAGAAGTGCTACGCTGTTTGGAAAAAGAACAAATGCGAGAACGGTCATTTTGACGAGATAATGGCGGCGATAGAATCACAAATTAAATGGCGGGCTGAGGCCAGAGGCCAATTTATTCCGGAATGGAAAAATCCCGAAACGTGGCTCAACAAGGGATGCTGGGAAGACGAGCCAGGGGGCGGGGAAGAGGAAAGCGAATGGAGATAGTAGAGCAAGGTTTTATAGGCTCCCTCCTCGGAGACAAGAATAAAGTCGCGGCAGTCTACGACATCGTGCGGCCGGCAGACTTCAAAGACCAACGTTGCGGGATTGTTTACCAGGCAATTATCGACATTTCGAAGCAAGGCGGCACCCCTGATCTGGTTTCAGTCTTTTCCGCTCTCGGCAAGAAAGTCGATGCCGTGTGGCTTTCCGGGCTCACCGACATGGCGGCAGGATCACCAACCCAGGCAGCAATCGAAATCTCAGCGCGGGCCAAGCGCGACCGGATAATAACCAGAATGAAAATTGCGGTATCGGAAAACATGCCGCTTGATTTGCTACTTGAGGAGCTTGCATCAATCGCAGCCGAGGCGAACGCAAAGGCAAATGACAACAGCTGCAAAATGTCCGATGTCGTCGGACGGTTCGTCGAGCTGGTAAAAAATAACCAGGCTGCCGACGAATACGGGATTGATACCGGGTACATGTTTCTCGAGAATAAATACATCCGGTACATGCCTGGCCATGTGTGGGTAATCGGCGGGGCGACCAGCACAGGCAAAACTGCCGTCATGGTTGACATGCTTTGTCGGGTGCTGGATGGGACGAAGAAGCGCAAGATAGCCATTATCTCAACCGAGATGATGGAAGAGCAGAATGTGGCCCGCTTTTTGGCTAGACAGACCGGTTACCACTCCAACCTGATCCTATCTGGAAAATTGCGTGACGGATGGGACGAAATAAACTCAAGCCTGGCATGGTTTTCCGAGCAAGAGATTTATCTTTTCGATAATATTTACCAGTTCCAAGACATGGAAATGAAACTCCGCCAGCTTTCCATGACCGGGGGGATTGATATCGTCTACCTGGATTATGTCCAGAATATGACATACAAGGGAGCGGCGACAGAATATGAAAAAACTGAAAAGATGGCCAAGGGTGTGCAGCGGCTGGCAAAGCAGCTCAAGTGCACGTTCGTCTGCCTTTCCCAGATATCGAACGCCGCGGCCAAGGACCACGATCAGCCGATAACGTTCAAGGGTGGCGGAGAATGGGCGGCTGTTTCTGACCTCGGGGTGTGGCTCAAAAGAAATAAGAAAAACAAAGAGCTTCTCTGTTTTGATTTTCAGAAAAACAGGCACGGGCAGACAGGGGTGCAAATACTGCAATTTGTTAATAATTATGTGAGGTTGAAAGAGATACATCATGAAGAAAATATTTGATCTTGGCATGTGCTCTGACTGCGAAAGCATGGAAGAGATAGAGGGGGCGGGCTGTGGGTGTGTCCGGGAGTTGCCGGCAGGGTCTGACTGGACAACGGAGTGGAAGCGCATACCGAGGACCATCAACAACTGCAACAGGCACAGCGTAAAAAGAAAAAAGGAGGCATGAAATGGACGAGATGGGGGACATAGCAGAAAGCCATGAAGAAATCGACATTTGCCCGCGGTGCGGCGGGGAAATTAATTTGTCTTTGCCCCATGGTTATGACCGGGAGCTTGACGCGCCGGTGCATCGGCAATGCGAAGCGTCTGAATGATCAACAAGAAACACCACAAGAACAAGCCTGCCGCTTTCAAGGTTGAACGATTTGCCTGCTTGGTATACCTGACTATGGCCGGTTGGTAAAAACGGCTTAAAACGCGTTTAAATGATTTTTAACAAAAAGGAGACAATCATGCTTGAGATTGAAAAAGGAATTGAAAAACCAGCAGCACAGAAACGGGCCGGAACGAAATACCCATGGGTAACGATGGATGTGGGTGATTCTTTTTTTGTGCCTGGTGGAAAACTGAGGTCGATAAAATCACTGGTTTACGGCAGAAACAGGAAAAGAGATGGCGGAAAATTCAGTGCCCTTTCTGTTGATGGTGGCGTGAGAGTTTGGCGCGACGCTTAAGTGTGAATCCCATAGGCACCGGCCTTGGTGAATCGGCCGGCGCCTATGCGGTGGTCATCGCTTTTCGGTTATACTGGTCATCGGTTGTCGGTTATGATGGAGCGCTCACAGTCCCAACTCCTTCCGAAGATGACGGATGCGTTCGATGATCTGATCATGAGGCTCAGGGCCGCCGATTAGCCCGCACAGGTGGTGGAACTCTTCCCGCTGTGCCTGCCTGTATCCTGAGAGCTTCGCGGCGGCGAGTTCCTCCTGCACTTCCTGACGGATGGTTTTCATGATGCGGTCTGACGGTGCACAGGTATCGCACTGGCCGTCATCTGCGCGGCTGCATTCCTGGCATGCCGGGTATTTCATTTTGCGTGTCATTTCCAGATGTGGGCACGCAGGGAAAGTGCATGTTGTATTGTCGAGTGGGCATTTTTTGCATTCTGGGCGGCTCATTTTCTCTCCTCGCAAACCGGGAATAAAATAAAAATCTGGTATTCCCCGTCTGGCAAATTTGATATGTTGGTGTATCTGGTGGCTGTGCATCCAGACATGATTTTTACCGATCCGATTATGGTGTGATCAAGTGATTTTTCGCGGCACTTTGCGTGTGGACCACGTATTCCGCAATCGCATTGATCGTATTCAGGGATTGTCATATCGTAAAACCCTCCAAAGCCGCCGCACGGATGCGCGGCAGTGTTTCGTCCAGGACGCTCATTACCTGGGAGAGATTTTCCGTGGCCTCCCGCAGCGAGTCCGGCCCGGTGAATACCCGCCGGCAAGGACGCCCAGACGAGAAAATGATGATGGTTGCGTGCCCGCCGGTTGAGAGCGGGACTACTCCATGGGCTTTGATTTCACTTTTCATCTGCATTTTCCTCCGCAATTGTCATGATGTTCAGAAAAAGTTACCTTGCTCCCGGACACAATTTGCATGCACCTGTCGCAAAACCATTCTTGCTCATGGTCAAATCCCCCCAGCGCTTGTAAACCAGCAATAACAATCAACCGCATGCGCCCGGCAAGACTGCCGGGCATTTTGTCAATCGGAGCCCATAGTTTGCGGGGAAGGCCGACTGTCCTGTTTTCCGATTTCTCTTCCATGGGCTTTCGCTGCCCTCCTCTTTTTTTCATGGTTTAAATCCTCCTGTAATTTTTAAAATTCTGGTGGTTATCAATCAGCCATTCAAGCTCGGCCATATTCGTTGCGGAAGAGACTGCCGGGCAATTATGGCTGCCGTGCTCGTGGCGCTCCATGATTCTGTTCCCATCGAGGTACAGTTCAACATCAACACGGTTGCCGTTGTATCCGTTCGGCCTGGTGCATTTTATGGTTTCCATGCTTCTCCTCACAGATAAATTTCAACGATCCCGGCGAGCATATAAATCGCCGGGATGATTATTGCCAGTTGCCAGGGTTTCATAATGCCCCCTCAATATTCCACCAGTGCGCGCTTGCCAGCACCGAGCCTCCCGGCTTTGTTGCGTTCCAGGTGTGGCCGTCATGGGACAGAATCCAATTGCCGTACTCAGGATGATCTGTCACGGTCGCCAGGTATTTCTTTTTTGTGTCCAGCGTGTTCGTGTTTTTGATGGTCATCGTCTCATCCTCCCTCAAAATATCCCGGTATGCCGGGTCAGATTAACCGCTCATCACGGCCCTGGTGCGTGTCCAGGGCCGGGGGGGGGGTGGTTATAAAACGTTTTCCCTGCCATATTTCGACACAAATTTTCTCCAGGCCGACCGGGAATCACCTTTCACCATAAACGGCTCTTCTCCGTAAACACACCATGTTGAATGAAAATTTGAATTACCGCGGCTTCCTTGGGAATACCCAAGCTTGCAAATCTGTCCCTGCTTCCCTGTTTCCTGAAAGTGCGCCAGTTTGCTCTGTTGCCCTGATGTTAATTTCATGTCCGTCACCTCTTTTGTTTTTTGGCTTAATGCCCTTCCCTTTGAATAATAATATAGCATCGCTCATGCCACAAGTCAACTTAAATTAATAAAATATTATCATCAATAAATACGTGCGGTTACGTGATGCAAGGCTGAATGTGCGAAAATAATAATTGACTCGGAAAAGCAGAGTTCGCCCGAATGGTAGGCGCATGTTGCTTTTTGTAGGCGCATTGTGCGGCGTTTATGGTAGATGTTCGGGTAACAAACCGTTGATGAGGAGGAACCAAATGGGAAAACCTGGATCGACAATAGGCAGACGAGTGCAACAGGCCGACATGGCCCGCGCTGGATCAGTTGCCACAGACCGTGTCAGGGGCGGGAAGCTGCAACGCATAAGGTTGCGGGTGCTCAAGCGCGACAGGTGGCTGTGTCAATCGTGCCTGGCTGCTGGCCGGGTGACAATTGCGGCAGAGGTTGATCATGTTGTTCCTTTGCACCTGGGGGGCAGCGAGAGCGACGACAACAGGCAATCATTGTGTAAGGTGTGCCATCGGGCTAAGTCGGACGAGGAGGAGACGAGAAGAAGGTAGGGGGGGGGTAGGGTAAATCTGCCGGCTGCATGCAAGAATGAAACT